>OHRO01000022.1_pt1 | contig 56846 bp, 70 predicted proteins | sample 1578461 | NCBI WGS metagenome assembly OHRO01 (sample SAMEA3879545, study PRJEB24766) | human gut metagenome | biome: human-associated habitat; feature: feces | place: USA | collected 1985/1987
AGTCGGTAACAAAATTAACGTTGGCCATTCTCAAAAAATATATAAGCATTTTAAGGATCTCGAAGGTAAAATTGAAGAAAGGCTTCAAAATCGCCAGGCTGAATATCAAAATGAAATTAATCAACCATCTGCGCCAGGTGTTAATTTTGATGATATTTAAAATTATTTTTCCAGTTTTTTGATTTTTCAACAGCTGAATATCGGAAATAGTCAGTGACGAACATCAGTATTTTTACATAATTACGTCTAGGTCATTGTCGGTTTATCTCCTTTTACTTGTGGTAATTGAGGGATAACAACAAAAAAGGTGAGTTTTGCGACTCACCTTTTTTATTTGTTTCTTATTCAGAATCAATATCTTTTAAATCATCCTGAATCGCTTGTGCGTTCGGATTTTCCTGCGGTTTGAGTTCGCCGCCATTAGCGATGAAATCATGACGCTGGAAGTACGCTTCGCGCACCATAATATAAGGATCGGACGACTGACGCAGCAGACCATCGGAATCCAGCAGCTGAGCGCGGGTTTCGATCCCTTCAAGCGTCCATTTACCCACAGACATCGGCCAGGTCAGCCAGGAAAGAACCGGGTAAAGACCATCCGCCATATCACCACCGTCATCACGCAGCGTGAAGCTACCGTAGAACGGTAACTGAACGTAAGGCCCATAACCCACGCCATAATGACCAAGCGTACTACCGAAGCGGTGAGGTTCAGTCCGTTGCAGTTTCGGGTTCGCCATCCCTGCAACATCAATAAAACCGCCCATCCCCAAAATGGTGTTCAGGAAAAAGCGGGTAAAGTGGACCATCCCCTGATAAGGGTCGCCCTGCAAGAAGTAGTTAACCATCACCGCAGGTTCTTCAAGGTTGCCAGTAAAGTTGCTCAAACCGTTACGCGCCGGTTGCGGAACATAATCACGCCAGGCGACAGCGACCGGTCGAACAATATACGGGTCTAATACATTGAAGTTGAAGTTGTACATGGTGCGGTTGAACCCTTCTAACGGGTCAGAACGCCCTTGCTGATCTGTACCGGAACTCGCACACCCCACCAGAAGCGTAGTTCCCAGAGCAAGCGCCGACAGGCGAAGCTTCATAAATGTCTCCCTGTTTTTTTATGGCTTATGCAGTTTGCCATCCATGACGGAACGATACCGTATCCGCCTGTTTAGGTGTGGGCGATTGTAACAGCACGTCAACTGATGTCCAGACGCCCTGATTTGCTGATTTGATCATAGCCTGGTAATCGCCGCCCTGTAGGCTACTTGATTCTATAGAAACAGAAAAAGGCAAACGCAGCCTTTTCTACATTTTCAGAGTAACTCCCGTCAGTTGCGAGCAAAAAAGCCGCTACGCTTTAGCTATACGTGCTAATTCAAGAGAAGAGACCATGGACAACGACAAAATTGATCAACACAGCGACGAAATTGAAGTTGAGAGCGAAGAAAAAGAGCGCGGCAAAAAAATAGAAATAGATGAAGACCGACTCCCCTCCCGGGCGATGGCAATTCATGAGCATATCCGCCAGGATGGTGAAAAAGAGCTGGAACGCGACGCAATGGCGCTACTGTGGTCAGCCATTGCGGCGGGTCTGTCGATGGGCGCTTCGTTACTGGCAAAAGGGATATTTCAAGTCGAACTGGAAGGTGTGCCGGGCAGCTTCTTGCTGGAGAATCTCGGTTATACCTTTGGTTTTATTATCGTCATTATGGCCCGCCAGCAATTATTTACCGAAAATACCGTGACTGCGGTACTACCCGTCATGCAAAAACCGACAATGAGCAACGTCGGCTTACTTATACGGTTATGGGGCGTCGTGCTGCTGGGTAATATTCTCGGGACAGGTATTGCGGCGTGGGCATTTGAATATATGCCTATCTTCAATGAAGAAACTCGCGATGCATTTGTCAAAATCGGCATGGATGTGATGAAGAACACCCCCAGCGAGATGTTTGCCAACGCGATCATTTCCGGCTGGCTGATCGCCACTATGGTTTGGATGTTTCCTGCAGCGGGTGCGGCAAAGATTGTGGTGATTATATTGATGACCTGGCTTATTGCCCTGGGTGACACCACCCATATCGTGGTCGGTTCTGTTGAAATCCTCTATCTGGTGTTTAACGGTACGCTGCACTGGAGCGATTTCATCTGGCCCTTCGCACTACCTACTTTAGCGGGGAACATCTGCGGCGGCACCTTTATCTTCGCGTTAATGAGTCATGCACAGATTCGTAACGACATGAGCAATAAGCGTAAAGCAGAAGCACGCCAAAAAGCAGAACGTGCGGAAAACATTAAGAAAAATTATAAAAACCCGGCATAAATGGCGAGGGTTTAAGCAATCGAGCGGCAGCGTACTTACCCCGCACTCCATTAGCGGGTATACTCATGCCGCATTGTCCTCTTAGTTAAATGGATATAACGAGCCCCTCCTAAGGGCTAATTGCAGGTTCGATTCCTGCAGGGGACACTTGTTTAGAGTTCGCCGCAATCCGTCATAGTCCGCCGAATCCCGCCAGTATCAAGCCTCTCATGAAATCCCTGTTCGCAGTAGTTCGCCTCAGACCGTTGACAACCGCGCCTTTTGGCGGGTAAAAAACGAGTAAAACAACTTTACCCACTGGAATTTTACCCATGCTCACTGTTAAGCAGATAGAGGCCGCCAAGCCTAAAGACAAACCCTACCGAATGCTCGACAGCAATGGCCTGTACCTGTACGTTCCGGTGTCTGGTAAAAAGGTGTGGCAGTTGCGCTATAAGCTCGACGGCAAAGAGAAGGTGCTGACTGTGGGCAAATACCCTCTCATGTCATTGCAGGAAGCCAGGGATAAAGCGTGGACTGCAAGGAAGGATGTTTCTGTCGGAGTCGATCCAGTTAAGGCCAAAAAGTTGTCTGTGAAGGACAATTCATTTTCAGCTATTTATCATGAATGGTACGACCACAAGCGGCAGGTTTGGTCCGAAGGATATGCGGATGAACTTTCTCGCATGTTCCGTGACGATATTCTGCCGATGATCGGATATCTGGAAATACAGGACATTGAGCCGATGCAAATACTGGAGGTGATCCGGAGGTTTGAAGAGCGCGGGGCAATGGAGAGGGCAAATAAAGCCCGTAGAAGATGTGGCGAGGTATTCAGGTATGCGATCGTTACAGGAAGGGCCAAATATAATCCGGCTCCTGACCTTGCTGATGCCATGAAGGGATATAGAAAGAAAAACTACCCTTTCCTTCCTGCAGATCAGATACCAGCATTCAATAATGCGCTATCTGGCTTTTCCGGAAGCATTATTTCGAAAATTGCCACGCAGGTTTTGCAATATACAGCGCTGCGCACAAAAGAGCTCCGTTCTATGCAATGGGAAAACGTCGACTTTGAAAACAGGATGATAACCATCGACGAAGAAGTAATGAAGGGGCGCCGCGTTCATGTCGTTCCGATGTCAGATCAGGTAATAAATCTCCTTAACACCCTCAAGCCGATCACAAGCCCTGTTTCCTCTTTTGTGTTCGCCGGGCGGAATGACAAGAAAAAGCCGATCAGCGAGAATGCCGTATTATTAGTTATCCGGCAGATTGGCTATGAGGGGCTGGCGAGCGGGCACGGATTCCGCCATCAGTTCAGCACAATAATGAATGAGCATGGCTGGCCGGCGGACGCGATTGAAAAACAACTCGCGCACACCGCCAGCGGATCAATACGCGGAATTTACAACCATGCTCAGTATCTGGATAAACGCAGGGAAATGATGCAATGGTGGGCTGATTACATCGATGGTCGCGCAGGAGAGTAAGCCATTACGCGAATTCTTCCAGGATCAGGATGCCATCCGCGCCATCTCCACCGGTATAAGCCGTGCTGGTAAACCCGAGGTCATACGCGCCACCACCACCGGAGCCGGGAGCTGCGCCAGCAATACCGGCCTGAGAACCCGCCCGGCCACCGCCGCCAAAATACGACGCCCCACCGTTACCCGTCAGAAGGCTGGACCCTGTCTGGCCATCTGAGCCGGTACCACCGTTGATCCTGATATCTCCGGCCGCCGCCGTACCTCCGGCGCCGCCGGCAGTATTGGAAACGCCTGACTTCACGCCGCCCTTGCCACCTGATGCTGAGAACAGGCTGGCGAACGAGGTTGTGCCGCCATCCGAACCGCTTACTGCGCCAACGCCTCCCTTACCACCCTTGCCGACAGTAATCGCATAAGAACTGGCAGCAGACAGGTCAACCCATGCGACAATGGTCGCACCTGCACCGCCGCCGGCACCGGAGAAGGTTTCTGTATTGTTGGAGGCCTGGCAGCCGCCACCGCCGCCACCTGCACCGGTCAACGTTACTTTTGCATAACGGGCCAGAGGAGATCGCGTATAGGTTCCGTTTGCATAGAAAGCTTTTGGAGCGCCAAGAGAACGACCGACAAAACCAGAGGAATCAGATATTCCGAGGTTATAACGGGATTCATTTACCGCATCCTCACCGGCATCTTTAATTTCTGACAGGTTATTGCTGATCTGCAGGAAAGATAATAAAGAACCGGCGGTCATTAAATTCGCGACAATGTCATTCGTTGACCATACGCGTGCCGTAGTTCCTTCCTGACCACGAATTACTGTCATCACGTCACCGGATACAGACGTGACGTGCATAATTTCAGAAATTGTTTTCGTGGCCGCGTCGGTTATCGTTAATTTGAAATAACTCTGCCCAGATACAGGGGAAGGGAATAATGACCCCGCTCCAGTACCCACGGTAATAACGGTAGCGGACGCGCTAATACCCGCAGCGAGCACACTCTTTGCGTTATTATTGGCTAATAGCTTCAGCGCCATATATACCCCAGTTAAATAATGGAATTATCAGAATGAACATCGCAGATAGTAAACGTCACGACCCCGATAACAGTTACATCGTCCAGGGCCTCACCCTCGATCGCTTCTCCATCTTCGGTAATCAGCGCCTTTCCTCTCAGCGTGGCAAGTTCCGTCCCGCCGCCGTGCTGGATCAGAACCTGACTACCCTGCTTTGGTTTCAGGGAGATATCCAGCACAACGTAACCGCCAGATTGCTCGAAGACGAGCGTATTTGAACCGACATTGCAGATCGAGTTAACCGTTAATCGCTGTTCGGTGTAGTCCGTCGCGGGTGATGGAAAGCCCATTACAGAACCCTCCCCATGTTGGCCATCATCCACAGCCGGTTTTCGCTATGGTCGGTGGTTTTGTCGATGAAATACGTTTGTTCCCGCGCGATCCAGGAGTTCGCCTCCACCTCGGAAAAGTGGATGCCGTGCCGGCGCAGCGCGGTAACAAAGTCTCTGGTATGAAGGTACTGGAATCCCTTGGAGCTGCGCAAAATGGACTCGCGGAAAGCCGCGGCGATGTCTGACTGCCTAAGCATGATCTGCCCTCTGATAAACACTGTTTTTATATACAGTAGTTTTAAGTGAGTGGCAGATCAATAGTGCTTACGGCTATCAATTACCACGACAGCCGTTGTGGCTGGCTAAGCTATGACCCTTCCTTTTGCTATCTGATGCACAAAATACCCAGCCATCATCTCAATCATCACCTTGTTATGACTTGAGATTGTCGTTGGTATGCCAGAGGCAAGACGCGGAGAGAAGTCATAGAAACGTCCTGATGAATACGGATCAGTTAGGTAATCCTTTTCATATGCCTGAATACATGCAAGCAGGGCGTTTCCGGTAGATACTCGTCGAACCAGCATCATCGTCAATGCCACACTAACTGGCGTTGAAATGATACCCCTCCGGCTTTCGGAAATAATGAAATCAATCCCCCGCAGCCGGCCATCGCCACACAAACCCTGAAGTCCATAGTTGGCGTTGTTAAACAGGGGCGTTCCGCCAAGTAACTCCGTCATCATGAGGTATTCAGGTGCCAGGTCCATGTCGTAGTTGTACCACCGGCTCCTTGCCAGGGAGGTGCTGACAGGCATCGAATCCAGCATGCTTGGCAGATAGCGACCAACGGTGCTGCTATTGGTCAGATTCGTCATCACCGTGTTATAGCACGACTGGTACGAACCATCAGTATCCATCCCGGCGTGGATTGCCAGCGCGACAAGCAGCATGCCGTAGATATTAATATTCACAGCTGCGCTTACCGCAGTCGATGAATAGGTGTTAGGCACACCTCCTTTTGCTGCGACCGCTGTTACCATCGCGTCAGCCCAGGACTTAATATACGGCTGCATCGCTGTCGTTGTTGTAGTGTCCCCCATAAACTCAGCCGCACGATATACAGAAACACACGGCTTGAATACAGGAGTGACTAAATCAGCGACGTTAAGTACACCCTCCAGATAACGCGTCCCGATATTTGTGGTGCGCCAGTTATCATCCCAGCACCGTTTAAATCTTGCCCATACTGCCGCAATATTAGGTGATGGCTTTTGCAGTTCACGATACGCAAGATATCCCCATGGGGTGGCTACGTCATATTGACCTGCGTTAGCATCCATGCCGCCAATTCCGGCTGAATCTCCATTCATCCAGAAGTCAGCAACCCCATCAAGCAGCTCCTGCAGTTTCCGCTCAGCTTCTTTCACTGCGAAGTTTGGAAGCGCTCCGCCGCGGGCAAAACCAACCGGACGGTTATAAACTTTCTTCGCAAGTGTCAGCGGGTCAGTTTCTGTTTCATTGGCATTCAGCCAAATCTCAATTGACCACGTCCAGTTTTTCTCAACTGGCCAGTTAAGTAATGAGTAATCGGTAAAGGATGAATATTGCCACCCAGTGGTTACCCCCAGCGTATAAGACGAAGCGGTATTGGTCATTGTGATACCGGTAGGCCTTGTCGGGCCTGCAGATGTTCCGTCCCTGTGAATATCACCGTTTACAATGGTTGGCACGTAAGAGAATTTACCACCGCCTGCGGTATTTCCATTGGTAATTGCAGCTGCCGCTGTTCCCGTATAGGCAGGAGTCGTTCCAGTTGGATATATGATATTTGATCCAATGGTTTCACCATACATTTTCCCTACCGGTATTTCCTGAAGGGCGGTAACCATGTTTTTCACAATGACCACGCCGTTCTTAAAGATACGGTAACGAGTGGTCGCCTTGAGAACACCGGCAGAGTAAACAGCACTGGCAGCATTGTAGCCAATGCGCTCAACTTCGGTAAAAAGCGGACCGGAATTGATGACCTTCAGCGTAACGTTATCGGTGAAATACTCGATAACCTGAGCACCTGCGTTCACATAGCGGTGTTGCGGACTAAGGGAACAACGAATTCTGTTAGTGTCATCATTTTTAGCGGCATCAATAGACGTGAGCCCATATGCTCCGCCAGCAAAGCCAAAGCGGTAATATAAATTACCAACCTTGATGTTGTAGCGCTTCAGGGCATCAGAAGGGGCGTAATACTCAAGCCCATCTGTGTACACCGTATCATCATAACGATAACCATAAACGTCAACGTTATAATATTTCTTTTGTCCCGCCGCCACAGAGTCAACAATCCACACTGAGCCCGTCTTGAACGATCCATCAGGGTGATAACCCTCATTTGACTGAAAACGAAGGTTAACGAAATCATCCGCAGAGAACTGTGCGTCGAATATGTTTCCAGCAGAGTCTGATACTTTAATGCAGTTTTGACCAAAGACCATTCCCTCAGGGAAGCTTACCTTTAACTCAATAGGCCCGCTATAATTAGACGCGCTGTCGTTTGCCACATCCGTAACAAAACGGGTAAACGGATTGTTGTTAGTATCCTGCCTGGATACTCCGTTGTAATAAAGAATGTCAGCATCAATAGTCAGATAAGCATTTACAGAAATAGTAGCAGGCTCGGCGCTTAATTTAGCAATATATGCAGTTTTAGCTACCGAAACATCGGTGCTTCTGTAATAAAGATTAACGTCGCTGAATGAATTATAGAAATAATTCTTAATCCCTTCCTCTGTAAGGTCGTACCCAGCCCCGGTAATAACAGAGTACGGGAACGTCAGCTGAATTGATGTTGAGCTGTCAGAATTGGTGTACAGCGTGCAATAGTTACCATCAGTACCATACGCACCGGCATTACCAGAAATAAAATCACCAGACTTGTCGATGACGGCATAAGCAGTGATCGATTTGTAGGTATTGATAAGCGGTACATTGGTAAATATTGCTCTGGCAACTGAATTTGTCGCATCAAACAAAACTGTTGCCGGTCTTAACTTTGCCAGTTGAACAGAGTGATAAGGAGAATTAAGAACATTATCAGCAAAGTATTCAGCTGGTAGTAATTCAGCAACTATAGTGGTTACACCACTTTGTAAATCAGTTACCTTCAGCGTATTTTTCTGATTGCGAGCATCAGACGTTTCAGCTGCTGACAGAGAATTAATAAGTAAAACGGATTCTTTCCCTACATTTACTACAGTGTCACCAGGGGCGGTAATGCTTGTAAACGTAGTTAACGGGAGTGTGGAAACTTCTCCAAGTAAAACATTGGTTTCACCAATCTTACCATTCAAATCACTGTAAGATTTATTTATTTTGTCTTTAACCCCTGCCTCCGATGGTGTTCTCGCCCCCGTTTCTTTCATCGTCCCTGAGGTGTTTATCACCTCTACGGAGAGCACGCCATCATCAGTGCTGCGGTAAAATGCAGTAGAGCCAGACAGAATATTTCCAGCATCTGCATCAGCCTGCGCCGCAGCCAGCGTAGGGAATTCGCGTATGGTATTAGTTATAGATCCCTGTCCGGGGTACTCAGCAACCTCTTGTGCTACGCCTGAGTTGTTTTTGTAATAACGGAACGCAAGGGCATTACCTGTTCCCTGGGGAACGCGGAAGTATTGCCCGATCGTCGTCGCTGCAAGGCCAGCCGCCGTATCAGCAAAGGTTGATTTATTGTCACCAAACTCCGACGCGCTAAGCGCATATCCCTGCGCCTCTTCCGCTGAATCAGATGCCTGTTTTGCAAAATCAGCGATCACATTCAGCGTGTCAGCGGTCATCATGTTGGCAACCATGTCGTTGGCCGCCCACGCACGCGCCAGCGTTCCTTCTTGCGCGCGTTCAATCGTGAAGATATCTCCAGCCTTAGCTGTCACGTTCACGATCTCAACCTGTGAGCCAGTGGCGGCATCGGTGATAGTGAGCTTAAAGTAGCTTTCGCCTGCCACAGCATCAGGGAACTCGGCACCAGTTCCAGCGCTAACGATCAGCGACGTGTCGGTTGCGCTGATAGCAGAAGCCAGCGTGCTTTCTGCGTTGTTTGTAGCCAAAAGGGTTAGTGCCATGTATCCTCCGGGATTAGGCAATAAAAAACCGCAAGTGCGGCCTTTTAAATGGTGAATATTATGAATAATGCTTCTATTGCTATTTTAAAAATACTTTTAGGAACGCTATCTACTTTATTAATACTCCTTTCTTGCGCCTTGCTTACTATTTTATTTGGATTTCTTTTTCAGCAAGGAATGCCGCCAATAGATATGATAAAAATGTCATCCATTTTGTTTTTATCAATAGTTTTGCTGTATATAATTTGTCAGTGCGTTAAATCACATTTGTATATAACAATAGATAATCGAGATAAAAACCTAGTCAAATATCTCAACCGTGACTGACTGGTAAAATGGCATGTGCAGCAGGCCGCTATCCATGGCCTGCTTGAAGAAAATGGCGAACTCGAAATCCTCGGTAATCACAAAGGCCGTATCCTTCTGGTTGTACTTCCTGGAGTTATAGGCCGATGCGTTGTAGATAGCGCTCCGCGTGAACCTGCGCCGCCCCTTATAGATGGAAATCACGATACCGCCATCCACAAACTGGATCGAGATACTCCATCGCTGGTCGTTGAGGATGTCTGTGCCATTCACTCCCAACAGGAACCGCAGAATACGCCGTTTTATCCATGGGATAGAGAAATAGAAGCCGTCCCCCTTGTAAAAATTCCAGGTCATGATCCGCTTAAAAAGGTCATCAGAGACAACAACCTGGTTCGACTGGTCAATCACCCGGTACTCATTGAATGCCAGTTGGTTAAATTCGAAGGTGTTATATGGGCCTATCTCCTGCTGATCGCTGCTGGAAATCACCGGCGGCAACACGCCATAGATGCCATGGGCAATCCACCGGAGCTGGTCTCCGGTGTTGTAGTCACCGATGAAAATCGGCAGGTTGGCATTAACCATCCAGTCATAAATGCCCTGCGCCATCGAGTTATACGCAGTAAAAAACGCCCGCAGATTGTCATCGTCGTTGTATTGCGTATACATATACGACCGGATGATATCGTCCAGCATGCTACGCCCCTGTTACGATCACGCCATCCGACGCGATATAAAAATAACTGAACTTATCGCCGCTGATGATATTCGTCCCGGCATCCGGTGGCGTTATCACACCATTGATGGTGACCACGACGTTTAGAGTGCTGATCAGCCCCATGTCGATTGTCGAGTTAATCGCCTGCAAGAATGCGTCTTTCAGGTTGTTAACGTTCAGCGGTTTCCCGGCGAATATGCCATTCACATACTGAATCGTAGGCGCCGAGACCAGAGAGGCGACCGTGGCATCAGTCAGGTAGTTAACGCTTTCAGTGCCCCACTGATACGTCACAGTGACACGCTGCAGCAATGGCGTCACGAACGGGATCACGTAGTTATCAGGCCAGTCATTCACCGTCACGGTATTATTTCTGACGTTCGGCGTCACCTCGCCACCGCCTCCCCAGGTCCCGGAGGAAGTGGTGTCAATCCCGATGGAAAACGTGTGAGGAGACAGTACCGTCACGGTCAGCGGAACGTCATTAATGCCCGTCATCCCGGTAACGCCAGTGATCCGGATAACCTGGCCATCAGTGTAGCCATGAGTCAGGTCTGTGCTGACGACGCCAGGATTTGCATTCGTGATCCCCGTAACGTTCAGCGAACACCCTTTCAGCCTGCTGATATCCCCCGCAGACTTATAGAGCGCGCCAGCAATATCGTAAATATCACCGCCGGCGCACATGACTATCCACTTATCCCCGTCCTGAATGACAGAAACCAGGCGCGCCTGCACGTTATCAAGGCTGGTGAGATATTGCCGGATAAATCCAGGATATCCCTGAACTGTGGCCATCTGCGCCTGCCATACTCGATCACGAAACTGATAATTCGTTTCCGGGTCAGCACCCGGAGTGCCAGCGATCGGGTTGGTGCAGGTTATGGTGACGTCAGAAGGAAGACTAGTGATTATCTGGTTAACCGTATTTACCGGTACTGCCCAAGTACCGGTCACCGTTCCTTCGCATGACACACTGGCAGATACACCGGACGAGGAGATTATCGTCGCATCACTAACGGAATACGTATGTGTGCCATCAGAAACAATAAAACCTTGTGGGATGACAAACCCAGCCGGGCCGGAAAACTGAATCGGTACCGTGGTAGTGCCAGCAGTTTTCTGGCCCGGGATACCTGCCTGCTGTGCGAGAAGCTCCAGCATGGCGAGGTTAGCCTTTAGCGGCCCCACTGAGTTAATCAGGTCAACCCTTGCCTGATCACAAACGATGAGCGCGCCGACATCGGTACTGGCCACGTCCTCAATCAGAGAGCCAGGCAAATAAGTTGTGAGTCCCGGAGATAGCGCAATAGCCTGGGAAACTAGCTGTGCTCGTAGCTCTTCCGCCGTCAGAGGAACCGGGCCCGCTGACGTATAGCTGACTGGTAAATCGCTCATACGGCCACCTGTGTAATTATTTTTGAACCTGCGTTTGTGATTGCCGAGATGTTATAAACAGGCGGGTCGTCGCTGATCAGTGCAATCTGCAGCGAGGAAAAATACTGGCTGAACTGTTTTTGAATACGGTTTACGTAATACGTCGGCAGGATTTGCTGGATCACCGACCCGGCGGCCGGTATTCCGTTGTTCGCATAAAAGGGTGACTCCTGCGGCGCCAGTTTCAGATTCTGGATCAGGGTGGTTAAATACACCGAGTCATTAAACCCATTTTCGTCGGTTTCCACCAGGACCCACTTCCCCTCAGAGTTTCGGCCATAGGTTCTCACTCGGTGATACTCCCGTTAAACGTTGAAGTCGGCCCCCCGGTATCATTTCCATCGTTGCCGTTTGAATGTTCATGGCTGTTAAGCCAGGTCAGAAGCGACTGCCACCCGGCGTGCATGATTGCAGGGCTGGTACTGGCCACTGAATCCTGCAGATGACCAGCCTGGCCTGAAAGGCTCCATTTGCTACCCGTCAGTGAGAAAACTGTCCCGCCAACAGTTACAGTGAAGCTGTCAGGTGTGGAAATGGCGATGCTGTCAGGCTTCAGGAGAAACGTCGTGTTGCTGCCGCTGTCACGCAGCGTTACACCCTCCGGGCCGTATACCGTCACCACCTGCCCGTCGACATCCTGCCACTCGGTATTGCTGATCGGCAGATAAACCAGTGCGCTGAGGTTCGTCGGCTGAGTCAGATCGGCAACGCCGCCACCCAGGCCGCTCATTCCGCCGATATAGGTATCAGCAGGGATCACTATTCCCCGATCTCCTGGCTGCATTGGATAGCGCACATACTCCGGGCCAAAGAGTGGAATGGTTACCTGGGGCAACGTGAATGGGATATTCGTCAGGCTGAACGAGACTGTGACCATTTTCCCTGACTGGCTGACGACAGTTGCAGGCAATATCTTTCCGACCAGCTCCATCGCTTCGGCAATTTTTACCTCAGCGAAATTGTTCATGCTCTTGGCGAAGTTAAGCCGCTGACTTATAGTCACGATCAGGCCTCCTGCGTCACATACGCCTCATAGATGGTTACCCAGCTTGCAGCGTCTGGCTGCCTGCTGTTTCCTACACATCTGCAGGTCTGCACAGCGAACACGCCGGAAAAGGCGCTTTTACTGCGATACTGAGAATATGATGAGGCCTGCGTTATCGCCATTGCGCCTGCAGGCATCCTCACGTAGTCGCCCACCTGGATATCAGCCCTCATTACGCAGGTGATCATCACCCGGTTGTATTCAATCCATACCGGCTGGCCTACGAGATCGGTAAATTCAAGCTGAATGGGGGTTTTCTTTTTCTCAGTAGCGGCGCTGTCCCATACCCTGATCTCTTTCCCCGGGAACATGGCCATTTCCACGCCGAGATAATTCTCATCACGGATAATGCTACGGCTCAGATTTTTAAGGTTCGACGCAAGCTGCTGCATGGTCGAGCAGTAAATAGGGGAATCGTAGTTCAGAACCAGTAAATCGCTGATGTTGATATTTATTTTGTATCCCGGGAAGGCGCGTTGAAGCGCAAAAAATAGCGCAACAGACAGCTTTTGCCCCTTTATCCACGGCATTGTAATGTTCGCCGGATTATCCACTGATCCAGCCCCAGCCGTAATAATCATGTCCAGAGACAGATCGAGCCCCTGCCAGTTACCGAATGGTTGTTGAATAATGCCTTCCAGAATCATCCCGCTCTGGGAGGATTTGGCCAGCGGCAAACCTTTCGACATACCGACAAATCCCTTAATGGTCATGCCGAACATGTTTTGCTCTGCCTGCTGCATTTCTTTAATGCTGACGCCATATACCCTTACGAGACTTGACCCTATAGGCGTGGACATTCCATATCGCTGAATGTCGAACTCTACCATCAGGCATCCAGGGTTATAATTGCCATAGGCATCAAGGCTTTTGTACTGGCGGTATAGCTTTCCTTTCTGGTCAAAAATCTGGAAATCGTAATACCTCATCAGCTGGTCACCTCAATTACGCCATTTTGCTCCCGCCAGATCATGGTTGTTCCGGAGAAAACGCCAGCTATCAGATTTATGCCGGTTCCATTGGTAGAGCCCACCGCGGGGGTGTTCAGAATGGTATTGCCGGAATTGTCGGTGATCAGGATGTACCAGCGTTGCGCCGCGATATTCCACTTCACCTGGCAGTTATAAACCGTTCCATCCAGCGTCGGAGTAAAAGCTACGCTCTCTCTTTCATTGCCGGTAAACGTGTAGGTATCCGTCGTCATAGGCCAAACTCCCCGCTCAGCTTACCGATGAGGCCTACTATGTCATTCGCGGCGCCTGACACGGTGCCGCCGAGAGAGGTATTCCCGAGGGCTGCGACAGTGTTTGTCCATGACGCATCCGTTTGCCGGGTTCCTCCATCGATTTTGCTCAGGAAACTGTTAACCGCCTGCTCGGCGCCTGTTTCAGATACCAGCGGCTGCTCAAAATCCCATAACCAGGATCGCTGAGGCACAGCCTCATTAAAACTGGTCATGTCCTTAACCGTACGCAATATACAGCCGCTATAAAACAGCGCTGGCGTAGCGACGATATAGGTTCCGCCAAGGTTTGCATGCGCCTGCAGAACAGCTTGTAGCGCACTGAGAGTGACGAATTTCGTCATCGCTCCAGTATTTTCATTTACCGGCGCATCCATCATCAACGCAATGCGCAAAGGCTGAGCAAGTAGCGCGTTAGCGGCAACGGTCTGGTTAGCAAACGGGTATTTTGCGATGTCGTAGTCGACCATCGTCCCACCCTGAACCGGCTTCCAGTGGCAAAAATATTTATCAAGGTCAGTAAGGTTGAATGCGCCGCCCAAGAGCCCTGTAACAAAGCTCGCGCTCTGCGTCAAAGCCACAATGGGCAGCATTCCTCCGGGGATGCTCTGCGCAATCCCGTTGCACAGAATCACCGGCGAGACTTCAAAACCCAGCTTATACAGTTCGCGAGTGAATCCCATATCTATCGCACTCCGCTAAGAAGGGCGCCGGAGACAATGGCGTTCCCACCCGTGTTGTTGTAAACGACGATCTCCCTACCGCTATTACCGTGGTTATCGACGATTTGCTGCAGGAGCTGGTTAGTTTTCGAGGTATTTTTGGCAATCTCTGAACTATCGACGCCCGAAGCGTCATTGTTCTTCGGTGCGCCATACATCTCAGCATACTTCTCCCTGATTCTGCCGGGATAAGCCCTGTTTTCTGCACTCCCGCGGCGGCTTCCGCCGTTGTAATAACGCAGCGCTTCGTCGAGATCACCATTCGCGCTCTGCATCGCCCAGGAGAAAACTCTGGCTCCAGCCATGATGTTGTCACGCGGGTCAAATGGATTTTCTCCCGGCTGGAAGTTGCCAGGCATCACCTGCATTAACCCTTTAGCGCCTGCTTTGCTGACAGCATTCTGATCCCAAGAAGATTCCCCCGCGGTGATGGCTTTAAGCCAGCGCGGGTCGACGTTATATTTCTTGGCTGCATCAAGGAAATACTGGTCATACTCCTTCGGCGCCGTTCCGCTCCAGCTGTAGAGGTGGCGAGTCAGCCATTTCGAAAATGCTGGAGTGTTCGGGTCGCTGAGACCGCCTTTTACGAAGTGATTTCCGCCGGCATCGGTCTGGACGTCATTATTCAGGAATGAGGACCCGGACTTGATATCGTCCATCGCCGACGATCCGCCATCGAGCCAGCCGAGCACTTTCATGATGACGCGCCCAAGCCGCTCAACGCCCGACATAAACGACTCAACGTCGCTTTTGAACGTAGGAGAAGCCAGGTAATTACCGAACCGCTCAATGCCGCCGGCCAGCGCATCAATCCACTTGCCGAGTTCGGGGGATTTCAGGACGGTATCGATCGCGCCTGATAGCGCATCAGACAGCTTGCTCAGTTGCGGCGTGAGCGGACCCAGGCCGCGCACAAACGTGTTCCTGATGCTCTGACTGCTGTAGTCGAGCTGAACATTGAAATCCTGCCACTGGCGCGCCTGCTGGTCGGTAATTTGCAACATGCGCGCATCCTGCTGCGCGCGCTTCTCCATGGCGGTGATCTCCTCATCGCTCATGTTTTTGAAGCGATTCAGGTCGTCCAGCGTAAAGAAGTTTGTCAGGCCGTGCGCCTGTGCGCCCTGCAGCGTGCTGCCGTTCTGCACGAAGATATCGCGCGCATTACGAATCATCTGCGGGAGCAGTTTGGCCGGGTCCTGGTCGGGATTGTTAATCCCCATCGCCTGAAACGTCCAGCGCTTCGACAGGTCCATTTGCGAATCGCGGATAGCGCCCAGCGTCCCCGCCGGATTACCCAGCGCTTTCTGGTAGTTTATGGCGGTGGAATCCAGCGCGCCGATACTCGTCCCGAGCCCGAGAGAAGTAAACCGCTGGGCGCCGGTGGTGGCCGCCAGGCGGTTGATGCCAAACAGGCCGCCAACGCCCAGGACGCCGGTAAATATCCCGACAATACCACCCCAGGACAGAAGGCTGGCCGTCGCTTCCTTGATGTGCCCTGCCAGCGATTTAGCGTCTTTCGTCGCACCGCTGAGGAAGCCCTTCGCAGAGCGAGTGCTTTTGTTGAATTCGTCCTGCTTTTTCTTCGAGTCTTCCAGGTTGGTATTGAGCCGATCGATACCGCTGTTGATGGTCAGAATGGCCTCGGCCACGGCATTAAACTCCGCACCTAACCCCTTCGCCTCACCTTTGGCCTTTTCGGTCTGCTTGCTGCTTTCGCCAATACCAACGGCAGCTACCCGCCAGGCTTCCGGTAAATCATCCAGCGCGCTCTGGTACTCGCGAAACCTTTCCATAAACGCGACAAACTTGTCGTCATTTACGTCAATGTCGACGATCGACTTAGCTACCATTGAAGAAACCTCTTTCTTTGAGCGCGGCGAGAAGGTAGCGCTGCCGGTACTGCGCCGGGGTGGCATACTCCTCGCCGGTGATCTCCCTTATCACCTGCCAGAAGCCCTCATTAGACGCCCAGTCTAAGAGGGTATAAATGACGTTTCCGGCGGGGCATTCTGGGTCGGGGTATCGGTAACCGGCTTCGACGTCTGCAACGAATCGCGGAACGCCGTAACGCTCGATGAGGTTAGTTGCCCATCGTACATTTTGATCACCGTTCCCACGGTCGGCGCGATCAGGTTTGCCTTCTGAATAGCAGAGGAAACCATAAAAAAAACCACTTCGCCTTCGACCTCGCGATACTCATCAGGGTCGATAATCCCCTGATTGAATGCCACCTCAAGGGGCGTGGTTTTCCACTGGCCGCCGACGTTATGGATAACGACCGTCAGTCGATGAATTTCATCAACGATGTTCGGGCCTGTCCGACCGTTATCGATTTCCGCTTTCAGGCTCTGCCTCAGCATCATCGCGGCGATTCTGGCGGCGCCAAGACCACCAACCTGCGAGATGAATTTGGTGAACAGGTTCCCCAGAAGGATGCAGTGTTCTTCCACCACCTCATAGGGGAACGGAGTCACATGCAGGTAGACGATCGAGCCGTCTTCGCGGGTAACGCTGGTGACCAGATTCAGTTTCTTGTCAATTTTCATGCATTACGCCCACATGTTGTCGTTGGTGACCATATAGCCACTGATGGTTACCACAAAGGCCGGGTCCATCCCGCTGAAGGCCAGCTCGTTGAAATTGACCAGGTAGCAGTTGAGCAGCGTGATATTGCCGAACGTCGTTGCATCCGGCGTCACCACGATTTCACCCAGCGACGTGTCGGTTAAAAAGCGCTGCCGGTAACTTTCTCCCAGCCCCTGAGTTTTCAGGAGATGCACGGTCAGCGTTACCTGCTGATACGGAGCCTGGCTGCCGACGGTGCCGGTCATCGTAGGGATGATGTCGGTCGCCGGGCCATCCGGACGCAGGCTAATGCCGTCCTTTGCCAGGTACGACGCCGAAACGTTCAGCGCCGGTGTATCCGTGACGGAAAGAGCCCCGCGTACGCGGTTAAGAAAGCCCTGCGGTACTAATGGGTTCGCCATTTTTTACGCCCCTACAAAGTTGCTTACGTTCACGTTAAACGTGAGGGATTCAAAGCCGCGGCGCGGCGTCGTGACGGCGCTCAGCCCGTTATATTTGCCTTCCTGGTAATCGGAGGGGTTCAGGCTGTTGTAGTTACTGAACGGCACGGCGTTGATCACGGCGTTGCCGGCGTAAGTGCCTTTGTCATACTCGGTGTTGAAATCTTCCTGCGTCAGCTGCGTGTCAATGACGCGACCGAGGATCAGCCCGTAGCTGATGCCATTACGCAAGGTTTTCAGCGCGCGACGCTGCAGGCGGTCAATGCCCTTCTGCTCGTAGTAAAGCGGGTTAACGGTCGTGTTGGAGCCGTTGATGATTTCATTCGCCAGGTCGAGTTCAAGGTTGATCGCCGTCCATGCCACCGAATACCAGTAGTTGAACGGGTTACCGTCGAGCATGCGGCCGGTGAACAGCACTTTATTGCTGAGTCCACCTTCGGCGCCGGTGCCGATGTAGTTGATGTTGTTGTCCTGAAGTGACTTCAGCAGTGCGCTGTTCCCTTCCAGCGGGTACGCGGTCAGGCCGTACATAAAGCGGTACGACATCGGCGGTACCATGTTGCTCGACCCCGGGTCGTTTGCCAGGGATGACTGGAACGGGCCGGCCATGGAAAACTCGCTTGCTGGAATGTCCGGAGCCTCGACGCCGGACAAGACAGTTTTGTATTTCGTCGCCACCCAATCCAGATAGGTCGCGATCGTTGTGGTGACGAAGAAGTAAACCAGACTTCCCGGCGAGGTATAGAGGCTGGTCAGGGTTTTAAATTCATCGACAGAGTCCCATTCACGCGGCACCAGATAGGAGAAAAACTTCTGGTAGGTGTTACCCATGGAGACGTCTTCAGCGATGAAGGTTGTCAGCGCTGCTACAGCCGCCTCCATGGACACAGCACCAAGCTCCAGAACATAAACAGCCCGCGTCTTCCCCTGGGCCCAGAACGAAGTATTCATCTGGGAAATTTCGGTCTGCACTACCGTTTTTACCGTACCCATGGCCGTTGCGGTGCCGGGGTTGGTCGTCAGCGGATAGGTGAAGGTGTTGGTGCCTGTCACCGTAGCGGTATAGGCGCCATTGTACCCCGCTGGAGTCGCTCCGGAGATGATCACCGGGACCTGTGATCCGTTAGTCCATCCATGAGCGGCAGCCAGCGTGACCGTTACCACGCCAGTAGCCCAGGCGAGCGTCGAGATGGTTTTCGCCGGTGCAAGGATGTCTGCCAGGTCGGTTTCACTGGTCAGCAGCTGATATTCACCGGCATTCAGCGTCGTGCCGCCCATAGAAATCATCGCCCCGGACTTTAACAACTGCGAGGGCTTCGGCGGATTCGTCACCGACACGTTAATATTAACAATTGCCATTTACTTATTTCTCCGGGTCAATGGACGGAATTGCAGACGTGATCAGCTGGCGCGCTAAGTTACGCATCCGTTGCTGGTAATAATTGATTTTGAATTTGATGGTCTTACGCATGGCGATGATGTTGAGCTCGTTCTGAGTGACTCGCTCATCCTGCACGACGGGAATATTCATGATCCCCATCTCCGGGGCATCGCCGGTCGTGTAGTCCTGCACATACCGCACAAAATCTTCAATGCTGGCGTTACGCAGGCCGGTGACCGAAAGCGTCACATCTTCCGATACCAGCTGATACTGGTTTTGCTTCTCGTCCAGATAGAACGCGCCGGCGATCGGTGACGTGTTACTGCATTTCACCGTCGCATAGGGCGGAGAAAGGTTCTGCGTTGAGAGCATCGCCGGGAACATCGGCATGTACTGATTCAGGGCCAACCAGATCGGCAACGAGCTCGACACCACCACGTCAGAGAGGTCTATGTCATCCGCAGAGTTGATGATCTGCGACCGCATGTGCGGGAAAATCGCCTCTCCGGTGTAGTGGTACAGGTTCGCCGGCTCATTCAGCCCGGTACGCCGGGAGAACGAGAATTGAACGCCAAAAAACTCGCCGATGTACAGCACCTCTGACCCGATGTCGTTAAACGGGTCGATGTCCGCCTGTGCGGTGAACGTCACCACGTTGCGATCGTACAGTTGCTCGTCGTCCTGAATGGTTTCGGTCGTCAGGTGCAAATAACCTTTCACGTCCACCGTGTCCGGCTCGTTGTTCGGATCGTCAGACAGAACCGAGGCTTTCACCCAGAACACGAAGCCATCGAGCGGAAGCACCTTTCTGATGTACTTCGTGAACGTCACCACCTGGAACCGGCTCAGATCATCCAGCCCCTGCGTCAGGGTGGCGTTAAGCTCGGTTTTGGCGTTCTGTAACTCACTCAGGGAAGGCATTCAGCACCCCGCTTACCCAGGCGCGCATAGCTGCCTGATAGGTTCCTGTATCAATGAACGAAGGGCGCGGCGGCCCCTTTTTGCCTTTAAAGCGCTTCGATATACCCTCAAGCGCGCGGCGCGTTGGAACGCCAGGGAGGCCGTTCATCTCGGTGTTATCGAGGAAGCCGACAAAGAGATCGTGAACTTTGGACATTGACTCAGCGAGTGGGTCTTTTGCCGGCGGCGCGCCAGCGAACATGTTTTCAAACGCTGCGGCCAGGTCTTTGCTCATCAGGTCAGCGATGTCGTTCCCGTAGCGGTCAAAGAACGTCTGCATAATCTGATACCTTGCTTCCAGCTCTTCCGCTACGCTCCCCGTCGTGGTGTCCTCGTCCTCGTAGGGGATATCGATAACGCCCAGATGAAAGGTGATCATGTCAGACCCCACAGGCTCCCGAACTGCTGAGCGATCATCAGGTAGCGACGGCCCCACGGGTCCTGGAGCATCTGCAGGTCTGCCAGCGACAGGTCTTTGAAGAAGTCCGGGACCAGGCGCTGTGCGCTGGTAGAGTTATCACCGGCTCCCGTGATAACCCCGGCCTTGAAGTCATTCAGCCCATACTGGCTACGGAAATTGGCGAACACAGCCTCTGTCCCGTAATTGATGAGAAACGACGCCCCAAGGTTATAAACGGCGATGCTGTACATGTTCGGCATGACGCAGGCGATGTCCGGGTTTACCCATTCAACGGCGCCGCCATAGGCGAGAGAAAAAGACGGCGAGTCGTCGGGAACCTGGTCGGGGGTGATGCCCATATCAGATCGAACGAATTCGATAAATCCCGACAGACTGGTGGTCATTTCTTCTTGCTCCCGGCTTTCGGCGTGACAATTTTTTCGTTGATGGTCGGGTCGTCTGAATGGTCATCGCGTCCCTTGGCCTGCTCTGCGCTGAATTCCATGTCACCTTCGTAGCCGATACCGCTTTCTCGCAGAGTGTTATCCAGTGCGGCGACGGATGCCTGCCGGCGGTTATGAGCTCCACGGGTCAGATGGCCATCGTTATCGCGAATGGTTTTCTCAATAACGCTGGCGGAAACGGGTTTGTTGATGCTGTAGCACAGGCCGACAAATGCCTGGCTCTGGTCGATTTTGGTTGAGTCAACCAGGCCGTAAACCTGATGATGCTGAATAACCGCTTCGACTTCTTCGGTCGAGCCATCCAGAACCTGCATCTGCGAGCCGTGCTCAATGGGGATCTGGCGGAGGCGCCCGGTTTCCAGCTGGCGGAAAGTGAAGATGTGGCGCTGTTTGGTAGTGTTGGCGATATACAGTTTCATTGTTTACCCTCGTAAAAAAGCCCCTGCACAGCGAACCATGCAGAGGCTTAAGCACTTCTCAATTTCGCGTTTTAGGAGCTGTATGCCATCGACAGGATGGTGATAGCTTCCGGACGGACTGCCCAGCCAGCCGTAGAGCGCATTTCTGACAGCACGTCGATAGCGCCCCCGGGGATTGGTGTCGGGATTTCCATCGGTGCCGCCATGTCGGTGAACATCAGGGCGTTCGCCGCCAGAGACGGGCTCAGTTTGGCGAATTCGTTGGTGTTCACGGTGGAGTTGACCATAGGCACTTCCACTTCCGGGATGGTAATAACCACCGCGTCAGTACCGCCGGCACCGGCGCCGATCAGCGTGTCGTCGTACACCCAGTCAACCTGGACATTCGCGCCACGGAGAACCTCTTTCACGGTGCCGCCGACGGTATCAGTACCACCACCAGGACGCTGATAAGAGGTCAGCTGAACGATCTGCTGAATCTCCATCGCGCCCAGCACGCGCTGCGGCCCAAGGATAACGACACGCTGCTGGCGACCAAGTTGCATGGTGCGGGTCAGCGCGGCCTGCACATGGCCCAGCAGATAAACCGCCATCTGTCCGTGGTCGTAGGTCAGCACAGTGGTGTTGCTGTTGCTGTCCGGAGGCAGGGTTTCGGTGGTCGCGCCTGCAGTGTTCAGCAGACCTTCGCCGCCCGCCGGGTTCATGCCGTACAGCAGCGCAGAGCGCAACTGCTGGAAGATGCCCTGTCGCATGCCGAGACGCTGAGCTTCTGGCAGAGCCACGTTCCAGTTACCGGCCGCCGCGACATCGTGATGATCATAAATACCGCGGCAGCGGAAAAGATACGTCGGAGTCTGGATCATCTTCGCATCCAGCGCCACGCTCGGCAGCTGGTTGGCGTTGCCGGACTGGCTGGAGGTTACCTGGGTACGAATATCCAGGCGGCGCATATAAACGTACTGGTCGCCTACGCCAAGGCGGACCTGCGGGTTACCGCTGGCGATGGTTTCGAACGCACCGGACGCCTGCTGGTAACCAATGATCAACTCCGGCGCAATATACGACGGGTTGACGATGGTGTAGCTGGGGGTAATTGCAGCCATTTAAAGCTCCCGATTAAAGTAAGACCAGCGCGCAGCTGTCGGTGTTATTCCAGGTAAGGAAGCCCGTAGCGCTGTCATAGCTGACAGTTTTAGAGTTCCCGCTCTCAATGGAGATGACTTTCACCGGCAGGGTGATGTCTGCCTGAGCCACTGCACCGATATTGCCCTGCGTGGTTGCGGAGCCGCCCGGCGCGCTTGCAGGCGCATAGGTGAAGGTTGTCGCACTGCCCACGGTCAGCACAACGACGGTGCCGTTATAGGCCGCCGGAGCTACGCCGCTGATCTTCACATACTGGCCAGCAGTCAGCCCATGCGCGGATGCGGTGGTGGCGGTGGCCACGCCGTTCGAATAGGTCACAGCGGTCGTGGCAATGTCAGCACCGGCAAAAGCCGCCGCGGCGGCGGTGGTCACCTGGTTATTGACGAAGTCCCACGCCAGCGGCGTTTTCACCGATGCGCCAGCAGTTCCCAGCGCGACCACCTGCGCTGAAGCTTTCAGCGGAACGCGCATGTTGGATCCGAGGCGATAGAATGAAACGCTCATGCCGGACGCATACAGCGGAACCGGTGATTGCGGAGTGGTAAGCCCGTTGTGGGCCTGGTTGAAGACGGTGAAGCCTTCGAGCTCAGCCAGTGATACAGCGCGACGAATAGTCGACCCGCGAGGACTGGAGTTCACGCCGGGCAGCAACTCGGCAACCGGCAGGCCACCCCAGAGCGGTTTGGTTTCGGTGGCGGCGACGGTGCCGGACGCCAGATTAAAGCGGTTCGCCGGATCATCCAGAGCAACGCCCTGAATGAAGCCATCAGACTGCACACCGAAGGAACCAGCGGCATTCGTGGTCGCCATCGGGTTAAGAGATAAATTAGCCATGCTTCAGAGCTCCCGTTAAGCCTGGTTGTTAAAACTGGTGACCTGACGCTTGCCAGACTGGAACGGCGCCCAGGTGACGGCGGGATCGCCTTCAAAGGTACTGATCTCGCGACCGGTAGCATCCTTGCGCTTAATCTCGCGCAACATGCCCGGGCCGACTGACAGGCTGGCCGCCTTCTGCGCATCAGCGTAGATATGCTTTTCGGCAGTGCTCAGCAGTTGAGAATCAGCGATGGCAGAGAGATCGACGGCTTTGTAGTCCGGCGAATGCTCCTGCAGTTGAATCATCAGCCGGCGGCGATACGCCATCGGTTTTTCACCGGACAGCGGGATCGGGGCGCGCTTGCCAAAGCTGGAGAAGACGCTATCAGCTTTCACCTGCGCTTCAGCAACTTCGTTGCGCTCTTCGTCGCTCAGTTCGGTAGGAATGCGGGAGCGAAGCTCAGCAATTTCCTGGCGGATTTGAGAGTCGGCTTTTTCTTTTGCCATTTTCTCAGCCTCTTCGGCATCTGCCTTTTCTTTGGCTTCAGCATCAGCTTTTTCCTTAGCGGCTTTCTCTTCCGCGTCGGCTTTAGCTTTCGCCTCTTCCGCTTCTTTGTCTTCTGCGTCCGCCTTCTCTTTCTTGGCGGCCTCATCGGCGTCAGCCTTGGCTTTCGCTTCCTTCTCTTCGTCGGCCTTAGCCAAACGCGCATCGATCGCCTTATTAATCAGCGCTACGATTTTTTCCTCGTCCATCTTTTCAGCCTCTTCAGGAATGGAATCAGATTTAACACCGGTAGGGGCAAGGAGCTTGTCCCACACACCCTGTTCACAAATTGCAACGTGGTCGAGCAGCTCGGGGGATGGCTCCACCAGTAGAGGCTGACCGTCGACAATGATTGATTGAGCAACCTCGGAGAACTTCACAGTTGGCGAGGTGCTTAATTGCCTTGTTGCCATAATTTCAGCAGCTTCGGCGTCGTACACACGCGCAACGGCCCACACTTCGCCCTTATCGGCAACCCAGGCATTTGTCAGGGTGCCAATAACGCGCTTTGAGAACTCGTCGCTATCAAGTGTTCTTTTTTCGGGGTGAAGCCAGATAAGTGGTACGCCAGCTACCCGCTGGAGAAATTCAGGGGTGAGATAGTCGTCCGGGTTACGGAACGTCATCTCCTGATCTGCAGATCGCCAGGTAACCCCTGTTCCGGTCACCCGGATGGCGAACATCCACATGTTGTAAAAATATTGCGGGCTGCTGAGCGTTCCGTCAGCGATGAGCGCGGCCACGTCGGTTTCATTGAGCGCCTGCTGCGCCAGCATTTCAGCGAATGGCTGATGAAGCGGCTTTGGCAGATCGTCAATATGGAACCATCCGGCGGCCAGCGATTCGTCGTTTATCTTCGCTTCGAACTGCTCCGGCACGTCGGCGCGGTAGGTCAGGTAGTCACCATGTACGCTGTGCGGCGTCAGCGGGCCATCGTACTGATAGCCTGTTTCCTCCAGCACCTCGCGCCGTGCGGCGTCTATGGCTAACTCTCCCGGCTCTATCGTCCCGCCCGGCTGGCACCATGTGCCATCATCCGAGCGCTGGATCAGGAAGACGAACTTCCCCTGACGGAACATTATCCCGCTGCCAAAAATAGCCACGTTTTAATGCTCCTATGCTGCTTTCATGGACTCCAGGAACTTGCGGCCCTTCTGGGTCAGCATGTCCTCGGGAATGCTGCGGAGGTTGTACAGATAGGTGACGTAGCACCGACAGAAAACCTCTTCGCCAGGCTGCGTGATTTCGTCGAGATAGCCGGCGGGACCAGCTTTGACATAGCCATTTTTCTGCGCCCAGTTTCCGCGGATGAGATAGACCAGCTTGTCACGCTCCTTGTGGTCTTCCCGGTAGTCGTACCCCGGCTGGCGCCAGTGGCTATGCCATTCGGCAGCAATCGCGTTGTTGCTCGTCGCGATGATGTTGTCGATATTGGCGATCAGCTTATGACTCTGGTCAATCATCACGCGGCGCGCTTCGTAGTCCACCGTCTCGGCGGCCTTCTGAATGTGCTCCGCTGTCTCCCTCATCGTTCCCTGAATGCCTGTCAGCGCAATGCTGTCGGCAGAGGGTATGCTGCTGGCCCATCCACTAAACCGCGACAGAGTAGTGTCAATGGCTTTCTTGCGATTCAGCTTTATCAGGTCAGCGCTAGCCATGATGCGGCGATCCAGCTCGCTTCGTAACTTCGGCTCCATGTAGTTCAGCGTGAAGCGTGAAAGCCCCCTGTGGCGCTCCAGCGCTCCAGCCTTGTTCACCTGCAGGTCATAGGCCTTACGCAACCGATCTGACACCATGCTCATGTAGTCGTCATCAGTTTCGCTTTCGGCCGCCTGCCGGATAATGGCCTGCCATTGCTCCAGCTCCTGCCGCGAGGTGTAGCCATTGCGCAGAAAGAACTTCACCGCCTCACGTACGGTGCGCGTGAAAGTCTTCATAGCATCATCCCGCCGCCGGGCTCTTCTCCCTGTGGCGGCTGAGGTCGGTTAACCTTTAGAGAGTCGATATCGAGATCGAGCCGCTGAGGGAACAGGCTTTCGTTAGCGTTCGCGTTGGTCTGCGCCCACTCGATAAGCAGAGCGCGGTTCTCATCATCCGTGTTGACCTGTGGAAGCAGCACTTCCAGCATGCTGACGATCGCCTTAAACCGGATTTCGTCGACCTTCACTTTTTCGCTTTCCGGCTCTTTCAGGGATGACGGCCAGCGATATTCGAAGTTGTTAATCCATGAGGAGAAGTACAGGCTGTAGGTGTTTTTCAGCTCCGGAAAGTCAGCACGCAGAGAATTGAAAAACTCAATGCTCCAGGCGCGATACTGGCAAATACGGATGAAATAGTCATACAGCGGCTCAAGCCACTCGCGGATGTTGTCGATGTAGACTGCAACAGATCGAGCGTCTTCCGTCCCCTCGCCGAAGCCCTGGGCGAATGTTTCCGAGTTCAGAATGATAGCCGGCATGTCAGCTGCCGCAGCGATATTCTCCAGAATGTGATTCCGGGAGGAGTCGAGCGGCTTTTCCAGGTTGCTCAGGTCGATGGATTCGATGCTGTCATTTGCGCCGATCTGCAGGACTTCGCCTGTCTTCCCTCGCTTCAGCATCATTCGTTTGATGCCGCTGAGCTTTTGCATCATGTTGTTGACGACTGAGCTCGGTCCCTGAATCTTCGTTACCAGCAAGCCACCCTTCACGGAAACCATGTCATCGGTGCGCATGGTCTGGATGAAGGATTTCAGCGGGAACAGAGCGCGCTGGTAAACGCTGCGACCGGTAAAGCCAAAGGCAGCAGAGTTATAGGCCAGATAAATCGGGTCCTCGTTCTGTTGCACAACACAGCGGGATTTGTGATACGGCTTGCCCGCCACTCTGATCCCGTCGACCTTCTGAAAGTCCTGCGCGTTCGGATCCTGGTTCAGGACGATGCTTCCGGCAGTGTTCAGCGGGTCGAGAATGTTGAATGTCACGTTGTGCTTATACAGCGTGCGGTAGTCCACCGCAGAGGACGGCTCCTGGTTATCAACCAGCATTGCGATCGCCGAAACACCGTAAATGCGAGAGATGCGCGCCGCATTAGCGATGTGCTTATCGGCGCCCAGTGCTTTCCACTCCCGCTCAAATGCATCGCGGAGACGCTGCTCAATGCCATACGCCTGCGAAATGTGAACCGTGCGCGACTCGTTCATCGCCATCTTGATCGGGCGATCTACCATTTTCCCGCCCAACGGGTGGAAGAGGTAAATCGTTTTGCAGGTCTGATAGCCAGCCGACATACCCGGCTGAATGTCATCGCTGTCCAGGAGCGTGATCAGCTCCGGCGAGCAACTGCCGATTGCGATATCATCTTCGTTCATTGGTTTTCTCGCTAGAGTGCGTCGCCGCTACCGAACGCGATGATCAGCCCGTAGGTGTAATCATCCAGCAAATCGTCGGCGCGCTTGTGCGCGTTCTTATCGGCAAGGTGGAATCGTGACACCTGCTTATGCAGATGGTTTGCTGTTTCGCCCTTGAAGACGGCCGTCTTCTCGTAGGCGTATCGGGATATTTTCGCCAGCCCGCGGTAGTGATACCCAGAGGCCATAATAGCGCGTTCGTCCTTCCCTTTGCTGGTCAGGGCGGATTCAATTTTGTTGACCGGCCATCCCAGGCTTTCACCTTTCTGCAGGAGGATGCTGCCCATGCTGGCGTCTTCGATGAAAACGCCGAGGCTGCCATTTACAGCGACGCACTGGCCGGATAGCTCATTCAGCCTGGTGAAAACAGACGGAATCCACTCTTCCAGCAGCGCGCCGTCGATCTGCACCACATCCCAGTCAAGAATGGTCAGGCGCTGAATTCCGGGCCGGGTGTCTACGGCATAGTAAACCACCGCCGTGCCGTCGTGCTCAGTACCGCCCTTAACGGCGGTATCCATGACAGCGAAAACGGCCTGGCACATCTCAGGGTAATCGACAGGCTGATCCTGGTTTTCACCCTCGAACCATTTGCGGACGTCGAACAGCGACGCAGCAGACCAGTCGACGAACTCGGCCAGGAACTCCTGCCGGAAAACGCGAGGATCGTTGTTCTGTCGCTCTTTCTCCAGCTCCTCGGGAGGAACGAAGGGGTTTGATGACGTCGGCGCGTGATGCTCATGGAAGCCGAGGTCTTTGTTATGGCAGATGGCATAGAAGAAATTTTCTTCGTCCACACCGTCAGGCGTTGAGAATACATAAGCCCGGCCCTTTGTCGTCAGCAGCGTCGGCTTAATCGACTTCGGCCAGATTTCCTTCAGCATTTCAGGCGACTTGGTAAACGCCGCCTCATCGATCAGGATAATTTCATATTCACGACCACGACCGGCCAGTTTGTTGTCGTTGGTGACCCAGAAGTCAATCTTCCCGCCGTTCTTCAGCAGCAGTCGCTTTTCCTGCCGGCTGAAGCTCTTTTTCAGCGGCAACAGGATTTCTTCCAGCTTGTCGTAGATCTCCTGGTACTGGCGATACTCGGCAGTGAAGATACCGACCCGGCCGCCCAGCTCGATGTCCATGCCCGGGCGCCGAAACTGCGACGTTGCGTAGGTCACCGCGGCGCTCGACAGCATGAAGGTTTTCCCCCAGCGTCGACCACAGCGAACCGCATTCAACTGGTGATCCCAGGAATCAGACCAGACCGTTAACTGCCCGTTGTGTAGCGTGGGTAGGTAAATGTCGGCCATGATTTATCTTCCCGGTATTGGCAGCGAGTTATGCACGACGATCGCGTTATCCTTGTCGCCGTCTTTCAGTACATCAATTTCGAGCTCAACCTTTTCGGTCGCTGCTTCGCGGTAAGCGGCATCAACGCGCTGCTTGATAATCGCCGCCTTGGTGTACTCCAGCGACTCAATGCGCGCAGTGTTGCGATGCATGGCTTTCTGCGCCTGAGAGATGAGGTCGTGCAGATCTTTGGCCTGCTCGCTGGCGGCTGTCTCCAGCTCTGTCTGCCAGCGCCCGATATTCTCTGCCGCTGTCAGGCTCGCCGCACGCAGCCAGAAAAGCTCATCGTCGAGCGTGAGCATCTGGGCATCTTCAGTGATAGCGTCAGAGAGCAGCATCCGGCGGCCGTAGCCACCGTGCTTTAATGCGTTCTGGTTGCCAGGCTGGAAGGCGTTCGTCGGCGGAGCAGTGCGCGATCCGCGTATCGGTTTCGTTTCTGGAGATTTTGAGTGGGCGCCTGTGTCGGGCTGGTGTTTTTTCACCTTCCCGTTTTTACTGGCCCCGCCTTTCTCCTTCTGCGAATTCGCAGATTTATTCGCACTTTTTTTTTGCGAATTCGCACCGTAAGTCGTTACTTTGATATAGCGTTTCGCAGATGAGTAATTCAGTCCCTGCGCTGCGCACCAGTCTTTCGGGGATATTCCTGTTTTGGCATGCTCGGCGAGGAACTGGTGTTGCAGTGCTCCCCAGTCCGGTTTTGCCATAGTCCTTACCTCGTTGTGACATTATCGAGCCACCTCTGGAAGTGGCTCTGTAATGCCGCGATCAGTCCTTAATGAACTCTTCCGTGTGAATGCCGATCTCGCCAGTAAGCAGCTGAGCACTGGTCGCGTCGATGCTCACTGACGTATGAGGGTTGGCGTTTTCGTTAAGCCATTTGATTACCGGCTTCACTACGTCTTCGAAGGAGGAGCTGCGAGCCTTATTAACGTCGGAAACGTGGCAGTCACCAAGGCATGGGCCTTTATCGGAAAAACAGTTAACGCAGGAATGATCGTGGATTTTCTCAGGGACGCTAAAAGTCTCATGAAAACCATGGCCTTCTTGGTACCAGCGCCAACAAGCGCGATATTCATAATCGACCGCCTCGTCATGCAACTGCCAAAGCAGATCAGGATTGCTAATGAGCTCATGGCAGATTTTAGGCTGATAGCCTTCCCCAATGGCCTGCTTGATATATTCAATCATGGCTTCGCGTGAGGGCGGCTTAGTCTGCTCTTCCTGAGCTCCGTCAGTTTCGTCGTCACCTTCATGCCTTTCAGGTGCTTTTGCTGCGCCAGCACCACCCATGACGGCTCGGCAGTTGTAAATCTGAGGCTCAAGGTGGATGGTAATCTCTACCCTCTCACTTTTGTCGCCATCATCTTCACAAACCGGGAAGCAACGCACACTGTCAACGAGGTGGTCACGAAAGATACGGGTTTCCAGCGAATCGGGTGCTGTAAACAACTCAATATTTACTCCGGAACCGAGGTTAATCTTCGGTTTATCTTTCGAGTACCCCTCAAACAACAGGCTTTCGACCAGAGTGCGGGCGTTGATAATGCCGGGAAGCTTACTGGAAGGCTGAGAAAGCTGCAGAAGCTGAACTGTCCAATACTTGATAACTTTCATGCTGTTTTCCTTTAGGTGTGAGCCTGTCGTACAGGAACGCCGCCCGAGAGAGGTCGCCACCTTTAACGGCGTTCCTCAGGCTCACGGCTGAAAGACTCTCGATGGTTTGCGTGTACGATACGCATTAAAAAGCCCCGCTATTGCGAGGCTCGTTTCTTCTCTGCTTGCCTGATGTCAGCCTTATCCCGGTTGCACTGCCCGAGCGCTGATAGCAGACTGACGTTTAAATCAAGGCTCTGGCCCCACGTCAGGTTGTCAGGGATTTCCGGTTGCGGGGTGTCAGCCGTCAGGTTGGCCGGTAACGGGACCACCGGCACCTTGACGTAGACCGTTCGCGAATTGTTGCAGCCGCTTAACTGCGCCAGCAGGCACAGGGCGATTAGTGCAATCATCATTCGCAACAGCAACCCGGATATCAGCCGAGGCTCCCGATGCGTCCAGTGCGATCTGCTCTTTTGCATGCTGATTGGCCTCGGAGATGGTGTTGAAGATGGTCATGGTGGTCAGAACATTGGAGGTGATGGTCTGGGCTGCGTTTGCCTGTTGCTCTGAATTATCGGCTCGGGTTTTCTGCTCAGAAGCAGCGTTGTGGTAATGCATTACCAGCCACCCAAGGCAAACCATCAGGCAGATCACAATGGCGCTGATAATGGCTGCTAATCGGCTCATTCATCTATCCCCCAACATGCCAGTGCGCTTTCCTGATCACGGCGAGAGACCTGGCCGTAACAATTGTTGGAACGCACGCGGCAATCTTTTCCGCCATCAAAAATCCACCGGCGAATTTCAGCGCAGGCGCCTTTACGGTCACCGGCATTCAGCTTGCGGTAGAAAGTGGAAGGAAAGCACTTACCGGGCCCGATGTTATAGGGGCAGAAACTGGCAATCCCGACCTTTTGAGGAGGTGTTAGATGAACCCGCACATTCTGATCAACCCATGCCAGCGCTTTATTGCGCTCGACGGCATTCACCTGGTCGCATTTAGCCTGGGTTAACTTCATCCCCTGCGTTACAGGTCTTCCATCTACCCGGGTAGCTCCACGACATATCGTCCAGATGCCGGCGCCATCGCGGTATGACGTGAGGCTATTGCCCTCTTTCTCGTTCAGGAACTGATCCATGAGAACGGGAGCTGATGCGCCAGCAGCAATAAGCGCCAGCATGGCCGCACTGAGTTTCGTTTTCAGGTTAGCCATCGCTATTCATCCTGCGGTGGCGGACCACCATAACCACGATCGAGGGACTGCTGATACATCTTCGTCCAGCGGCGCTTAAAGTAGAGATTGGTCAGGTAGGTAGCTACACCGATTATCACGCCACTGGCCAGGGCAATAAAATTCCAGTCAAGGCCATGAAACCAGTCATAGGACCTTGCCAGCCCGGTACATATCAGGCCGCCTGACGAGCAGTACGAGGCCGCCGAAAAGATTTTGTCAGGCATTTTCATAGTCTCCACCTCCGATAATGTTCGGGGTGCTATCTGTAGTCAGTAAAAGGTTCAGGGTCGTCGGGCTGATTTACCAACAAAGCGTCGAGGATGATTCCCGCGACCCTGAAAATAAAAAACCCGCTCAAGGCGGGAAGAAATACCAAGGGTAAAAGCGACGGCGCGGTAGCCGTAATGGTCCCAAGGTAGAGGGATATGGTGGCCTGTTGCATTGCGCCAACAACGCCCTGATGGATTGGATTATGAGCCCGTCATCAGGTCAGGCCATTATCTGGCGCACCATTCAGGATTCGAACCTGAAACCGATAGCTTAGAAGGCTATTGCTCTCTCCGGTTGAGCTAATGGCGCTGAATTGGTGCTGGTTGACGGAATCGAACCGCCGACATCCTGCTTACAAGGCAGGCACTCTACCTGCTGAGCTAAACCAGCAATCTGTTCAGGACTCTGCGCGTGTAGGGTTTCAATGTGTCGTGCAGCACGTCTCTACCCAAGAGCCCTGACCGGATTGCAGATACAAAAAAGCCCCGCACGATGGCGAGGCTCGGTGTTCTGATAGGTCAAACGCAAATACGGCAACCTACACTAAATATATTGCTCATTTGTTCATTGAAATGCAAGCACGTTATGACTATTTTTTGCAATTTTCCTCACGCTTTCGCGATCGTTAAACGCATTTTGCAGCGGCTGGTACAGGCAAAAGAGTGCTGCGTTGATAACCTGCTTAACTTCCCGGCGGATGGTTGAAATGCTCGGGTGCTTATACTGGTTTCCGGCACGGGTCTTCATCAGGCGAGGTTTGCTCACAGCATGCTGCCATGAAGCGATCCTTATCTCGCTTGAGTTACAGACGTAATAGGCAAAAATTACCTTCCATGCGTTCTCATCTACGTTTTTCAAATAATGCCGGATAACGGCATCAATCAGCATCCCATCATCATCGCTGCACACAGGCCTTGATGGTGCTTGTGGCTCAACGGTGGCCATGAACTTGGCAATCATATTTATCATCGCCTTGTCTATCTTCCCTGTCTGGCACCACGCGCCCCAAAGCTGGAGCCACTGATCTATCCACTGGTGCTGTTCGTTGGTTAATTCCAGTTTCATGCTGTCTCTCCCAGGGTCTGATAGATGCGAACGAAATTTCTCAGTATGCGGTAGTCAACCAGTACGGTGCCGCGGTGCCGGCAGAGGCGGAGCTTTTGCCAGCGGTCGCGGATGCGTTCGATAACGTCACGGCTCATGCGGCCTCCATTTCGGTAATGGTCAGCTCAAGCCGACCACCTTTGACGACAGGCATTCTCTTCACGCTGTAGTAGTCAACCTGCTGGTCATCGAGCCAGAAACCCGATTTCGTCAGGGCGTCGAATGCTGCCTTTTGCAGGTTGTCCAGGTCACGGCGCCGGCGATCCGGCATGTGGCACTCAATACGGATTTTCAGTGGCGTGGCCAGGCCGATATCAAGCATCGAGTCTTTGATGATTCTGGCGACACTGTCTCGGTATGCCTGCCCTTCCGCGCTAATGTGAGTGCGCCCGCGATTGTGCCGGTAGTAGCGGTTGTTGCTTGGCGGCCAGGGTAATGAAATGCGATATTGGTTCATGCTTTTATCAACCCCTCTTTCATCCAGATAACCTGCGTTCGGGCCATTCCCTCCAGTGCGCACTCTTTCGCATACTCCGCATCTACCAGGCGCGTGCGGCGGTCTATTTCATCGTGACAGGATGAACAGGCGATAGCGGCGATCAGATCAGGCGGCTTAATTCCGGTCCCGCACAATCCAGCAATGCGGATATGGGCCAATACCGTGGTTTCAGGGTTGCCGTTGCAGACGCCCGGGATGCGAACCTGACATTCGCGACCGCGAGCTGCTTTGCGTAAATCAGCCATGGTTTTTCCTCCGGGCAGCGCGGCGCAGCCAGCGGACATCTGCAAGGTGAGCCGTATAGTGAAAGGTGGGGATATCGGAAGGCTTAACTTCGACCTTGCGCTTGCGGCGCGCCGGCACGCGGAAGATGCCGCGCTCCATGACCTTAGCGAGCAGACTGTGCATGCGAAGCCCTCCATTCCTGGGCCCATGCAATCCGACTGCTGGACTTCTCGCTGAATTTCACATTGTGCTCGGTGCCGAACCAGTAGATCGCCTCGATTACCTCGACCATGTAGCGCTTGCTGGATTGAGAGGTGCGAACGCCGAAGTAGACACGGCCGCCATTGATGCCCGGGGCGGATTTCTGTTCACGCTCCGGGTTTTGCATCTGGCTGACCAGCACAGTGATGAGGTCTTTCCACTCCGCTCGCTCCAGCTTTTCGCCGTACCAGATAACCTGATCGCTCAGGTCTTTCAAAAGTGGCCACATGAGACGATTCTGTTTGTCGGTGCGGCTTTCTTCGCGCGCCTCGATAATCAGCGGCGATCGGTGGTCGACGGGCAGAGACTGGATGAAGTTGACGACGTTACGCTTAACGTTGTCGTTGATAAGGCAGAATTGTTGCTTCACGCTTCACCTCCGCAGAGGTCAAACGATGAATGCAGTAAATCGCCGGTGGCTTTCGCCATCGGTGAAAGGGATTGCTGTAAGGTTTTGTGCGCCATGTGTCCCCACTTGGCGCCGGATAATCGTGTCAGTTGCTCAGGCTGACGAGGTAATTATCGCCCTTCCCAGGGATAAAAGCAAAATGAGCATATACGAGAAAATCGCTATTTTTTCTCGTTCTGACTGGCCATTTCAAGATAGCGCGGATCGGATGCTCGGGGTAACTGTACGCTTTGCTCGCGATAGTAGCGGACGCGCTCCATGAAGTATTGTCGGAGGTGCTCAGGCTGCTCTCTGGCTACCACTTCGGCGACAACTGGCATGTTCAGGCGCTCTTTGTAGGCTACGCCGGACGCGGCGAGGTCTACGTTGACCTTGTCCTGCTCATCTTTCGATTTTGCTGCGATGTTCCACTGTGACATAAAAATCCCCTCTGCTGTGGAGGGGATTATATAGCATCAACTGGATGGGTGCGCGGCTTTGCGTTCTGCAGGGGATTTATGCATCAAACCATCCCTCGTATTCTGACTCGATGACGCGATGGGATAAAATCTCCATGCGCCTGTCCCGCCTGTCCGATGTCGGGTCTGCGTCAATTTCGGCAGCCTTCTCAGCAAGAAACGCTACTGCCTTGAGGTATTCCTCTTCCCTGAAATTGCCGTAGCAGATACCGTCAGAGCAGACACGCCATACCGTTCTGCGCGGTTCTTCTTCTTTTCTGGCTATAAGGTCACCAACGAACTCACGAAGAGAGCGTAATCGGTCAAGGTCGAAGGTTCTGATTTCATCGCGTACGTTACTCACCTTTCACCTCCTGCGGTGCGGCCGGCAGCGGCATCCAGTGGGTTATTTCATGGCTCTGAAATTGTGCTTGCAGCTCGCTTTTGATGAACCACACCGGGCCCTGTCTTTTGCTTTCACTCCACCACCCCCAGTAATTACCGTCCGTTTCCGGCATACGCTCGCTTACCGGAATCCATTTACCCGGCACGGCGGCCGGTTCACTGCCGGGTGACTGCGGGTCGGCTGCGAGCATGGCGGCGCTGCGGCACACATTCCACACACTTTGAGCATCATCATCGCTAAAAAGAATCCCTATCTCTTCAGCAATCAATTCCCGGAGGTTTGATGGCATGCTGTATGGAACATCATATGGAGAATCACCAAGCGGAACGCATTGCACTACCGGAGCTGGCTGCTCTTTGATGTGCAACCGCGGTTCACCGTCTTTCGGCTCCGGCCATTCGCGCTGTTTGTTCACCGCCAGTTTTTCGATCATCGCTTGGGTAATCTGATCATCAGTGATGCCAGCCCGGCGCTGAGCGTCCCACAGCAGGAACTGCATATCAGCCCATTCTGACAGGTCGCCGGGCTGTTCAGCTGCTTCCAGTGCTTCTTTGCTGAGGTGTTTCAGTGGGCCAACCGGGCCGACATTGCCGAAAGTTGCCTGCGACCACTCGGCATGCTCGCTGCGTACCTGGTCACGTTCCGGCGCTGTTTGCGCGTGGCGATAGAGCGGCAGCACAGCCACATCACCATCTTTTGCGACAAATTCTGCCCGGCATTTATCGTTTGTGACATGCCATTGCTCACGATAGTGCCATGTCCACGCCACCGGCTCGCTGTCCATTGCGGCCAGCGCCATGCGGGCTAGATAAGATGCCTCACCGCACTGCACGTGATCGGTTTCAATAATTTCGAGTAACTGCTCTCTGGTTATGGTTGATTTAGTCATGGTTGGCTCCAGTTATCCTCGATCGCCACACCTAAACGGTGCAGCCAGTCGGCAAGTTTGAGCATCGACTCGCGGTCGCTAAGTCCTTCCGGGAAGTCTTTCAGTTCGATAGTCGGTATGAAACGACCGAAACTATCGCGCTCTATCGTCAAATGCTGCTCCAGAACGGTTTGCTGGGCTTTGCTGTTATGCCGCACAAGGTAAACGGATTTCGAGTCTTTGGCGTTAGGGTCGTAGCGATACTCGGTCAGTATCATCTGGCTTCTGGTGCGATCGGTTCCTCTCCACATCACTCAGTCTCCCCTTGATACTTTTCGAACCAGAACACTACCGGCGCTTTAGTTGGTTGAACCAGGCCGAATGATTCCGCTGTGCGGTAGCTTCTCGATGCCCGGCGAGTCACCTCAACCTGCGTTGCAATGCGATTGCGAAAATCCTCAACCGTGCTGCACATTTTGAACAGATTGCAGGGTATGCATGCCGGAACCATGTTGCTGACCGTGTCGTTTTCAGGTCTGTCCATTGCGTAGCCGTTACTGATATTTCTTCGCACCGCTTCGACGTGGTCAGCGTGCCATTTATCGCCAAGCTCACAGCCGCAGTAAGCGCAGCGGCCGCCGAACTTCATGCGCAGTTCAGTGCGTTGTTTTTTGGTCAGTGCCATCTACTCAGCCTCCACCTTGATGCCAGCGGCGGTGAGCATTGCCAGCACATCATCAACCTTGAGATATTCCCCATCATCGTCACTGTGAACGTACCAGTCGTCATAACCATCAGCACCGGGTTGAAGACGTTGTGGCAGCTTCACGGTGACGGTGCGGGACTCCATCTGAGCAATCCGCTGCTGCGCCTTCTCCAGCGCCTCTACCAGCGCGAGGATGTTTGCAGGGTTAGCCAGGGCGATGAACTCTCCATTCCTGTCTGTCTGAGCTTGGGTGAAATCACCACTATCGACATAGAGGATTGAGCCCTGAGATTCATCACTGCCTACGTCATACTCAATGCTGGTATTTTTCGGAAAATAAACCCATTCGCCCGGAGTCGCTTTCTCTGCAGCAGTCTTCATACGCTGCGCCAGTTCGGTGATATCAGTCATGCTGCTTGCTCCTGTTTTTGCATCAGCGCATCGCGGACGCTCTGGCGATAGTAGTGGTGAAAGGCGAACGTCAGGCCGAGTTTTGTGGCGCTCTGGTTCTTCTCGCTCAGAAGACCAAGGCGCACGCAGATAGTCGTTGACGTCCAGCCAGAGTGATAACCGGCGGCACGCTTCATGACGGTTTCCGCCAGGATGGTGCGGAAGTCATCGCGCCCGAAATTGGTGCCCTTGAAGGCTTCATTCACGACCTCATCGGTCAGATGTGAATCGTCTACGATGCTCATTTGGTGCCCTCGCGCAGCTGCTTGGCGAAGTCGTCGGCGTGCTCGCCAGCAAGCCACCAGTTGTTCCTGATATCTGAAGAAATAGCCTGCACGGATTTCTCCCGGCACTTTTCGACGAACATCTCCACCCCATCAGCCTTAATCCCGGCTACGATGCGATCGGTGGCGGGGGTTTCGATATCGTCGAATGCATCGAAAATTACATCCAGTAAAGCGCTCTGAACCTGCATATCAGCTTTTGCCATATGGCCATGACCGCCACCAACAAGACTGCTTTTAATTTCGTCGAGTGTGTCTCTATACGACTTCAGCGCCACATTCTCCGCAGCCAGCTGCTTAAACGCTTTCGCCAGCTTCAGGAACTTCTTCTCTCTGATCGACAGCTCTCCTGCGCTCTCCAGGGAGGCGATGAGCTCGTTTACTGCCTGTAGTGTGATTGTCATGCTGATGTTCTCCCGTAAACAGCCAGCACCCGCTTCATCGCCGGGCTCTGCCGGCACTCGTTGAAAATCTGGTTTGTGCTCTTCCTGCCTGAAATTTCTTCTTCGGTGGCCAGCCGGTAGTAAACCGTCCGCCACACCCGAGCTTCCGCTACCAGTACCCCCTGCTTTGCCAGGATATTTGCAGCCTGGTTGATGCAGGTATGCGTCATTCCGGAAGCCGCGGCCACATCTGGAGAGCTGCAGGTTTTATGCGTTTTCAGGTAGTTCAGAATTGCGTCTTTTCCTGTCATGACCGGTTCTCCCGATAGCTGTCCCAGGTAAACGAAATCGTGCAGCCGCCGCCGTCGTTCATGCGGTCGATGACGCGCTCGCCGATAAACTGCGTCAGCTCATCCTTCGGCAGGTTGCTGATCAGGATCGTCGGCTTCAGGCGCTCGTAGCGGGTGTTGATGATTTCAAACATGATCATCTTCTCGGCTTCGCTACCAAACTGAATACCTACCTCGTCGATAATCAGCAGGTCCGGCTTGGTGAAGAAGCGGATCACCTCTTCCTCGGAGCGGGTCGCTGTCTTTGACCAGGTGGATTTAAACTCCCGGGCGATTTTCAGCGCCGTGGTGAACACGACCGGGCTCTGGTGCTCTGCGATAACGCTTTTTGCAATGGCAAAGGCCAGGTGGTTTTTCCCCGTGCCGGGTTTGCCGCACATAACCAGGCCGCCACCGTTCTTCCGACGATCTGGCCAGCGGCTGGCATACGCTCGGCAGACTTTCAACGCCCGCGCTGCTTCTTCGCTCACTGGCTGGTAGTTATCCAGCGTGCAGGCTTCGAACCTGGCCGGGACCTTCAGCTCCAGCATCAGGCGTTCAACATTCGCAGTGCGATTTCTGCCATCTTCTTTGTCCTTCTCGTTTCGCAGGAAGACGAGCTCATCTTTCAGGCATCCCGGGCAGCTTGTCGGCGCCCCTGGCAGGCGTACCAGGCCAGTTGATACGCGCTGGCGTTGCTCATAGTCGCCGTGCTTTTCGCAGACCACTAACTGCTTAATGACTTCGGTGTTTGGGATGGACAGCGCTGGCTGTGACAGCTCCTGCAACTGTTTTTCAACCAGGGTGATTCGTTCGTCCAGGTTCATTGTTGATCCCTCATCCAGTCCGGAATTTCTGTTTTGCCGTAGTCTTTGTCAGCGAATCGCTCAGTGACGCGGGACTCCTGCCGGCGCTGCTGCCTGGCAACTTTCGGCTCAAAAAGTCCCTGCCAGCCATTAGCGATGCTCTGGTTAATAATTTCGTCAGGGGAGTAACCGTTCAGCCGGCAGCGGTCCAGCAGGTTGATAGCCTGGGTGACCGTCTGCTGAGACTTGATCGGCTTTTTCAGGTCACGACGGTATGCCACCCATGACGACCAGATTTCTGCAGAAAGCCAGTCAGGCAACTGAACAGCTGACGCATCGAACGAAACCGCCCGGGGGGATTTAGGGGGGTTATTAATATTGTCTTTATTGTCTTTTGTATGTTTGTCTTTTGTGTTTACCTGATTCGGGTAATAGGCGTTACCTGATTCGGGTAAACTTTTCTTACCTAATTCGGGTAATGTTACCTTTTTCAGGTAAGGTCTTTTTTCTGTACCTTTTACGGGTAAAGATGACCATTCGCTGACCGCTTTATTAATCCCGATTACGCGACCGGTTTGGGTTAATATCCCCCGCTTAACCAGGGCGCTTTTTGCAGCTGAGCACTTGTGCGGAAGAATTCCGGTCAGCACGGAGATCTGCTCGTTACTGACCCAGTCAGATTTCTTGTTGAAGCCGTATGTTTTGCGCATGACAGCCATGAACACCAAAAGCTGATGCTGCGACAGACCCGCATGCATGACAGCTTCAAGGAGCTCATTGGCGATGCGCGTAAACCCATCGTCGAGATCTGCCACGCGCAGCTCCTGTAGTGCCACGACAGGCACAGGGAAATTGAATACTTCGGCAGTATTTGCCATAATTACTCCTGTGAATTGATCCAGTTAATTCGCATCAGGCCTCAAAGTGTTGCGAGCACTTTGGGGCCATCTCTTTTCTAAGCAGGCTTGCTACCTCTTTCGCCAGTCGAGACATATCGTCATCGACCACTCCCCACTCTAAGACCGCCAGTAACATTGCTATTTTCGGAATCCAGGTTTCCTTCCATTTACTGATGCTCGACTTTGTAAGACCCATGGCATTGGCCACATTGGCCGTCCCCTTCATTGCGATTTGGTTATGCAGCCATGACTCAATATTCCTGGCCTGATGTTTGTTTCGTGCTGTTGAATTCTCCATCTGCAATACTTCCTCTGGTGTTATCTATGTGAAATTGAATTAAGGATTTCAGAGGCGCTCACCTGGCCATCAGTGGCAATGACAATGGACTTGATAAACCGGGAGCCGATCTCAGCGCCGTTAAGCCATTTACTGACAGTGGATTGGTTAACTCCTGTCTTTCTTGCCAGCTCAGTTTGAGAACCAGCTATGCCGATGGCGCGCTTGATTGCCTCGTTGACTGTGTCGCTCATGAAAATTCCCCTTTGCATAATTTTAAGATGATTATGCGTTAGGGAATTTAAATGATCAAGTCATTTGAGACTTTGACATAAAATTCGTTAGGGAATATTTTTCGTGCTATGAAAACGTTAAAAGAAAGACTGGCTTATGCCATGAGGTCTACGGGTAAAACCAACCAGACCGAGCTGGGGAAACAGGCTGGAGTGCCGCAATCCTCTATCTCAAAAATCCTGCGCGGAGACAGCGAGACTTCGCGCCACGCGGGTAAGATAGCGGCAGCTCTTGGAGTGAGTGCCGACTGGCTCATTAATGGAACAGGATCAATATACGGAGATTCTAACCAACCTCTGCAGGCTATCGACGTCTCTAAAAACGTTAAGGTTTATGATTTTGATGGATTTACTGGCGATTACGTATCCTGGTTTAGCGAACTTCCTGAACATTTCCGCGCTTACATAATCAAGGGCCGGACTGGTATCGCTCAAGCTCCTGCCGGCGCCATCGTTATTGTCGATCCAGAGGCTATTGCAACCTCTGATGACCTGGTTCTCGTCAGACTCAAAGAGACATTGTCTGTCTTCAAATATCATATCGGTGGCGATGGTAATGGGTATCTTTCAGTGGATGACGTGAGGGTCCCTTTAGCGCCAGTATCTGATCTCTCTTCTGTTGTTGGACCTATCGTCCAAGTCTTCATACCGGAATTAAATAAGTAAATAATCTGTTTATCTGCTGCCTGGGTACTGACATAACTCCCAGGCCCCATCCTCACGTACAACACACCCATAAAGCCACCTCCTGACATTCGATTTTCACCGCCAGTAACTGTATATTTATCCAGTATACATCCTGTGGTCTCCTATTCCAGCAAAAAAAATTCCTTTGAGAATCCGTTCACAAAGGCGCAAAAGAATTATTTAACCAATTCTCTATTGACTTGAATTATTCTCTATCGCATAGTTAAGCCATCCAAACAACACCGGCAACGCCGGGTAATCGTAACAACGCTCAGCTGGCCGGCTTTAAGGCAAGGGTGAAGAGATGATCCGCGAAGAAGACAAGCCTGCATGGCGTAATTTTTGGTTAAAGGTCGTTCCGTTTCTGGTTGCTGTCCTCTTTTTTAGCTTCGCATGCTGGGGTGGGAAATGAGCAAACAAGGCATTCGTTCACTGATTTACTGCCTGCTGATTTGCGGCGTTATCTGGTCAGCGGTGGTTATCAAAATTCTACACGCTACGGGGGTGTTCAATGGCTAACTCAATTCCTAACAGCGGACGCGCCGTAATGATGCGTAACGCCAAAACTGGCGCCACCTGGAAGGTTTCACGTGATTACCTGAAAGAAACCTTCTGGTTCGAGCCTCAGGGCAACCTGCGCCACATTCGCAAAGCATTTGAGGCACGCGACCTGCTGCCGAACCTGGTACCAGCCGGGACGCATTAACCGCGCATATCAGCGCACGAATTTAACTGAGCTATCAGGCAGCTTTTATCGCGCCGGGGATTCTTACAACCAAATTTCAGGGGAAACCATGAGCGAAATAATGGATTTAGTCGTCATCGAGAAAAAGAACGCGATGGCGGTTTTCACCAATAACGACCAGCTCGACCCGCTTATCGAAGCGATCGAAAAAGAGGCTCGCAGCCTGGTGCCGGACGTGACCACCAAAAAAGGCCGCGATGCCATCGCATCCATGGCCCACAAGGTCGCACGCTCTAAAACCTACATCGACAACGCAGGTAAAGACCTGGTCGCTGAGCTGAAGGCTCTGCCAAAGCAGATCGACGAAAGCCGCCGCGTTGTCCGTGAGCGTCTTGATGCGCTGAAAGATGAAGTGCGTCGCCCGCTGACTGAGTGGGAGGAAGAGCAGGAACGCATTAAGGCCGAAGAAGCCATGAACGCACTGCATGCCGAAGCGCTGGTCATGAATGAAGAGTTCGATCGGCAGCGGGCTGCTCGGATTGAGTCTGACCACGAAATGGCTCTGCTGATGAATGACGCTTTCGACCGTGAGCAGGCAGATAAAGCAGCTGAGGCTGAACGCCAGCGCATCGCCCATGAAGAAGAGATTAAGCGCCTGGCAGCAGCTGCAGCAGCCCGCGAAGTTGAGCAGCGCGCACAGCGCGAACGTGAAGAAGCGGCGCTCCGGGAAGCTGCGTTGAAAGCACAAGCTGAGCAGGCAGAGCGAGATCGCATTGCAGCCGAGCAGAAAGCAGAGGCTGAAAAAATAGCCGCTGTAGAAGCAGAGCGTCGCAAAGCGCAGGAAGAAGCCGATCGCATCCGCCGTGAGGCAGAGCAGCGCGAACAGGACCGCCTGGCTGAGGAGAAGCGCAAAGCCGATGAGCAGGCGCGCCGCGAAGCCGACGTGAAGCACCGCAAAACTGTCGGTACTGACATCGTCAAAGCCCTGGTGGCCAATACCAGCATTACCCGGGATCAGGCTATCGAGGTGCTCACCGCGATTAAAGACGGCAACATCCCGCACGCCGGGATCAGTTACTGAGGTGCTTATGAACGCATACCGCGCATATGACGTGATTGAAGAGCGTAAGTGGGCCGAGCAAACGCTGACCGAAGAGAAGCAGAAGTGGATTGACGACCGGGCGCAGGAAATTATCGACGCCCTGCCGAAAGAGCCGTCAGGCCTGTTCCGCTTCTCTGTGCCGATGGACAAAAGCCCATACGAAGGCCTCCGCAGCGATGCAGCTGGCGAGGCATATAACGTTCTCATTTCGGCAGTAGCTTACGCCCAGGCGGAATACGACTGGGATCACCGCACCGGCTGCCCGTTTTAAGGAGGGGTTATGAGCTTCGATCTTATTCAATTCGTTAAGCAGCAAGAGTCGCTGTTTAACGGCGCTCTTACTGACCAGAGCCTGACGTGGGCAAAAGAATGCCAGTTTGCGATTCAGTTATTCCAGCGCAATGACAAGCTGGCGCAAACGGCAATCAGCAACCCGGTCAGTGCTCAGAACGCGATCATTAACGTAGCTGCGGTCGGTATCAGCTTAAATCCTGCAAGCAAACTGGCTTATCTCGTCCCGCGTGACGGAATGGTATGCCTCGATATCAGCTATATGGGCCTTTTGCATATAGCCCAATCAGCAGGGGTCATTAAGTGGGGTCAGTGCAAACTGGTTCATGCATGTGACGCTTACGAAACCGTTGGCCTCGATAAAGCCCCGGCCCACAAATACAACCCTTTTGCCACTCCTGAAGAGCGCGGAGCCGTTATCGGTGGCTACTGTACTGTTAAAACATCAGACGGCGACTACCTGACTGAAGAGATGAGCCTCGCCGAAATTGAAGAAATCAGAAAGGTAAGCAAAGCCGGCACATCACCAAAAGGCCCATGGGTCAATTTCTGGTCTGAGATGGCCAGAAAGACAATCGTTAAGCGTGCCTATAAATACTGGCCGCGCGCTGATCGTCTCGATAATGCAGTGGACATGCTCAACGAGAGCGAAGGCATTTTTACCGAGCCGGTTATGCAATACACGCCTGAAAGTGAAGTTATCCAGTCGAAAGAAAATGCTGAGCAAGAGCTTATCAACTCAGTCCGCTCGCTATGCGAAGACATGAAGCAGGCAGCAAACATGCATGCTCTCAAAACCCATTTTCAGGCGGCATACAAGATGACTGCAGGAATGCGGCTACAGCAAGAGGTTCAGGCTGTTTATGCCAAGTGTAAAGCCAAATTTGAAGAGGTTACCCAATGACAGCTCTTTATCAGATCGCCAACGATTTCGCCAAGCTGACTGACTCCGGTATGGAGCCTGAAATGATAGCCGACACTCTGGATGGGATTGAGTGGGAGCTGGAAGCAAAAGTGGAGCAGATTCTTGCTATCTGTAAAAACGAATCTGCTTATGCGGAAGCGTTGAAGGAAGAGAGTAAATGCCTTGCCGAACGCGCTAAAGCAGCTGAAAGCAAAGTGGCAAGCATGAAGGATTATGTCGCCAAATCCCTTGAAACGGCAGGCAAAAAATCACTTAAAGCTGGAATTCATCAGGTTACGGTCAGGGCGCCCTCTAAATCTGTAGAGATTACGGACGCCAGCATTTTGCCTCCTCAATTCGTCGAATACGAGACGAATATTAAGCCTGACAAGTTGGCCATTAAGCATCAGATCGAGGCCGGAGTGGATGTACCAGGGGCGCAGATAAAGCTCGGTAAGCCGTCTCTGATTATTAAGTAGATGACGGAATTTACCGGTTACCACGGGAGGCCCAATGAATAAGCAGAGCATCACACCAGAGCAATTCCGCGCCGTCGCCGGAACTATGCCGGCCGGTCGCGCAGCGGATGCGCTGGGGATTAGCCAGGCGAACTTCTACCGCCTGGCACAGAGCTATTCCATCAGCACAGCGTTTGTCTACAAGCCATGGAAGCCAGAAGAGAAGCAGGTAGCCGCTGAACTGCGCGCTGCCGGCGAGTCGCATAAAAGCATCGCCATGAAGATGGGCCGCAGTGTTGCGTCGGTATCCAAGACTTTAAGCCGCATGAGAAAGGCAGAAACGAAAAGAGGCGCACAATGATTTACGGATCAATATGCAGTGGCATTGAAGCCGCAACGGTCGCCTGGGAGCCGCTCGGATGGAAAGCGGCATGGTTCTCTGAAATTGAAGCGTTCCCGTCTGCGGTTCTTGCTAAACGCTGGCCAGAAGTCGTGAACCTTGGCGACATGACGAAAATCGCCGCAGCGGTGCGCGCCGGTGAAGTACAGGCACCGGATGTGATGGTAGGCGGAACACCTTGCCAGGCGTTCAGTATTGCCGGTCTGCGTAATGGCCTTGCAGATGCCCGCGGTCAGTTAACCCTTTCATATGTGGAATTAGCGAATGCAATCGACGATAAGCGCATCGAGCGCGGAGAAGAAGAAGCAATCTTCGTCTGGGAAAACGTCCCGGGCGTCCTCACAAGCCACGACAACGCTTTTGGTTGCTTTCTGGCAGGACTTGCCGGAGAAAGCTGTGAACTTGAGCCATCAGGGGGAAAATGGACGCACGCTGGTTGTGTGTATGGACCCCAAAGGACAATCGCTTGGATCGTCAAGGACGCCCAATATTTCGGAGTGGCCCAACGACGCAAGCGTGTGTTCGTTGTCGCAAGTGCTCGAAAAGGATTCGATCCCTGCCAAGTACTTTTTGAGTCCGAAGGCGTGCGCCGGGATACTCCGCCGAGCAGAGAACCGCAAACGGCAGTTGCCGCCCTTACTGCGAGAGGCGTTGGAACGTGTGGCGCAGATGACAATCAGGCCCAAGCAGGACACATCATCGCCGAGTGCGCCAATGGAGATATCAGCCACACCCTGAAAGCGGAAGGTTTTGATGGAAGCGAAGACGGTACCGGTCGGGGAATTCCTGTAATCGCTTTCGGTGGTGGAAACACAGGGGGAAACATCGATGTTGCCGCCTGCCTGACAGCAAAGGGCCAGCGCATTGATTTCGAAGTCGAGACTTTTGCTGTGCATGGGACCCAGGATCCTGACACTAATCTGGAGCTTGCGCATACGCGTGGTCGTAACCATGGTCAGGAAAATGCCATATCCAACGGCGTGCTAGTTCGCCGCCTTATGCCAGTCGAGTGCGAGCGCCTGCAGGGCTTTCCTGATAACCACACGCAGATTTCATGGCGCGGGAAAGAAGCGACTGAATGCCCGGATGGCCCCCGCTATCGTGCCATCGGTAACAGCATGGCAGTGCCGGTGATGCGCTGGATCGGCGAGCGTATTGCGTCCGCATTGCCAGTTAAAAAATCTGCGAGTGATTATGGCGGCAGCAAAACGCCAGCGGATCAGCGCGACCTCTGGCGCACTCCGCCAGCCCTCTTCGCATGCCTGAATGCGGAGTTTTGCTTCCAGCTTGATGCTGCCGCAGCGCCGCATAACGCGCTGTGCAGGAAGTTCATCACAGCCGAGCAGAACACGCTGGAAACGCCATGGGATGAGTATCTGAGCATTCCAGGCTACGTCTGGCTGAACCCTCCATACAGCGACATTACGCCATTCGTGAAGAAAGCAGCTGCCGAGAGCGCCAATCAGATCGGCACGGTGATGCTGGTACCTGCTGACACTTCGGTTGGCTGGTTCAAGGAGGCAATCCAGACCGCTAGCGAGGTTCGCTTTATTACCGCGGGACGACTGGCATTTATCAACCCGGTGACAGGTAAGCCGGTAAGCGGAAATAACAAAGGCTCGATGCTGATTATCTGGCATCCCTACCCTCGTACTCACTGCCATTTCTCGACGGTCGAGCGTGATGCTCTGATGAATTTCGGGGCCCGTTTGATTGCTAAACGGGAGGCGGCATGACGCCAGAAGAACAGGAAAACATCCTCCGCGCCCAGGCTCGTCGCTGCGCAGAAGAGATAACCAAAGCGATGAGCGTAAAGCCTAAACCGAAGTGGAACGCTGTATGCCCCCCCATCCTTCGCAAGCACTACGAGAAGGTCCGGCCGATGGGTGTCAGCCTGGTGAAATTTGTCAGTGTTATCGGCCGCATGAATGGCCGGTATGGAGTGGAATCATGAAAGAACGCGGAATGATTTTTAACGCTGAGATGGTGCGGGCCATTCTCGACGGCCGGAAGACGCAGACCCGGCGGATTATGAAACCTCAACCAGGACCATGCCCCCGTGGTGGACATTGGTGGCCAAGCAACGTGTTTAAAACGATGCTTCATGTCGAAGAAGAAATGCAGAACGGCAAAGGCGGCTGGGGTGGGCTTGTTGGAGATGCTTGCCCGTTCGGGGACGTCGGCGACCGCATCTGGGTGCGTGAAACATGGGCAACCCTGGGCAACGAAGACGGCTGCTGTGTCGACTGGGAAGGCAACCTTTGCAAAGGGGATGAGCGCTCAGCTGCGAGGATTTACCGCGCTAGCTGCGAGCAGAGACCAGGTGATTACGGCCTGTGGTCTATTCCCGATGACGCCTACTGGAAACCACATACCAAAGAGCACAAGTTCGAAGGAGCATGGCGCCCGTCAATCCACATGCCGCGCTGGGCCAGCCGCATTCTGCTGGAAATCACCGACGTGCGGGTTGAGCGGCTGAACGCTATCAGCGAAGAGGACGCACAACGCGAGGGAGTTCATGCCGAGGTATGGGACCAGACAGTAGTCGCTAGGAATTACGCAGCCCGTGATGAGTTTTTCCAGTTTTGGTCAGAGGACATGCCCCACTACGTAGAAATGAATCAACTGTATCGGTCCTCATTCAGAAGCCTGTGGGAATCCATCTATGGCTCCGAAAACTGGCTGGCCAACCCCTGGGTTTGGGTTATCGAGTTCAAGCGCGTTGAAGGCGGTGCAGCATGAACAGAGCCTCTCCCGTTGATTTAAGGAAATGCCTTGAGGCCGCACATGGCCTCGCGCATATCGGCATCCGTTTTGTGCCGATCCCGGTAGCGACAGAGGAAGAGTTCCAGGCACTGTCTGCCGAGCTTTCACGAAAGCTTGAGCAGATGGCGGTTGAAGCGGAAAAAAGCGAAGGCGGTGCAGCATGAGCGCAGAACTCATCGATCAGGCCAACGAGCTAGCAGAGCTCCGGCTGGAAATGACCATCCAGAACATGCGCATCAACCATGCGGCAGTCTCGGCTACTCACTGCCGCGACTGCGGGGAAGAGATACCCGAGCGGCGCCGGGAACTTGTGGCGGGATGCCAGCGCTGCGCTGACTGTCAGGAAGAGCTTGAAGAACGTGGTAAGCATTTGGCTGTAACGAGAGGTGGAAGATGAAACATGAGATGCAACCAGATAGCCTTGTTGATCTGAAATTCATCATGGCGGATACTGGCTTTGGAAAAACCTTCATTTACGACCGGATTAAGTCCGGCGATCTCCCCAAAGCCAAACTCATCCACGGCAGAGCAAGGTGGTTATATAGTGACCACTGCAAATTCAGAGAAAAGCTCCTGTCCCGCTCCGATGGGTAAAGTAACGAGTAAAATATTTTTCACACGTAGAAAACATCATCCATTTCAATCCCCTGCATATCAGGTTAGATGTATGCAGGGGACACCATCCTTGTGTTTATCCCTAAAACCACATAAAAACCGTAAATTAAATTCGAACTAGCAGGCCGAATAAGGCACACCAGGAACTCGTGGTTTTATTCATTATGAAGTGGTTTTTACCTGTTCTCTTAGCCAGATAATAAACGCTTCAATTTTTGGCCACTGCCTGCCCGGTAATGTGGTGATGTAATAATGCTGATGGCATTTCACCGTCATATCGCCAAACGGCGCGACGAGCTCACCACTGGCAAGCCTTTTTTGTACCAGGCGTTTTCTTCCCATCGCCACCCCAATATGATTCATCGCGGCAATAACAGCTAAATCAGAACGATCAAAGCCAATTCCAGAAGATGTCGGCAAATTAACCGCATAATGTTGCGCCCAACTATGCCATTCATCCGTACCGGAGTCGTTGCTCCATGCCTGTCTGTCATGGAGCAACGTACAGTGACACAGGTTAATTACCGTGTTGGTTAAAGCATGTCTTTGAGCGTATTCCGGGCTACATACTGGCAGGATTTCTTCATCCATCAGAAAGTGATGAGTGAGTTGCGCTGACGGCGCATCATCAAAGTAGATCGCCAAATCGATTCCGGCACGTTGCAGATTGACGTTGTCATTACCAGTGAGCACGGTGAGCGAAATAGACGGATACCGGCGTGTAAAGTCACCTAATGCGGGCACCAACCAGCATTGGGCGATAGAGGGCCGGGAATACAGAGTTAACGTTCCCGATAACTCCTGATTTTTGATATCAAGAATTTCCTGGTTCAGGGTATCCAGCGACGATTTTAGCGCCCAATAAACACGTTTCCCCTCGTGCGTTAATTCCACTTTGCGATGGGAACGAACAAACAACTGAATGCCCAATTCTTCTTCCAGCTGATTGATACGGTGACTTACCGCACTGGGGCTCAGCGACAATTCCTCTGCCGCCAGGGCGAAGGACTGATGCCTGGCAGCCACTTCAAAAGTATGCATTTTTGATAATTGCCAGCCGTTAAGCAGCCGATTTCTTATTTCACGAAGGGGTTCCATAATCACCTCATTTTTCGCTTAAGTGTAAAAAAATAGCGGCAAAATTTCAGCTATGAGATGAGCTAAAGTGAACCATATCTCAATTCACCTTCATTTTTAGATGTAAATCACTCCATTGATGCAATTTACCTCATGTGAAAGGCAAATTTTATCGTTTGTCAGCCTGCGTTGTTTTTTTGTCCAATATCATCAGGTTAATCACAGGGGAAGGTGAGATATGCACTCTCAAATCTGGGTTGTGAGCACGCTGCTTATCAGCATCGTGTTAATTGTACTGACCATCGTGAAGTTCAAATTCCACCCGTTTCTGGCGCTGTTGCTGGCCAGCTTCTTCGTGGGAACGATGATGGGCATGGGGCCACTGGATATGGTAAATGCTATTGAAAGTGGAATTGGCGGAACGCTGGGGTTCCTCGCAGCGGTTATCGGCCTTGGCACGATACTGGGAAAAATGATGGAAGTATCCGGGGCCGCAGAAAGAATTGGTCTGACACTTCAACGCTGCCGCTGGCTTTCAGTTGATGTCATTATGGTGCTGGTTGGCCTGATTTGTGGCATCACGCTGTTTGTTGAAGTGGGCGTCGTGCTATTGATTCCTCTGGCTTTTTCAATTGCCAAAAAAACCAATACCTCATTATTAAAGCTTGCCATTCCGCTATGTACCGCATTGATGGCAGTGCACTGCGTGGTTCCTCCACATCCGGCTGCTTTATATGTTGCCAATAAGCTGGGCGCAGATATCGGTTCGGTGATCGTCTACGGTTTGCTGGTTGGGCTGATGGCATCACTGATCGGTGGCCCACTTTTCCTTAAATTTCTGGGTCAACGACTGCCCTTTAAACCTGTACCCACAGAGTTTGCAGATCTCAAAGTTCGCGATGAAAAAACACTACCGTCATTAGGCGCAACGTTATTCACCATACTGCTACCCATTGCGCTGATGTTGGTTAAAACGATTGCCGAATTGAATATGGCGCGTGAGAGTGGTTTGTATATCTTGGTTGAGTTTATTGGCAACCCTATCACTGCCATGTTTATCGCCGTGTTTGTCGCCTATTATGTGTTGGGTATACGCCAGCATATGAGCATGGGGACGATGCTCACACATACGGAAAATGGCTTCGGTTCTATTGCTAATATTTTGCTGATTATCGGGGCCGGAGGCGCATTCAACGCCATTTTAAAAAGCAGCAGTCTCGCTGATACGCTGGCAGTTATTCTCTCCAATATGCATATGCACCCGATTCTTCTGGCCTGGTTAGTGGCTCTTATTCTGCATGCGGCAGTGGGCTCCGCTACCGTGGCAATGATGGGGGCAACGGCAATTGTTGCACCCATGCTGCCGCTGTATCCCGACATCAGCCCGGAAATTATTGCGATTGCTATCGGTTCAGGTGCAATTGGCTGCACTATCGTTACGGACTCGCTTTTCTGGCTAGTGAAGCAATATTGCGGCGCTACGCTCAATGAAACATTTAAATACTATACGACAGCGACATTTATCGCTTCAGTCGTCGCTCTGGCGGGCACATTCCTGCTGTCATTTATCATCTAAGCGCAAAGAGACGTACTATGGAAAACGCTAAAATGAACTCGCTCATCGCCCAGTATCCGTTGGTAAAGGATCTGGTTGCTCTTAAAGAAACCACCTGGTTTAATCCTGGCACGACCTCATTGGCTGAAGGTTTACCTTATGTTGGCCTGACCGAACAGGATGTTCAGGACGCCCATGCGCGCTTATCCCGTTTTGCACCCTATCTGGCAAAAGCATTTCCTGAAACTGCTGCCACTGGGGGGATTATTGAATCAGAACTGGTTGCCATTCCAGCTATGCAAAAACGGCTGGAAAAAGAATATCAGCAACCGATCAGCGGGCAACTGTTACTGAAAAAAGATAGCCATTTGCCCATTTCCGGCTCCATAAAAGCACGCGGCGGGATTTATGAAGTCCTGGCACACGCAGAAAAACTGGCTCTGGAAGCGGGGTTGCTGACGCTTGATGATGACTACAGCAAACTGCTTTCTCCGGAGTTTAAACAGTTCTTTAGCCAATACAGCATTGCTGTGGGCTCAACCGGAAATCTGGGGTTATCAATCGGCATTATGAGCGCCCGCATTGGCTTTAAGGTGACAGTTCATATGTCTGCTGATGCCCGGGCATGGAAAAAAGCGAAACTGCGCAGCCATGGCGTTACGGTCGTGGAATATGAGCAAGATTATGGTGTTGCCGTCGAGGAAGGACGTAAAGCAGCGCAGTCTGACCCGAACTGTTTCTTTATTGATGACGAAAATTCCCGCACGTTGTTCCTTGGGTATTCCGTCGCTGGCCAGCGTCTTAAAGCGCAATTTGCCCAGCAAGGCCGTATCGTCGATGCTGATAACCCTCTGTTTGTCTATCTGCCGTGTGGTGTTGGCGGTGGTCCTGGTGGCGTCGCATTCGGGCTTAAACTGGCGTTTGGCGATCATGTTCACTGCTTTTTTGCCGAACCAACGCACTCCCCTTGTATGTTGTTAGGCGTCCATACAGGATTACACGATCAGATTTCTGTTCAGGATATTGGTATCGACAACCTTACCGCAGCGGATGGCCTTGCAGTTGGTCGCGCATCAGGCTTTGTCGGGCGGGCAATGGAGCGTCTGCTGGATGGCTTCTATACCCTTAGCGATCAAACCATGTATGACATGCTTGGCTGGCTGGCGCAGGAAGAAGGTATTCGTCTTGAACCTTCGGCACTGGCGGGTATGGCCGGACCTCAGCGCGTGTGTGCATCAGTAAGTTACCAACAGATGCACGGTTTCAGCGCAGAACAACTGCGTAATACCACTCATCTGGTGTGGGCGACGGGAGGTGGAATGGTGCCGGAAGAAGAGATGAATCAATATCTGGCAAAAGGCCGTTAATAACGTTTCAACGCAGCATCGCAATCCTTTCCCTGGGTGAGCGATGCTGCCGATGGCGCAGACTTAAGATCCCCGGTCTTACCCGCTATAACCCCCTCCTTTTATCATCACCCAACGCCTTTCGCTGTAAACGGCGGTTTCGCAAACCAAACCAAAACCGTAAGTAAGATAAAAGCAATAGCCGCCATACGGAAAATCTCATTTGCAGAAATAGAAAGTGACTGCTGGGTTATTTCATTATTAATTTCATTAAGAACTCCTGAAAGCGAACCATAATATTTATCCATAATTTGTGACGATGAATTAAACACGGGGTTAAATTGATCGATGGTTGCTGTCAACTGACTATGGTGTAACGATTCGCGTCGTCCCCACAGCGTCATTGTCAACGACGTACCAACTGATCCTGACAAGGTACGAAAAAAATTACTCATACTCGAGGCATTGGCAAATTTATTATCTGGCAAGCCTGAAAACGAAATCGTTGTTAAGGGTAAAAAGAAACAGGCAACGGCGAATCCCTGAAAAAACTGCGGCAAAATGATGCCTGTAAAATCAATCGTTGGCATAAATGTCACAGAACGCCAGTAATAGCAAACCGCATACATCAAAAAACTAAATGTCACTAACAACCGCATGTCTATTTTGTTGCCATAACGTCCTATCAAAGGTGAAATTAATAGTGGCATGATGCCGATGGGCGCATAAGCAAGTCCGGCCCATATCGCATTATACCCCATCGTTTCCTGGAGTAACTGCGGCATAAGGACGATCGCTCCAGAGTAAAATAAATACGCGCATGTGATACTCACAATACCAATGGTGAAGTTACGGGACTTAAACAAACTGAGATCAAGAATCGGGTTCTCTGAGGTCGACTCCCAAATGACTAAAGAGATCAGAGAAATAACTGATACTACTGTTAATATTATTATTGTACTCGAGTTGAACCAATCCAGATCGCGCCCTTTATCAAGCATAATTTGCAAGCCACCAACACCGAGCACTAACAGGGTCAGTCCTGGTAGATTCATTTTGACCGGTGAAGTCTCAGTTTCTCTTCCTTTAAGTAAGGTTAAGCATAATGTCAGGACGATAATCCCCATAGGGACATTGATTAAAAATATCCAACCCCAGCTAAAGTTATCACAAATATAACCGCCCAATATCGGCCCACATATCGGAGCGATAATCACGGTCATTGACCATAATGCCAGAGCAAATGTTCTTTTTTCTGGCGGATAATTCCTTAATAATAAACTCTGTGACAGTGGAATTAACGGCCCCGCCATTAACCCCTGAACGACTCTAAAAAATATCAGCACATCAAGATTGGTCGATAGGCTACACATTAATGAAGACAGCGAAAAAAAAGTGACTGAAAGTAAAAATAATCTTAATTCGCCTATTCTTTGTGCCAACCTGCCAGTAACAGGGATCGCAATGGCATTTGCTACACCAAACGAGGTGATAACCCAGGTGCCTTCGTCTGTTGATGCTCCCAGAAAGCCAGATATTGTCGGTATTGCGACGTTAGAAATAGTGGAATCCAACATTTGCATAAATGTCGCTAATGACAATGCAATAGTGACGCACCATAACGTCCCACCGGTTAATGGTGCCGGAGTTGATTTAGTGATTGCCATTAAAGTTGTCCATTATGCGAAATAATGTTGCTAATTTCTTTTTCTATCGGACTGGTATCGATAACTAAAGCCTTACTGGTATAAGCCGGCATGGAGGTCACGGTTGAAGCCAGCTCAGGCATCTCGGCAATGTCTTCGTTCTTCGTATCAATAGTTGCTGTCATCGATAAACCAATACGCAAGGGGTGTTCCATGAGTTCTTTTGGATCAAGAGAAACTTCAACCGGTACACGCTGAACGATTTTGATCCAGTTCCCTGTCGCATTTTGTGCAGGTAATAAGGAGAACGCATTGCCGGTTCCCATATTGATCCCTGTCACCCGACCATGAAACACAACATTTTCACCATAAAGATCGCTGATAATATTGACCGATTGACCAATCCGTACATCCGTGAGTTGTGTTTCTTTAAAGTTGGCATTAACCCACATTTGACGTGCCGGTACGACAGCCATTAACGATTGTCCGGGGCTCACTGTTTCGCCGACCTGAACACTTCTCTGGGCAATATAGCCGGTAACCGGACTCTTAATATCCGTACGTTTAAGCGCCAACCAGGCTTCTTTAGTTGCATCCGCCGCTTCAACGACTTGTGGCTGACGGTTTAATGGTGTGTTCATTACTAAAGCTTTATTCGCTTTATAAGCCTGGATAGCGGCATTCAATGCCGCTTTGCTACTTATTAACGTATCTTTGGTATGCTCCAGCGTTTCTTTTGAAATAACCCCCTGCTTCGCTAACGGCACTCGACGGTTATAATCTTCTAAAGATTGTTGATACTGAATACGTGCTGAAGCGACTTCGGCACTGTATTGTTTATCCTGTAAGTATAGTTTATTCGTTTGCCGAACAATATTTGCCAGATTATTTTTAGCTTTATTGAGTGCGATAGTGGCATCAGTTTTATCCAGTGAAACTAAAATGTCACCTTGTCGAACGTAGTTCGTATCTTTATGATTAACGACAGTGACACTACCTGAGACTTGTGCAGAAATTGGATCTGCATTCCCCGTGACATAGGCGTCATCTGTACTAATCATGTCTTCTAATTCCATTGACCAATAGGCATAGGCACCTGAAAACGCAATAAATAAAACTACCGCCAATAAAGAAAAGTATTTTCTTCTGTTAGAATGTTTTTTATTTGAATTAATCTGTTATCTCTCATTTCTCATAGATGAAATTTATGAATTGAATGAAAAGAGCATTCATTCTTCATATCAAACACAGTGCATGTGTTGCACATTATCCCAGGAACGTTGGAGGCCTAATTTAAATGAGGTGCAAAAAAAACAACAGAGGACTAAACCGTGGCTTTTGCAATACAATTCTTACGCCTGTAGGATTAGTAAGAAGACTTATAGTGCCAACTTGAAACTATAAATCATCGGTACAATCCCTGATTTTATTGTTGACATTTCATTTATGCCGACTATTTATATGGTATACTTGTCGAATTATCTTAAAGGAAGCTCAGATTTTCTTATTTTTATTGAGAAAATGAGATGACGCCTTATGTCTGTATTACTACAGGGAGAAGGGAGATGCTTCATTGCAAAGGGAATAATCTATGAACGCAATAATTATTGATGACCATCCTCTTGCTATCGCAGCAATTCGTAATTTATTGATCAAAAACGATATTGAAATCTTAGCAGAGTTGACTGAAGGCGGAAGTGCCGTTCAGCGGGTGGAAACACTTAAGCCTGATATCGTCATCATTGATGTCGATATCCCCGGAGTTAACGGTATCCAGGTGTTAGAAACGCTGAGGAAGCGCCAATATAGCGGAATTATTATTATCGTCTCCGCTAAAAATGACCATTTTTACGGGAAACATTGTGCTGATGCTGGCGCTAATGGTTTCGTGAGTAAAAAAGAAGGCATGAACAATATCATTGCGGCTATTGAAGCTGCAAAAAATGGCTACTGCTATTTCCCCTTCTCTCTCAACCGGTTTGTTGGAAGTTTAACGTCCGACCAGCAAAAACTCGACTCCTTATCGAAACAAGAAATTAGTGTCATGCGGTATATTCTTGATGGCAAGGATAATAATGACATTGCTGAAAAAATGTTCATCAGCAACAAAACTGTCAGCACTTATAAAAGTCGCCTGATGGAAAAATTAGAATGTAAATCACTGATGGATCTTTACACATTCGCACAACGTAACAAAATCGGCTAACCACATGAAGTTTTTACCCTATATTTTTCTTCTCTGTTGTGGTCTTTGGTCGACCATAAGTTTCGCAGACGAAGATTACATCGAATATCGTGGCATCAGTAGTAACAACCGTGTCACACTTGATCCACTACGTCTGAGCAACAAGGAATTACGTTGGTTAGCGAGCAAAAAAAATCTTGTGATTGCAGTACATAAGTCCCAAACGGCTACGTTGTTGCATACCGATTCGCAGCAACGGGTTCGTGGTATTAATGCTGATTATTTAAATCTTTTAAAAAGAGCGTTAAATATCAAATTAACACTCCGGGAATACGCAGATCATCAAAAAGCAATGGACGCGCTTGCAGAAGGTGAAGTCGATATAGTGTTATCACATTTAGTTACTTCGCCGCCTCTTAATAATGACATTGCTGCAACCAAACCATTGATAATTACCTTTCCGGCGCTGGTAACCACCCTTCACGACTCAATGCGACCGCTTACCTCACCAAAACCAGTAAATATTGCTCGGGTAGCAAATTACCCCCCAGACGAGGTAATTCATCAATCATTTCCAAAAGCAACAATTATCTCTTTTACAAATTTATATCAGGCATTAGCATCCGTCTCAGCTGGGCACAATGATTACTTTATTGGTAGTAACATCATTACCAGCAGTATGATTTCCCGCTATTTCACTCACTCCTTAAATGTAGTGAAATATTATAACTCGCCGCGTCAATATAATTTTTTCTTGACCAGAAAAGAAT
>OHRO01000096.1_pt1 | contig 27135 bp, 20 predicted proteins | sample 1578461 | NCBI WGS metagenome assembly OHRO01 (sample SAMEA3879545, study PRJEB24766) | human gut metagenome | biome: human-associated habitat; feature: feces | place: USA | collected 1985/1987
CGGGGGTGCCCGTGGTGCCGGTGGCCATCTCCGGTGCGCGGGGCCTGTTTGAGGGCCACGGCCTGCGGGCCACGCCCGGCGATATCCGGGTGCGCATCCTGCCCGCCATCCAGACCGCAGGCATGAGCAAGGCGGAACAGAAGCAGCTGCCCGATGCCGTGCGCCAGACCATTCTGGCCCAACTGTAAGGAGAACTATGGCAAGCTATCGTTACGAGCGGGACATCGACCCCGCAGACCTTGCCCCGCGGGCGGAAAAACAGTATACCCGCAAAGAGCGCTGGGCCAACTGGTGGGATTATAACCTCAAGTGGGTCCTCCTGATCGGCATTGCAGCGGCCTTTGTGGCTTACAGCTTCATCGGGCAGTATTTCTTTACCACCAAGCCCGATTATAATGTGGCAGCGGTGGCCCCCTACTACCTGCCGGATGACACCGTGACCGCCCTGCAGGAGCAGCTGGCCCGGTACGGCGAGGACCTGAACGGCGACGGCAAAACGGTCGTGACCCTGAATGTCTACACGCTGGATTATTCTGCCGGGGATACCCAGACCGAGAGCGATGCCTACCTGACCATGGCGGGCACCACCAAGCTGGCCACAGATGTGGCGGGCGGCCTGAGTTCGGTGTTCCTGCTGTATGACCCGGCAGGCTTTCAGGAGAGCACCGGCTCCCTGCGGTATCTGGACGGCACCCTGCCCGAAGCCGGAAGCGACAGCGACTGGTGGAACATGGTCTACCGCTGGACGGACTGCCCGGTGCTGACCGGGCTGGACCTGGGCGAGTACCGCGCCGACACCACCCACGCCCAGGGCGGCGACAGCCAGACCTATCTTGCGGATTTCTACGTCGGGATGCGCGGAGCCTGGAACACCGGCACCGAGGAGAACCTTGCGGGAGGCGAGGAGCTCTGGCAGGCACTGACCGCCGGGGCAGTCTCCACCGTGGAAGCGGAGAGGTGAGCCGATGCGGTTTCGTATCCTGCGCCGGGAAAAAGGCGCGCCCCGCCGCCCGGCCCCCGCGCCGGAACCGCCTGCCGCGGCTGTTCCGCCCCGTGCCGCTGAGCTGGAAAACCCCTATGGGAGATACTATGGAACGGCGCGAAGCCGGGAAGATCTGAAACGCTGAAGAGGTGCTGCCACGGGCGGCACCTCTTCAATTCTATTCGCTTTTTACAGGTGCTAGTTGAAAAGTTGTCCACCCTGAAACCGTGCGCCCTTTGTTGTTTCCGTGTCCGAGTTATGGTATACTAATCCAGTATCACGAAATGCAAAGGATGTGGAATGATGGACGCACTGGAACAGGCCCGCCGGGAGATCGACACGGTGGATGCCCAGCTGGCTGCCCTGTTTGAGCGGCGGATGAAGGCGGTGCTCAGCGTGGCGGAATACAAAAAGGCCCACGGCCTGCCCATCTTTGATGCCGCCCGCGAAAAGGTGGTGCTGGACAAGGCCGAAGCGCGGATCGGGGACCCGGCCCTGCGCCCCTATTACCGGGACCATGTGCAGAACATGATGGACGTGGCCAAGCAGTACGAGGCCGAGGTGCTGGGCCGCAACCGCGCCGCCTATCAGGGCGTGGAAGGTGCTTTTGCCCACATCGCGCTCCGGGCGCTCTTTCCCCATGCCGAGGCTGTGAGCTGCCCCACCTGGGATGAGGTGTTCGATGCCGTGGAAAAGGGCGATGCCGCCCACGGCGTGGTGCCCTTTGAGAACAGCCACGCGGGGGATGTGTCGGCGGTGCTGGACCTGTGCTATAACCACCCCGGGTTGTGGGTGGTGGATGTCTACGACCTGCCCATCTCCCAGAACCTGCTGGTGCTGCCCGGCACCCAGCTTTCCGACCTGACCCGTGTGTACAGCCACCAGCAGGCCATTGCCCAGAGCGAGACCTTCCTGAAGCAGTTCGGCCTGCCCGCCACGGCCATGCCCAACACGGCCATGGCGGCAAAGTTCGTGGCGGAGAGCGGCGACCGGACCAAGGCGGCCATTGCCAGTGTGGAAACTGCCGCCCTGTACGGGCTGGAGGTGCTGGTGCCCAGCATCAACACTGACGGCGACAACACCACCCGCTTCATCGTCCTCAGCCGCGAAAAGCCCACGGCGGGCAACCGGTTCTCCCTGCTGTTTACGCTGGACAACAAGCCCGGCAAGCTGGCCGAGGTCATTCAGGTCATCGGTGCCAGCGGCTACGATATGGAGTCCATCAAGAGCCGCCCGCTGCCCCACGTTCCCTTTGATTATTATTTTTATGTCGAGCTGGTGGGAGACCCCGCCGCCGAAAAGACCGCCGCGCTGCTGCGCGAGCTGAATCATGTCTGCCGCACGGTACGGCTGTTAGGAGTGTATACGAAATGAGCGATTTCATCGGGACAAAGCTCACCATGAATCTGGGCGAGCGCAGTTATGATATCATCCTGAAAAACGGTGCACTGGAAAATCTGTACCAGTTTGCCCGGCTGGACCGCAAGGTGGCCGTTGTCACCGACAGCGGCGTGCCTGCCGAATATGCCCAGCGCGTGGCCGACCAGTGCCGGGAATCCACCATCATCACGGTGCCGCAGGGCGAGGCCAGCAAGAGCTTCAAGATCCTGGAAACGGTGCTCCGGCAGATGCTGGAGTTCAACATGGGCCGCGGCGACCTGGTGGTGGCCGTGGGCGGCGGCGTGGTCGGTGATCTGGCCGGATTTGCCGCTGCCACCTACATGCGGGGCATCGATTTCATCAACTGCCCCACCACTACCCTTTCCATGATCGATTCCTCCATCGGCGGCAAGACCGCTGTGGATCTGGGTGATACCAAAAACATCGTGGGCGCGTTCTGGCAGCCCAAGCTGGTCATCGTGGACCCGGCCACCCTTTCCACCCTGCCCCGCCGCCACTACATCAACGGTCTGGCAGAGGCGGTCAAGGCGGGCCTGCTGGCCGACCCCGAGCTGTTCGCCATCTTTGAAAAGGGCGACATCGACACCCAGATCAGCGAGATCATCTACCGCAGCCTGCGGTTCAAGAAGAACGTTGTGGAGCAGGATGAGACCGAGCGCGGGATGCGCAAGGCCCTGAACTTCGGCCACACCATCGGTCACGGCATCGAGGCTGTCAAGGGCATCAAGGGCCGCCGCACCGTGGGCCTGTTCCACGGCGAGTGCGTGGCGCTGGGCATGCTGCCCATGATCGAATCCAAGGCGCTGCAGAAGCGGGTGCGGGCGGTCTACCGCCGCATCGGCCTGCCCACCCGCACCACCTATAACAAGGAAAAGGTGCTGGCCGAGATGCTGCACGATAAAAAGGCCCAGGGCGGCCAGATTACGGTGATCAAGGTGCCGGGTCTGGGCTGCTGGCGGGCCGAGACCATCCCCGTGGAGGGCCTGCGCCCCCTGCTGGGTGTGGAGGAGTAAGCCATGAAAAACACCTTTGGCAGCGACCTTTCGCTGACCATTTTTGGCGAGAGCCACGGCAGGGCCATCGGCGCGGTGCTGGACGGCATGGCGGCGGGCGTGCCTGTGGACGAAGCCTTTCTTGCTGCCTGCATGGACAAGCGCCGTGCCCGGGGCGACGGCCTTTCCACTCCCCGTGTGGAGGGGGATGCGGTGCAGTTTTTGTCCGGCGTGGTCAACGGCCGCACCACCGGCACCGCCATTGCTCTGATGATCGAAAACCAGAACACCCGCAGCGGCGACTATGCCAAAACGGCTGACCTGCTGCGGCCCGGCCATGCGGATTACACCGCCTACGCCAAGTACCACGGCTATCAGGATGCCCGGGGCGGCGGCCACTTTTCGGGCCGCGTCACCGCCGCGCTGGTGGCGGGCGGCGCTCTGGTGCTGGGCGCTCTGAACCGGGCCGGGATCGAGATCGTGACGCACATCGGGCGGTGTGCCGGGATCAGCGATGCCCCCTTTGCGCTGGATGATCCCGCCGCGCTGGCGGCGCAGGCCGAGGCACTGCTGAACAAGTTCGAGGGCTTTGCCCTGTTGGACGGCAGTGTGGAGGAACCCATGAAAGCTGCCATCCGTGCCGCCGGTTCCGAGGGCGACAGTGTGGGCGGCGTGCTGGAGACCGCCATTCTGGGCCTGCCCGCAGGCGTGGGCGAACCCTATTTTGACAGCGTGGAGAGCAAGCTCGCTCACCTGGCTTTCTCCATCCCGGCGGTCAAGGGCATCGAGTTCGGTTCCGGCTTCGGCTTTGCGGACCAGAAGGGCTCGGAGGCCAACGATGCCTTCCGGATGCAGGGGGAGCGCATCGTCACCGCCACCAACCACAATGCGGGCCTGAACGGCGGCATCTCCAACGGGATGCCCGTGGTGTTCCGCACGGCGGTCAAGCCTACCCCCAGCATCTACAAAACGCAGGACACGGTGGATTATATCGCAAAGAAGGACGCGGAGCTGTCCATTCAGGGCCGCCACGACCCCTGCATCGTGCCCCGGGCCGCCATTGTGCAGACCTGCGCCGCCGCGCTGGCCGTGGGCGACCTGCTCACCGCAAAATACGGCATGGCCTGGATGGAGGACCCCACCGGCTACCGCAAGGAGGTGCTGTAAATGGAATACGGACTCATCGGCGGGCGGCTGGGCCACTCCTACTCCAAGGTCATCCACGAGATGCTCTGCGGCTACCGGTACGACCTGTGCCCCCTGCCCACGGAAGAGGAAGTCCGGGCCTTTATGACCCGGCGGCAGTTCAGGGCCATCAATGTCACCATCCCCTATAAGCTGGTGGTCATGGAGTACTGCTCCTACATCGACCCCCACGCCAAGGCCATCAACGCCGTGAACACCATCGTCAACAGGAACGGCCTGCTCTACGGCTACAACACCGATTACCCCGGCTTCTCCTACCTGTGCGATGCACACGGTGTGGAGTTCAAGGACAGGACCGTGCTCATTCTGGGCACCGGCGGCACCCACAACACCACCTGGGCCGTGGCCCATGACCGGGGCGCGAAACAGATCTATACCGTCAGCCGCCATCCCGACCCCGAAAAGGGAGAGCTGACTTATGCTCAGGCCCTGACCACCGGGGCGCAGATCATCATCAACACCACGCCGGTGGGCATGTACCCCAATGTGGGCGTGAGCGCCCTGGATATCACCTCCATGCCCGGGCTGGAAGCCGTGATCGATGTCATCTATAATCCCGATAAGACCGAGCTCATCCTCCGGGCCGAGGAGCTGGGGGTGCCCGTTGCCGTCGGCGGTCTGGAAATGCTGGTGGCGCAGGCAGTGTACGCGGCAGAATTTTTCCTCGACCGCAAGTTTGAGGATGCCGGTGCCGAGATCGCCCGTGTGACCAGCGAGCTGCGGCGGGAACAGCTGAACATTGCCCTCATCGGGATGCCCTCCTCGGGCAAATCCACCCTGGGCCGCGCTCTGGCGGAACGGCTGGGCAAGCGGTTCGTGGATCTGGACGAGGAGATCGTCAAGGCCGACGGCCGGAGCATCCCGGACATCTTTGCCGCTGAGGGGGAGGCAGGCTTCCGGAAGCTGGAGGCCGCGCAGACCGCCCGCTTTGCCAGGGAGAACCGGCAGGTCATCTCCTGCGGCGGCGGCGTGGTCAAAGACCCGGCAAACCTCCGGGCGCTCCACGCCAACGGCATCGTGCTCTTTATCGACCGGCCGCTGGAAGATCTGCTGGTGGGCGGCGGAAGGCCCCTTTCCACCAGCCCTGAGGCCCTGAAAACCATGGAAGCCCAGCGCCGCCCGCTCTATCTGGCGGCAGCGGATGCTGTGATCCCCAACAAGACCACCCCTGCGGATGCCGTGACGGCGGCAATGGAGGCGCTGGATGAAATTTTTAGTCATTAACGGTCCCAACCTCAACCTGACCCAGTTCACGGAGCCGGGCATGGAGGGGCAGATCGATTTCAATACACTGCTGGATTATATCGAGGCGGGCTGTGCCCAGATGGATGTTCAGGTGGACTTTTTTCAGTCCAACCACGAGGGTGACCTCATCGATGAGATCCAGTCGGCGGCAGGCCGGGCCGATGGCATCATCCTCAACCCGGGCGGCTACGCCTATTACAGCGTGGCCATTCTGGAAGCGCTGCAGGTGTGCGGCGTGCCCGCCGTGGAAGTGATGCTGGCCGACCCCAGCGGCAAGGAGCCCTTCCGCAGCGTGGATGTGGTCTCCTTTGGCTGTCAGGGCCGTTTTGCAGGCGAGGGGGTCAGCGGATATCTCCATGCCTGCGCCTACCTTGTGCAGCTGCTCCGGCTGGATGGCGGCGCACAGACGCACCTGGTGCAGTAACAACCCTCTCAGTCTCGCATTCGCTCGCCAGCTCCCCCGAAGGGGGAGCCCTTGGCAAGTAGGGCAGGCTGTGCAGCAAAACTGAAAGCATAGAGACAAAACAGAAGGGAAAAGAAACAAGATGATCATTTCGACCAAAAAAGGCACCCCCAAGGAAGAGCTGGAAAAGATCGTAGACAAATTCGAGAAGCAGGGCCTGGATGTGACCCTGATCACCGGCAAGGATTACAATGTGTTCGGTCTGGTGGGCGATACCACCAAGATCGATGAGCGCGACGTGCTGGCCAACCCCTGGATCGACAACGTCACCCGCGTGTCCGCCCCCTATAAGCGGGCCAACCGCCTGTTCCACCCCGCCGATTCCATCATCGACTGCGGCGGCGTGAAGATCGGCAGGGGCGAGAAGATCGCCGTGATGGCAGGCCCCTGCAGCATTGAGGGCGAGGAGCAGGCACTGCGCATTGCCAACGGCGTAAAGGCGGGCGGTGCAAGCCTGTTCCGCGGCGGCGCTTATAAGCCCCGCACCTCTCCCTACTCCTTCCAGGGTCTGGAGACCGAGGGCATCCTCGATATGGTCAAGGCACGGGAGGCCACCGGAATGCCCATCGTGTCCGAGCTGATGAGCGAGGACCGGATCCCGGAGTTTGAGGAATATGTGGACGTGGTACAGATCGGTGCCCGCAACATGCAGAATTTCCAGCTGCTCAAGGCCGTGGGTAAGATGCACAAGCCTGTTCTGCTCAAGCGCGGCCTGTGCAACACCATCGAGGAGTGGATCATGTCCGCAGAGTATATCATGGCCGGCGGCAACGAGCAGGTCATTCTCTGCGAGCGGGGCATCCGCACCTTTGAGAAGTACACCCGCAACACCCTCGACCTCTCCGCTGTGCCTATCATCCACGAAAAGACCCATCTGCCCATCATCGTGGACCCCAGCCACGCCACCGGCAAGGCCAATCTGGTTGAGCCGATGATGATCGCCGCTGTGGCCGCCGGTGCCGACGGTCTGGAGGTGGAAGTCCACTATGATCCCCGCCACGCATGGAGCGATGGCGCACAGTGCCTGACCCCGGATGCCTTTGCACAGGCCATGGCAAAGTGCCGTCAGGTCGCATGGGCCATTGGCCGGGATATGTAAGATGGATGTGGTGGTAAAACGCGCCCGCGCAGTGGCGGGCAGGATCGCCGCGCCGCCCAGCAAAAGCATGGCTCACCGGGCGGTGCTCTGCGCGGCGCTGGCAAAGGGAACCTCCCATCTCCATCATCTTGCTTTCAGCAAGGATATCTCCGCCACGCTGGGCGCGGCGGCCCGGCTGTGCGCCCGTGTTACCACCGGTGAAAACGACGCGGTGGTGGAGGGGCTGGGCCGCTTTCTGCCGGTTGATGCCCCCGTGGACTGCTGTGAGAGCGGCAGTACCCTGCGCTTCCTCATCCCACTGGCCGGCCTGACCGGGCAGGAAGTGACTTTTACAGGCCGTGGGCGGCTGATGGAGCGGCCCCAGTCGGTCTACAAAACGCTGTATGAGCAGCAGGGCCTGCGTTTTGAGCAGGGCGCGGACCGCCTGACTGTGGAAGGTGCCCTGACCCCGGGCGAATACGAGCTGGCGGGCAACGTGTCCAGCCAGTTCATCAGCGGGCTGCTGTTTGCCCTGCCCCTGCTGGGCGGCACCAGCGCCCTGCACCTCATCCCGCCCGTGGAGAGCCGGAGCTACATCGATATGACCCGCGCGGTGCAGCACGCCTTTGGCGTGGAGAGCCGCTGGCTGGATGAAAACACGCTGGAAATTCCCGGCGGGCAGCACTATCTTCCCGGTGATTACACCGTGGAGGGCGATTACAGCCAGGCGGCTTTTCCTGCCGTGCTGGGCGCTGTGACCGGCGGTGTGGCCATCACCGGCCTGTCTGAGGAGACCCTGCAGGGCGATGCGGCCATTCTGGAGATCCTCCGGCGGTGCGGCGCAAGATTCACCCGCACCGGGCAGGGCGTGGTGTTTGAAAAGACCCCGCTCCACGGAACGGACATCGACCTTGCCGACTGCCCCGACCTGGGCCCTGTGCTGATGGTGCTGGGCCTGCTGTGTGAGGGAACCACGGTCATCCGCAACGCCGAGCGTCTCCGCATCAAGGAGAGTGACCGCATCGAGGCCATGGAGACCGAGCTGCGGGCCTGCGGTGGGCAGCTGGAGAGCGAGGGCGGCACCATTACCATCCATGGCTGTGCCGGCGCGCTCCATGCCCCGGAGCAGCCGCTTTCCGGCCACAACGACCACCGCGTGGTGATGAGCCTTGCGGTGCTGGCGCTGGCCGCCGGGCTGGCCCTGCCCATCAGCGGGGCCGAGGCCGTTGCCAAGAGCTGGCCGGATTTTCTGGAAGCCATCAAGCCTTTGGGCGCGGAGGTGGAACATGTTGGATAAATCAAAGCGTTATCTCATTGTGGGCCTGGGCCTGCTGGGCGGCAAGTACGCCTTGGAGCTGAGCAGGGCCGGGTTCCATGTGGACGGCATCAACCGCAGCGAGGGCCATCTGCAGTATGCCCTCGACCACGGCTATATCGCCAGCGGCAAGACCCACGATTTTGAGGATCTGGTGCGTCAGGCCGATCATATCATCTTTGGCTTGTACCCCACGGCCCTGATCGAGTGGTTCCGGACCTATGGCCACCTGCTGAAGGAGGGCTGCATCTTTACCGATGTGTCGGGCGTAAAGACCGGTCTGGTGGAGCCGATCCAGGCCATGTGCAGGCCGGGCGTGGAGTTCATTGCCAGCCACCCCATGGCGGGCCGTGAGACCTCCAGCGTGGAGCACGCCGCCGAGGTGAATTTTGCCCCGGCCAACTTCATTGTGACCCCCACGGAAAAGAACACCCCGGAGGCCATTCAGTGGGCCAGGGAGCTGGCCGAAGTGCTGGGCTTCAAGCATATCTGCACCCTGACCGTGCAGGAGCATGACAGGATGATCGGCTATGTCAGCCAGCTCTGCCATGCCATCGCCGTCAGCCTGATGTGCGCCAACGACAATACCTCGCTGTGCGAGTACACCGGCGATTCCTTCCGGGACCTGACCCGCATTGCACGCATCAACGATAAGATGTGGGCGGAGCTGTTCCTCTGGAACAAGGAAAACCTCATCTCCGAGATCGACCAGTTCAGCGGGGCGCTGAACGAGATGCGCAACGCCCTTGTGGCCGATGACCGGGAAAAGCTGGAGGAGATGTTCCGCCTGTCCACCCAGCGCCGCGCGGCGTTTGATAAGAAAGCGCCGTAACCTTTTCAGCACACAGCACTGCTGTTTTTTCTGGCTCCCCTGCTGGGGAGCTGGAATCGAGACTGAGAGGTTTGGCACAACACGAAAAAATGAGGTGTACCGAATGCCCAAACAGGAAGGCCAGAAATCCAAGCTGCTGGCGCTATTGCGCATTTTTGAGCAGCAGACCGATGAAAACCACCTGCTGAACGTGCCGCAGCTGGTGGAGCTGCTGGAGGCGCAGGGCATCCGCTGCGAGCGCAAGAGCGTGTACAGCGATATTGAGGCACTGGGTGCGCTGGGCTATGACATCAAGCTGCGCCGGGGCCGGGGCGGCGGGTATTTCCTTGCCAGCCGCACCTTTGATCTGGCGGAGCTCAAGCTGCTGGTGGATGCCGTGCAGGCAAGCCGGGTGGTATCCGGCACCACGAGCAGGCGGCTGATCCACAAGCTGGAAAAGCTCTGCTCCAACTACGAGGGCAGCCAGCTGCAGCGTCAGGTCTATGTGGAGGGCCGTCCCAAGACCGACAGCAAGAGCCTGCTGTACAGCATCGATGCCCTGCACGAGGCCATCAACAACGGTAAAATGGTGGAGTTCCTCTACAGAAAAGCCGACAGCCGCGAGAAAGAGAAAAGGACCGTCAGCCCGTGGCAGTTGGCCTGGGAGAACGGGTGTTACTACCTCATTGCCTTTGCCGATGAAAAGGGCATCCGCCATTACCGGGTGGACAAGATGAGCGGGGTCCGGGTGCTGGATGCGCCCCGGCGGGGTCAGGAGCAGTTTGCGGATCTTGACCTGCCTGCCTATCTGCGCAAGCACTTTGGAATGTACGGCGGGCCGGAGCATCGCGTTACCCTGCAGTGCACCGCGGATCTGGAAGGTGCCATGCGGGAGCGCTTTGGCGCAACGCCCGTGTTCCTGCCCGAGGAGAATGGCTGCTTCCATTTCGATGTCCCCATCTGCGTCAGTGACCAGTTCTATGGCTGGGTCTGCGGCTTTGGCGGCAAGATAGAAGTGGTTGCCCCGCCCGAAGTGCGGCAGGGAATGCGGGAGATGACCGCCCGGCTGGCAGAACAGCATCAATAACAAAAAAGGACTGCGAAAGCAGTCCTTTTTTGCGTGTTTACGGTTCTTTCAATTCCAGATCACTGGGCAGGATCAGATCCAGGGCAGCGGCGGGCTCGGCCACAAGGCGGCGGCTCTGGTGGAAGATGGCCTTTTCCAGTGTGTTCCGGGCAAGGCGGCCATTGCCGGCGGTGCGGGCATCGGCTGTCTGCCAGCGGGCATAATAGCCCAGCAGGGGTTCGGTACAGGCTTCGGCCAGGGTGTAGCCCTTGTTTTTGGCAAGGACCTGGGTGATCTGCAGCAGCTCCACGGCGGTGTAGTCCGGGAACTCGATCCGGTTGGGAAAACGGCTGGCAAGGCCGCTGTTGGCGGTGAGGAAGGTCTCCATCTCCCTGGTGTAACCTGCCAGAATGACCACCAGCTCATCCCGATGATCCTCCATCCCCTTCACCAGCGTGTCGATGGCTTCCAGCCCGAAGCTGTCCTGTTCGCCGCGGTAAAGGCTGTATGCCTCGTCAATGAAGAGCACGCCGCCCAGGGCGCTCTCGATGACGCTGTTGGTCAGGGGGGCGGTGTGGCCGGTGTAGCGGCCCACCAGATCGGCACGGGTCACCTCCACCAACTGGCCGCCCTTGAGGGCACCGATGGCTTTCAGGTATTTCGCCACCAGCCGGGCAATGGTGGTCTTGCCGGTGCCGGGGTTTCCGGTGAAGATCATGTGCATCGAAAGGCTGGCAGTCTTGAGCCCGGCGGCGGCCCGGCGCTGCTGCACCTGCAGGTTGTCGGCCAGACCGAACACATATTCCTTGACCGGGGCAAGGCCCACCAGCTCGTTGATCTCGGCGCGGATGGCATCCAGCGCACCGGTGTAGGCGGCGGGCAGCAGGTCGAACAGGGGCTGGTCTGCGTCGTCGTTCAGGCGGAACAGCACCCCTTCCGGCCCGGCGGTCAGGGTCACGGTGCCGGTAAGGGTTTCATCGGTCCGCAGGCAGTATTCGCTCAGGGCGCGGAAGATGCGGTCAGTGCACGCGGAAAGGCCTGCCGCACCCTTCTGTGCGGTGCACTGAGCTGCGACATAGTCCCGCACGTCGGCCCCGGCGGAAAGGGTCAGCCCCAGCCGGGTGCGGATCTTCTGGGCCAGCCCGTTGAGCTGCTGTGCGGCAAGGGCGGCCAGATCCTCCCGGGTGTAGGAGGCCGTCTCGCAGACATCCCCCAGTGCCGACACCAGCGCCGCACCGAATTTGTCAGCCAGTGCCTCCCGGCCCTTGTGGGAGTAGAAGATGAGGTATTTGCCGCAGGGGTCGATACGGCTGACGGCTCCCGGGGCCAGCGCCGTGCCTGCATCCACAAGGATGCCCTCTTTGTTCACGAGATACCGGCTGGACAGGGGGGCGCTGCCCTTGACGGCCAGATCAGACAGGGTCTTCAGAAAGCCGGGATAACAGCTCTCGTAGTGCTCAAAGGCAAGGATCTCCCCGGGTGCGTGCAGGGCGGCGTAGAGGTCCTGCAGGAAGAGCTTCTCGGCTCCGGAATTGGGGTAAAGGGCCAGATCCAGCGTGGCGATCCTGTCGCTCTGCAAAAGACCCCGGGCCGCCATGCAGCGGGCGGTTTCTTCCAGTGCAAAATGCCTGCCTGTGCCTGCCCCGCCTGTGAGCAGAATGACGTTGCGGGCAGCGGGGGCTTCGGTGCCAAGCACAAAGGGGCGGCGCATGGCCCGCACCACGCTGTCCACAAAAGCATCCTGCCCCAGCACCGTCTGCTTGACCTCGGCGGCAAGGCCTTCAAAGCTGCCCAGGTGCTCCGGCTTCACGTCGGTGGTGCCCCTGGCCAGCAGGCCTTCGTCCTCCATGTCCCGCAGCATCTGGCGGCTGCTTTCCAGCGCGGCGGCGGTGGCATCGCTCTGGGTCCTGAGCTGGGCGTTCTGCTGCTTCAACAGCTCGTCCAGCCGTTTCTGCTGTTCCAGAAGCGCCGCGTTCAGGTCAGGCAGGGCGGCGCTGCCGCCTGTTTTGGGTGCAGAAGTGCCGGGGGCGGCCTTGAATCTGCCCCCCGGGCCGAACACGCCGTTCATCAGACTTTCCCAATCATCGGTGTATGCCATAAAACTTCCCTCCGTGCAGTGCTTTTTCTTTCAGTATAGTGGAGTCTGGTACGTTTTGCAAGGAAAGGGTTGAAATAAAGGACAAAGTTCGTTACACTATTGTCAAATGAAAGGATGAATTGCCATGGAGCCAAGAACACCTGCTGAATGGAAGACGCTGTTTGAGAGCGAAGCCTTTGCCCGCCAGACGGAATACTACGGCCCGCTGGGGGTGGAGTATACCCCCGCCGGGACACACCTGCGCCTGTGGGCTCCCACGGCAAAACAGGCAGCAGTGAACCTGTACCGCCGGGGCACCGGCGGGGCCTGTGTGGGCACCCTGCCCCTGCAGCAGCAGGACAAGGGTGTGTGGAGCATCTATCTGCCCGGCGACCAGCACGGAAAATACTACGATTTCACCCTTACCACCCCGTTTGGCACCTGCAATGCAGCGGACCCCTACGCCCGCGCGGCTGGGGTGAACGGGGTGCGCAGCATGATCTTTGACCCGGCCCGGGTAGACCCGCAGGGCTGGGAGCGGGATGTGCGGCCAGTGATCCCACCGGCCCGCCGCAGTGTGTGGGAGGTCAGCGTCCGGGATTTCTCGCAAGACCCGGCCAGCGGTGTGCACACAGCCTGGCGGGGCAAATTTCTGGCCTTTACCCAGCAGGGCACGACCCTGAGCAGCGACGGCATCCACCCTACCTGCCTGAATTACCTCAAACGGCTGGGGGTGAGCTATGTTCAGCTCATGCCAATCTTCGATTTTGGCAGCGTGGATGAGAGCCGCCCCCTGACCCGGCAGTATAACTGGGGCTACGACCCCACCAACTTCAATGTGCCCGATGGCAGCTACTCCACCGACCCCGCGAAAGGCGAAGTCCGGGTGCGGGAGTGCAAGGAGATGATAGCTTCTCTCCACGCGGCGGGCATCGGCGTCATCATGGACGTGGTGTACAATCATATGTACCGCAGCGAGAACCCGCTGAACAGCACGGTGCCTTATTATTTCTTCCGGCAGAACCCGGACGGCAGCTTCTCCAACGGCAGCGGCTGCGGCAACGAGTTTGCCAGCGAGCGGCCCATGGCCCGGAAATACCTCATCGACTCGGTGCTCTACTGGGCGCAGGAATATCACATCGACGGCTTCCGCTTCGACCTCATGGGCCTCTATGACGTGGACACCATGAACGAGCTGCGGGCCGCGCTGGACGCTCTGCCGTGTGGCAGAAGCATCCTGATGTACGGTGAGCCGTGGCAGGGCGGCGGCAGCCAGCTCCACCGGTACGAGGCCAACAAGGCGAACCTCGCCATGCTGTCCGAGCGCATCGGCATCTTCTGCGACAACACCCGCGACGTCATCAAGGGCGGCTGTTTTGACGCCCGGGAGCCGGGTTACGTCGAGGGCAGACCGGGCAGCTTCTGGGACATCGGCGGGGCTGTGGCCGCGTGGTGCCGCAGCGACAAGCTGCCCGCCCATTCGCCCTCCCAGATCGTCAGCTATGTGTCTGCCCACGACAATTTCACTCTCTGGGACAAGCTGATGCTCGTCCGGTACGCCCGCCCCGAGTACACTGCCGCCGACTCGGCGGCGCTGGCCCAGAACCGGCTGGCGGCGGGCATCTATCTCACCTGCATGGGGATGCCCTTCCTGCAGGCCGGCGAGGAGTTCGCCCGCACCAAAAAAGGTCAGGGCAACACCTACCGCTCTTCGCCCTCCCTCAACCGTCTGGACTGGAAGCGGGCCGCGCAGTTCCACGGTCTTGTGGACTATTACCGGGGTCTGCTGGGCCTGCGGGCGCAGTTCCCCCGCCTGAGCGCCTCGGACGCGGCCAGCCCGGCGGCCATCCGATTTTTCTCGCTGGAACAGCCCCTCGTGGGCTGGACTTTGCCCGCCGCACCCGGCGACGGCGCGGCATGGCGGGCGCTCTGCGTCTTTTACAATCCCACGGAGGAAGAAAAACGGGTCCGCCTGCCCGACGGCCAGTGGAAGCTGCTGAGCGACGGCGTATCGTCTGCGCTCTGGAAAGGCCTCAGCCGGGTCTGCGGCGGCGAGGTGACACTGCTGCCATACAGTGCAACGATTTTCGGCCAGGTATAACAAAAAGCGGCCCGCCGCTTTACGCGACGAGCCGCCCAACAAGAAAGGAACTTCGGGGAATGTCCTGATTTAGCCCTGCGGGTTCTGCTGAGGTGCAGACTCAGCAGACTTCTCCTGACGGGATGCGCCGTTGGTGCCATTTCCGCTGTTGGCGGCGTTCTTTTCGCCCAGCGTCAGGCTGACAGTCTGCATCTGGCCGTCGCGGGCGACGGTGATGGACAGGGTGTCACCGGCAGAGTGCTCCTGCATCAGGGTGCCAAGGTCGGTCTTCTGGGCTACCTCGGTGTTGTCGATGCTGACGATGCGGTCGCCGGCCTTGAGGCCCGCCTTATCGGCAGGGCCGCCGGAGACGACGTCCATGACGTAGATGCCGTAGGCGTTGACGCCCAGCTGTGCCGCCGTCTGTGCGTCGTTGACAGCCAGATAGGTGATGCCCATGTAGGGACGGCCCGTGACGTAGCCGTTCTCCAGCAGGTCCTGCGCCACCTTGATGGCGTCGTTGATGGGGATGGCGAAGCCCAGACCCTCGGCGTCAGAGCTGGAAGACTTTGCGTTGACGATGCCGATCAGCTCACCGTTCATATTGAACAGGCCGCCGCCGGAGTTGCCGGGGCTGACAGAAGCATCCATCTGAATGAGGGACATGGTGTTGACAGAGCTGGAGCTCTGGATGGAGACGCTGCGGTTCAGGGCGCTGACGATGCCGCTGGTGACGGTGCCGCCCAGCTCACCCAGCGGGTTGCCCACGGCCAGCACGTTGTCGCCCACGGCCAGCTTGTCGCTGTCGCCCACGATGGCGGGGGTCAGGCCGTCGGCATCAATCTTGATGACGGCGATGTCGCTGGTGGAATCCTCGCCCACGACGGTGGCGGTGTAGTCCTTGTCGCCGATGGTGACGGTGATGTTGGACGCGCCGCTCACGACATGGTCACAGGTGAGGATGTAGCCATCCGAGCTGATGATGACGCCGCTGCCGGCGCCGCTCTCCACCTGGCTCTGGCCGTACCAGGACCACTGGGAGTAGACCACCTGCTCGGTGGTGATGACCACGACGCTGGGGCTGACGGTCTTGGCCACCTGTGCGGTGGTCATGCCGCTGGAAACAGTCGTGCCTTCGGCCGCGCTCTCAGAGTCTGCCGAAGAGCTGCTAGACCGCTCCACCTTCTGGATAATGACCTTGTTATTTCCGCCGAAGCGTGCGCCCACAAAGCCGCCCATAAAGCCCATGGCTGCGGCCAGCACCAGAGCGACGATGCCCTTTACAGCCTTGCCTGCATTCTTCTTAGGCTTCTTCGGCGCGGCAGGGGCTGTGTTCTGCGGGCCTGCGGGGGGCGGCGTTGCGCCGCCGGAAGGCTGGGTGCTCTCGCTGAAGGTAGAAGCAGTGTTTGCGGTGTTCATGCCGCTGGAACCCACATTGGGGTAGCCGGTATCACCGGCAGGATTATTGGAAGAGGAATAGTCATATTCCCATTTGTTTTCATCCATCGTGATTACTTCCTTTCTAAGGGACTAGAAGTTGTTTTCATAACCGTTGCGCACCGTCTGAGCGGTCTTTTTGCCCGCATACTGCGTTGCTTTCCCTTGCAATCCGCCTAGGATTGCTTCGGGAAAGCGCCTTGCCTGCCGGCAAAAATCCTCGCCCATTCGGCACTCTCCGGCTATGAAAACAACTTCGGCCGGGGGAAGAGCTTTTCCGCTCCTCTCCGGCACGGTTTTATTCTATCTGCTAATTGTGAAAATCAATCGTTTCCCCAGTGAAGAATGTGTGAAATAAGGTCTAAGGAGACTTCCATGAAACTTTCTGTGACCGAAAGCGGCTTTGCCCTTTATAAAGAGGCCGGCATCATCGGCCGGTGCGGCGTTACCCCCACCCCAAAAGGCGCGGACATCACGGCCCTGTCCGTCCTGCCCCAGTGGCGGCGGAAGGGCTACGGCTCCTACCTGTTAAAAGAGATATTGCGCCGGTTCGGCGGTTATGACCGGGAGGCCGCGACGGTGTTCACCGCGCCCCTGCCCGCCGACGAGGGCGAAGGGCTGTTCTGGCAGAAATTCGGCTTTGCGCCTGAGGATGGGCGGCTCGTCCGCCGCCGCACCCCCGATCTGACGGCGGTGCGCTTTGTGCAGGACTATCTTGCCGCCCATCTCCCCCACCCGAAGCTCTGCATCGACGCCACCTGCGGCAACGGCGGCGACACGGCGTTCCTCTGCCGCCTTGCCGGCCCGGAAGGCCGGGTGCTGGGCTTTGACATCCAGCCCGAGGCCGTCACTTCCACCCGCGCCCGGCTCAAAAAGCAGGGCCTCACGGCAGAGCTTATCTGCGACAGCCACGCGAACCTCTTACAGTATGTCCGGCCCGGCACGGCGGACATCGTGATGTTCAACTTCGGCTGGCTGCCCGGGGCCGATCACAGCGTCTTCTCCACAGCAGACAGCAGCATCCCTGCGCTGGAAGCCGCCCTCGCTGCGCGCCGGCGGCGTGCTCAGCGCCATCCTCTACAGCGGCCGCGTCATCGGCACGGACGAAAAGCAGAGCATCCTCGGCTGGCTGCGGGCTCTCCCGCTGGAAAAATATACCGTACTGGTGTGCGATTTTGCCAACTGGGCCGACACCGCGCCCCTGCCCTGCCTTGTTCTGAAAAAATAGCAAAAACTCTTGCATCCATGTGGATTTTCTGTTAAAATAAGCGTTGTATGTAATATAGGAGAGTTTCCCATGGAAACAGACCCTATTGTTTGCTGATACATCCACCCGGCCCTTTGCGGGGCCGCATCTCAGGAGAACGAAACTTTTATGACAAATCGTGAAGAAATCAAACGCCGCCGGACGTTTGCTATCATCAGCCACCCCGACGCCGGCAAAACGACGCTGACCGAAAAGCTGCTGCTGTACGGCGGAGCCATCAATCAGGCAGGCTCTGTCAAGGGCAAGCAGAGCGCAAAGCACGCCGTGTCCGACTGGATGGACATCGAGAAGCAGCGCGGCATCTCCGTCACTTCCTCTGTGCTGCAGTTCAATTACGCAGGCAAGTGCGTGAACATTCTGGACACCCCGGGCCATCAGGACTTCTCGGAGGATACCTACCGCACCCTGATGGCAGCCGACTCGGCTGTCATGGTCATCGACGCCGCAAAGGGCGTCGAGGCCCAGACCATCAAGCTGTTCAAGGTCTGCACCCTGCGCCATATCCCCATCTTCACCTTCATCAACAAGATGGACCGCGAAGCCCGCGATCCCTTTGAGCTGATGGAAAACATCGAGGAGATCCTGGGCATCAAGACCTACCCCATGAACTGGCCCATCGGCTGCGGCAAGGAGTTCAAGGGTGTGTTCGACCGCAACACCCGCAAGGTCCTGGCTTTCTCCAGCGACGGCCGCGCCAACGGCGTCAAGAAGGTCGAGGAGACCGAGGCCGAGCTGGGCGATGCCGCACTGGACGAGCTGCTGACCCCCTACCTGCACCAGCAGCTGGTGGATGAGATCGAGCTGCTGGACGGCGCTGCCGAGGAATTTGACCTCGACAAGGTGCTGCGCGGTGAGCTGAGCCCTGTGTTCTTTGGCTCTGCTCTGACCAACTTCGGCGTGGAGCCCTTCCTGGAAAACTTCCTGCGGCTCACCCCCACTCCGCTGGCCCGTGTGGACAGCCTGACCGGCGAGCCGGTGGACCCTTGCCGCGACGAGTTCTCGGCCTTCATCTTCAAGATTCAGGCCAACATGAACAAGGCCCACCGTGACCGCATCGCCTTTATGCGCATCTGCTCCGGCAAGTTCGAGCGCGGCATGGAGGCCTACCACGTGCAGGAGGGCAAGAACATCAAGCTGGCCACCGGCACCCAGCTGATGGCGCAGGACCGCGCCATCGTGGATGAGGCCTACGCAGGCGATATCATCGGCCTGTTTGACCCGGGCATCTTCTCCATCGGCGACACCCTGTGCACCGGCAAAAAGAAGGTCGAGTTTGCGGGCATCCCCACCTTCTCACCGGAGCATTTTGCCCGCATCGAGCAGAAGGACACCATGAAGCGCAAGCAGTTCGTGAAGGGTATGGAGCAGATCGCCCAGGAGGGTGCCATCCAGATCTTCCGCGAAGTCGGCGGCGGCATGGAGGAGGTCGTGGTCGGCGTGGTCGGTGTGCTGCAGCTGGAAGTGCTGGAGTACCGCCTGAACACCGAGTACAACGTGGAGATCCGGATGCAGCAGCTGCCGTTCGAGCAGCTGCGCTGGGTGAAGAACGACCCCGACACCTACAACCTGCGGGATCTGGACCTGACCAGCGATACCAAGGCTGTGGAGGATATGAAGGGCAACCGTCTGCTGCTGTTCACCTCTGATTGGGCCGTCCGCTGGGCCGAGACCCACAACGACACGCTGGAACTGAGCGAGTTCGGCAATATCTGATTGGAAAAAGGAGAGCTGCTGTGCGGAGCTGACTCGCACCGCAGTTCTCTTTTTTATAAAAAAGCAAAAAATACAACAAAAGATGCCAGCCTCTGTATGAATGGTTCCCATTGCGGGGAACACTGCTGGCATGGAGGGAAACGTATATGGAAAATCTGAACATTGGCCGCAGCGGCATCGAAGTGCCTTTTCTGGGCATGGGCACCTGGGCCATCGGCGGCGGCAGCTGGTGGGGCGACAACGATGATGCCCTTTCGGTCAAAGCCATCCAGACTGCTGTGGAGCAGGGCATCCGGTGGATCGACACCGCGCCCATCTACGGCCTGTACCACAGCGAGACCGTGGTGGGCGAGGCCCTGAAGCACATCGACCGGGACAAGGTGGTGCTCTCCACCAAATGCGGCCTGGAGTGGCGGCACGAAACACCGGTGCTCCACAAGGTCGTGGACGGCACCGCCGTCTACCGGGACCTCTCGGCGCAGAGCATCATTGAGGACGTGGAGGACAGCCTGCGCCGTTTGGGCACAGACCACTTGGATGTGCTGTACACCCACTGGCAGAGCCCGGACCTCGGCCTCTATCCGCTGGAGGAGACCGTGGAGGCCATGATGAAGCTGAAGGAGCAGGGCAAGATCCGCGCCATTGGTGCGTCCAACGTGACGGCAGATCTCATCCGGGGCTACTGCCGGTACGGCCAGCTGGATGTCATTCAGGAAAAGTACAGCCTGCTGACCCGCCGCATCGAAAAGCAGCTCCTGCCCACCTGCAGGGAGCTGGGCGTTTCGGTGCAGGCCTACTCCCCGCTGGAGCAGGGTCTGCTCACCGGCAAGGTCACCATGGAGACCACTTTCCCCGAGGGCAGCACCCGGAACAGCAACCCCAGCTTCCAGCCCGCCCGCCGGAAGCAGGCGCTGGACCTGCTGGCCAAGTGGGATGACCTGACTGAGAAATACGACTGCACCATGGCCCAGCTGGTCATTGCCCTGACGGCCCGGATGATCCCCGGCCTGCATGTGCTGTGCGGTGCCCGCACCCCGGAGCAGGTGCTGGACAATGCCGGTGCATTGAATATCAAACTGGATGGCGCGGATGCCGTCCGCATGAAGTGGGACGTGGATGCCATTTCCTGAGCCGGTGCTTCAGAACAAAAGCAGATAACCAAAAAGGGACGATGCCGCAAAAGCATCGTCCCTTTTTGGTTATTTGTGCTCCCTCAGCTGGCAGAGGAAGTCATCGGCTTCGATGGCCTCCGGGGTGAAGGAATTGTTCTTCCACCAGCTGACCAGCGCGGTGGCAATGGTCAGGCCGGTGGAGACCAGCTGCTCCAGCTCTGCCGATTCAATGGGCAGGACACGGTGGCCGGTGGCGCTGAGTACCTGATTGGTCAGCGCCAGTGCCAGCGCCGCCGTGCGGGCCAGCGTGGCGGGAGAGATCTTGCATTTCTTCATGGGGAACTCCTTTCTTTTATAGGATGGTACGGTCGAGCCCCGCCCGGTGGAGCAGGGCGGGATAATCCTTTTCGGTGCGGCTCAGGTCCACGGGGCCGGAGATGCCGGGTACCCTGCCCCTGCTGGTGTACTGCCACATCCCATGTCTGCGGGCCGGGCGTTTGCCCCGGTAGTCTGCCAGCCAGAGGTCAAAGGGGGCCAGCGTGTTCATGTGCAGGGCAGTATCTGCAAAATGGGTGTAGGTGTATACCATGGCGTACAGGCCCCAGTGCTCCAGCTGCCGTGCCGCCCCGGCAACAAGGGCGGAGAGCGCGTCCGGTGTCAGGGCACGCAGGCGGGCATCCTCCACGTCGATGGCAGCGGGCAGCTGAAGCCGCTTTCCCCTGAGGGCATCGTGCAGGAGGGCCAGCTCGGCATCCCGCTGTGGGGCGGTAACGGCACAGCTGTAATAGTAGACCCCCACCGGGATGCCCAGCCGGATGCAGGCAGAGTAGTTTGTTTCAAACATGGGGTCGATGTAGGGCGTGCCGCTCCTGCTGCCCAGTGCGCGCAGCATCACGCCGTGGACCCTGCCGCTGGCTTTTACGGTATCCCAGTCTATGCGGCCCTGCCAGCGGGAGACATCCAGCACCGTGAACATCAGGTGGCCTCCAGCAGGGTCTTGAGGGCGGCGGGAGCGACGGTGTCCACCACCAGACTGCCATCGCTGCGGATGGACAGCACCCGCAGGAGGGCACCGGCCTGCGGGGCCACCGGGGCAGGCAGCGCGCCCACGTCCTGCGCGTCCAGCACCACCGCGCCGCCCTTGCCGTTGACACTGAGCAGGGTACCGTCCTCGGGCGCAAAGGATTCGGCACGCAGGGCGGCGTTCTCGGCGCGGGAAGCTGAGGTCGCGGCACGGCTGCCATTCAGTGCGGCCCGCTCGGCAGCGTCGGCAGCGGCCTGCGCCTGCCGGGCGGCATTGGCCTCACTGGCGGCACTGTTCTGGGCCGCCTGCACCGCAGCATCGGCCTGCCCCGATACCTGGGCGATGAACTGTTCGTACACCGAGGGACTGGGCTCCTCCTCGGTGCCGTCGGTGGGCAGGATGTCGTAGACATCGTACCGGCCCGGGCGGGTGTAAGCGGTATAGCCGCTGCCGTCGGTGGCGGCCAGCATCCATTGCCCGGCGGGCCAGCCCGTGAAGCTGCGGCCCACGGGCGCGCTGCGCGCTGCATCCAGCACAAGGGGGGCGGCAAGGGTGCCGTCGCTGTGGCGGATGTGCAGGGTGACGCTGCACCCGGCCCATTCCGCAGGCAGCTGGAACACCAGCCGGTCCACGCCCTCGGCGTTCTGTGCGCCCAGGTGCAGCCGGGCGGGCTGGGCTGTGAATTCGGTGCCGCCCAGCGTGCGGGGAGTGATCTTGATCTGCATAAAAACCTTCCTTTCTTCTTTTTGACCCCATTGTACCGGTTTGCGGCAGGGCACGGAAGTGTGGTCTTTTTTTATGGTGTTTTTTACCTTTCGGCATTTTGCTGGAAGCCGGTTTTTGACAGAAACTGCGGAGAAACTCCCCGTTATTTCCGGCAGGAAAACAGCGGGGAATTTGTGCCGCAAAATGTCGGATTACGCATGATTGATGCGCCGGAATGTGCAAAAGAGCCCGGCGATTTCTCCCCGGGAAACAGACTTGAAATGTTAAAAAATTATGAACGAATACGACCAATTTTTTGGGAAAATTTCAGAAGGAAACGCCCGAAATCATTCTGAATCAGGGAAAACAATGTACAGATTGCACAAAAAACTATGTGAAACAATTGTCAAGCAGAAGCGCACAGATTTGACAAATGGGCCGTCGTCTGCTAAAATAGTGCCCGCTCAACGGATCATACACACGTTGGAGCGTCTAAATTTTATTTCTCAGGAAGTAAAACGCCGTATAAAAAGACGGCCCTTTGCAGGGAAAAATGCCCTGCGCTTTGCGGGCAAAGGAAGAGCCCGCCGCATTCCAAAATGATGAAAAGAGAGGAGTTGTCTCGTATCGCTTCCGTCAAATTTCAAAAAGCATTGTCTGACCGCGCTCGTGCGGTCACACCCCGTGTGCTGGCGTTCTGCGTCATGGCAGTGAGCCTTGTGTTCACTTTGGCCGTGACCGCCGCGAATCTGCGGCTGACCTACGTCACCGACTCCGATGGTGCGCGTCAGCTGGTGGTCAGCAGTGAGACTGACCCTGCCCGCGTCATGAGCCTTTCCGGCATTGAGGCCGAAGAGGGCGACCACGTTTACTACACCGCGTTCAGCGGCAATCTTGCCACCCTGAACATTGAGCGGGCCTTCACCGTGAATATCCAGGCCGACGGCCAGGAGTACCCGGTGAAGATGGCCTTTGGCACTGTTGCCGATGCGCTGGAGCGCGCCGGCATCACCCTGGAGGCAGATGACTACACCGAGCCTGCGCTGGATCAGCTGGTCACTGCGGGCAGTGAGATCACGGTGCACCGGGTGGACTACCAGGACAAGGTGGAGACCCAGACCATCCCCTACGACACCCAGTATGTCTACACCAGCCTGTACTTCCGCAACACCGGCCGGGCCACCACCCTGCAGCATGGGGCGGAGGGCCAGCAGACCGTGACCACCCGCGAAAAGTATGTGGACGGCGAGCTGGAAAACAGCATGGTGGTGGATGTGACCACCACGGTGGAGCCCACCGACCATGTCGTCAAGACCTATGGTGCCGGTGCGCCCGTTTCTCCCCTGACCGGGCCGGACGGCACCACCAACGCCCCCGCCTCGTACAGCCAGGTCCTCACCGGCAAGGCCACGGGCTATTATTCCCGCACGGGCAAGGGCTCGTCGGGCCTGGGCCTGGGCTACGGCACCGTTGCCGTTGATCCCAGCGTCATCCCCTATGGCACGCTGCTGTACATCACTTCCACGGACGGCAGCTTTGTTTACGGTTATGCCGTTGCCACCGACACCGGTATCGCGGTGCAGAAGGGCCAGATCCTGGTGGATCTGTTCTATGAGACCTACGCAGAGTCGGTCATCAATGGAGCCATTCAGGTCAACGTTTACGTTGTAGGCTGAACCGCATAGCACACGGAAAAATTTGAAAAAGCACCCGCTTCAGTTTCCTGGATTTGCAGGAAAAATGAGGCGGGTCTTTCTTTTTGCCCTATATTCTGTAAAGTTTGCCGAGAATTCTTGTGTAAAATTGGATAAGTTGACCACAATGAAAAAATATTGACGAAAAGATTATAGTAGATTTTGACGGAAAGCCCTTGAAAAATCGGACAAAATTCTTTAATATAAGAGAGTACAAAGGTATAGGCTCACTGCGGCCTGTACGGGGAGGAGCTGTTTATGAGACCGACGGAAGAAAAGATCCAGAAAGATCCCTCGGATCTGCCGATTTATCTGTTCAAGCAGGGCAACAACTGCGAAGCATACCGTTACTTTGGTGCACACCTTGAGACCCGCGCCGGAGAGTCCGGTGTGGTGTTCCGTGTTTGGGCACCCCATGCAGCCGCCATCAGTGTGGTGGGCGATTTCAACAGCTGGAAGCCGGGCAGCCACCCGATGCGCAAAGTAGATGGGGATTCTGTCTGGGAGCTGTTCATCCCCGGCGTAAAGGAATACGATGTCTACAAGTACTGTGTGACCACCCGGGGCGGCGACCTGATCTACAAGGCCGACCCCTATGCGTTCCACGCGGAGACCCGGCCCTCCAACGGCAGCAAGGTCTACGATATCACCGGCTTTGCCTGGCACGATGATGCCTGGCAGACTGCTCAGAAAAAGGCGGACGTGATCAACGGCCCGATGAACATCTACGAGATGCACGCGGGCAGCTGGAAGCTGAAGGACGAGAAGGTTCCCTATAACTATTCCGAGCTGGCCGACGAGTTGATCCCCTACATCCGGGAGATGGGCTACACCCATGTGGAGCTTCTGCCCGTGATGGAGTATCCCTTCGATGGCAGCTGGGGCTACCAGGTCACGGGCTATTTTGCTCCCACCAGCCGCTACGGCACCCCCAAGGACTTCATGGCCTTTGTGGACAAGATGCATGAGGCCGGCATCGGTGTCATCATGGACTGGGTGCCCGCCCACTTCCCGAAGGATGGCTTCGGCCTGTACAACTTTGACGGAGAAGCCTGCTACGAGGACCCCAACCCCAAGCGCGGCGAGCATAAAGAATGGGGCACCATGGTGTTCGACTTCGGCCGCAGCGAGGTGCAGAGCTTCCTGATCTCCAGCGCCCTGTACTGGCTGGAGCAGTACCACATCGATGGTCTGCGCGTGGATGCCGTGGCCTCCATGCTGTATCTGGATTACAACCGCAAGCAGGGCGAATGGGAGCCCAATAAGAATGGCGGCAAGGAGAACCTGGAAGCAGTTGCTTTCCTGCGCAAGCTGAACGATACGGTTCTGGGCCGCCACCCCCACAAGTGCATGATCGCGGAGGAGTCCACCGCATGGCCCATGGTCACCAAACCGGCCAGCGACGGCGGCCTGGGCTTCAACTTCAAGTGGAACATGGGCTGGATGAACGACATGCTCAGCTACATGAAGACCGACCCGCTCTTCCGCGCGGGCAACCACAACAAGGTCACCTTCAGCTTCTTCTATGCCTTCAGCGAAAACTTTGTGCTGCCCATCAGCCACGATGAAGTGGTGCACGGCAAGGGCAGCCTGATCAACAAGATGCCGGGCGAGTACGAGGCAAAGTTTGCCAACCTGCGCACCTTCTTCGGCTACATGATGGCCCACCCCGGCAAGAAGCTGCTGTTCATGGGGCAGGAGTTTGGCCAGTTCACGGAGTGGAACGAGGAAAAGCAGCTGGATTGGATGCTGCTGGACTACGACAAGCACACCGAGCTGCAGAACTACGTCAAGACCCTGAACGCCTTCTATAAAGAGCACCCCGCCTTCTGGCAGATCGATTACAGCTGGGAGGGCTTCCAGTGGATCGTGCCCGATGACTCCAAGCAGAGCGTGGTCGCCTTCCTGCGCAAGGACGCAAACGGCAAGCAGATCCTGGTGGTCTGCAACTTCAACCCCGTCCTGCGCGAGGGCTATGCCCTGGGCGCACCCGTGGCAGGTACATACAAGGAAGTGCTGAACAGCGATGACGAGGCCTTCGGCGGTTCCGGCGCGGTCCATAACAAGTCCGTGCGCACCCACAAGAAGCCCCTGCATGGCTTTGAGCAGAGCATTACCATCACCCTGCCGCCCATGAGCACCCTGTATTTTGAGGTGCCCACCAAGCGCACCCGCAAGGCAGCAGATCCGGCCAAGACGGCCCAGACCGTGAAAAAGACCGCTGCCAAAAAGACAGCCGCCAAGACCACGAAGACCGCCAAGGCTGAGCCTGCCGTGAAGGAGGAAAAGCCCAAGAAGACCTCCACCCGCAAGGTAAAGGCAGAAGCGGAACCTGCACCGGAAAAGGCCCCGGCCAAGCGCGGCCGGAAGCCCAAGGCAGAAGCCGCTGCCGCACCCGAAGCAGCACCCGCCAAGCGGGGCCGCAAACCCAAAGCCGAGCCCGCTGAAGCTGCCCCCGCGGCAGCCGAAAAGCCTGCCCGCAAGCCCCGCGCCAAAAAGGCCGCCAAGACCGAGGAGTGACCGGGGCGCATCCGCACAACACAGTCAAACCATTTCCAAATCCAATAAATCCGGAAATGTGTAAAAGGGGAGAATAAAGCTATGGCAAAAGAAATTGTGGCAATGATCCTTGCCGGCGGACGTGGCTCGCGCTTGTACGCGCTGACACAGAAAACGGCAAAACCTGCAGTGGGGTTCGGCGGCAAATACCGCATCGTGGACTTCCCGCTGTCCAACTGCGTCAACTCCAATATTGATACTGTGGGCATCGCAACCCAGTATCAGCCCCAGAAGCTGAACGAGTACATCGGCAACGGCCAGCCTTGGGATCTGGACCGCCTGTACGGCGGCGTGCACACCCTGCCCCCCTACGAGCAGGCAAAGGGCACCGACTGGTACAAGGGCACTGCAAACGCCATCTACCAGAACATCAGCTTCATCGACAGCTATGATCCCGAGTACGTCATCATCCTGTCCGGTGACCAGATCTGCAAGCAGGACTACGCCGACTTCCTGCGCTTCCACAAGGAAAAGGGCGCGGAGTTCTCCGTGGCTGTCATGGAGGTCGATTGGAAGGAAGCTTCCCGCTTCGGTCTGATGGTGGCAGACGAGAACGATAAGATCACCGAGTTCCAGGAGAAGCCCCCGGTTCCCAAGTCCAACCTGGCTTCCATGGGCATCTACATCTTCAACTGGGATGTGCTGAAGAAGTACCTGGAAGAGGACGAGGCTGATCCCAACTCCAAGAACGACTTTGGCATGAACATCATCCCCGCTCTGCTGCGGGATGGCCGCAAGATGTATGCTTACCACTTCAACGGCTACTGGCGTGACGTGGGCACCATCGACAGCCTGTGGGAAGCCAACATGGAAGTGCTGGACCCCGAAAACTCCGGCATTGATATCTTCGACAAGAAGTGGAAGATCTACAGCCGCAACCCCGTGCTGCCCGCCCAGAAGATCGGCCC
>OHRO01000098.1_pt1 | contig 26841 bp, 25 predicted proteins | sample 1578461 | NCBI WGS metagenome assembly OHRO01 (sample SAMEA3879545, study PRJEB24766) | human gut metagenome | biome: human-associated habitat; feature: feces | place: USA | collected 1985/1987
TGAACATCCCCATCGTGGCTATCGTTGATACCAACTGCAACCCCGACGAGATCGACTACGTCATCCCCGGCAACGACGACGCTATCCGCGCTGTCAAGCTGATCTCCGGTGCCATGGCCAGCGCTGTGCTGGAGGGCAAGCAGGGCGTTCAGGACGCTCCCGCCGCCGAGACCAAAGAGGATTGATTTACTCCCTACAATTCAGAAAGGACATTGAGCACTATGGCTATTTCTGCAAAAGACGTTATGGAGCTGCGTAAGCAGACCGACTGCGGCATGATGGAGTGCAAGAAGGCACTGACTCAGGCTGACGGCGACTTCGAGAAGGCTATCGAGATCCTGCGCGAGCAGGGCCTGGCTGCAGCCAACAAGAAGGCTGGCCGCATCGCCGCCGAGGGCATGGTCTATGCCGTTTCCTTCGACAACTGCGCTGTTGTCGTTGAGGTCAACGCCGAGACCGACTTCGTCGCCAAGAACGACAAGTTTGTTGACTTCACCAAGAACCTGGCCAAGGTCGTTGCTGACGAGAACCCCGCCGATGTTGAGGCCCTGATGGCCTGCAAGATGGGCGACGGCACGGTTGACGATGCCCTGAAGGCTCTGATCCTCGTCATCAAGGAGAACATCAAGGTTCGCCGCTTTGCCCGCTATGAGGGCCACTGCGCTGCCTACGTCCATGGCGGCGGCACCCACGGCGTCATCGTCAAGTTCGAGACCTCTGACGACGTCGCTGCCAAGCCCGAGTTCGCTGCCTTCGGCAAGGACATCGCCATGCAGGTCGCTGCTGCTAACCCCAGCTACCTGAACGAGTCCGACGTGCCCGAGGACGTTCTGGCCAAGGAGAAGGAGATCGTTCTGGCTCAGATGGCCAACGATCCCAAGACTGCCAACAAGCCCGACGCTATCAAGGAGAAGATGGCCATCGGCAAGCTGGGCAAGTTCTACAAGGAAGCCTGCTTGGTCGACCAGGCCTTCATCAAGGACGGCGGCATGGACGTCAAGAAGTACGTTGCCGACACCGCGAAGGCTCTGGGCGGCGACATCAAGATCGCTTCCTTCACCCACTTCACCAAGGGCGAGGGCCTGGAGAAGCGTGCTGATGACTTCGCTGCTGAAGTTGCAAGCATGGTGAAGTAATTCAGTCTGACTGAATGAATTTAAGAGCTGTGGTACCTGTAACAGGGTGTCACAGCTCTTTTTGTTTGTGTTTGAACGGGAAGTGTGTTATCATAGGAACAATTACAATGAAGAGAAAGCTGGAAGTGAAGAATCTCGACCAGCCGCTGTACCGAAAAAAGGAAGGCGGCATCTGACAGGAGATGTTACGATGAAAACACAGAAACTTGAGATCAGCGGTATTCCTGCTTTGCTGTACGGGAAAGAAAGCCGGAAAGTATATCTCTATGTCCATGGCAAAATGGGATGCAAAGAAGAAGCCTTGCCTTTTGCAGAGCTTGCCTGCCCAGCAGAGTATCAGGTCCTTGCTGTTGATTTGCCCGAACATGGAGAGCGCAAGGGAGGCTCCGAAAAGCTGCTGCCGTGGGTGGCGGTTCCAGAGTTGGAAGCGGTCTATTCCTATGCCGCAGAGCGTTGGAAGAATGTCTCTTTGCGGGCTACAAGTATTGGAGCCTGGTTTTCCATGTTGGCCTTACAGGCAAAGCCTTTACGGAGTGCTCTTTTGCTCTCACCAGTGGTAGATATGGAAGATCTTATCACCAATATGATGCAGTGGGCAAATGTGAGTGAGGCCCAGTTGAAAGAAGCAGGGGAGATTTCCACGGATTTCGATGAGACGCTGTCGTGGCAGTATCTCTGCTGGGTGAGGGAGCATCCCTACCGCTGGAAAGTGCCCACGCAGGTGCTCTATGGCGCAAGGGATAACCTGACTTCCAGGGCAGTGCTTGAGCAGTTCAAACAACGGACAGGTGCGCATCTGACCATCATGGAAGAAGGAGAACACTGGTTCCATACCGAGCTGCAATTGGCTGTTCTGCAGGAATGGGAGCGAGCACATATCTGAAAGAAGAGGAGAGAGAAACATGAAGATCGAACCCAGAACGTTCACACTGCCCAACGGGGAAGTGCTGACGGTGCGCAGCTTATGCGCCGATGATGCGGAGGCATTGAGTGCATTCCGCAATGCAATCTACAGCGAAACACATTTTATGGCCCGATACCCGGAGGAAGGAGCGAGTCTGGAAGCGATGCGGAACTGGCTCGCAGGCTACGGGGAAAGCCCTGTGAACTTTGAGGTGGGCGCTTTTGCCGGAGAAAAGCTGGTGGGGGAGTTTGGTGTTGCACAAGTGCGGCCGCATATCAAATATCGCCATCGTGCCGTAATGGGCATCTCCGTACGGAAAGATTACTGGGGCTGCGGTCTGGGCAGTTATCTGATGCAGCTGGCCATTGACCAGACCCGCGCCAACGGCTTCGAACAGCTGGAACTGGGGGTGTACAGCGATAACGCCCGTGCCATCCATCTCTATGAGAAGTTTGGGTTTGAGCGCTATGGCATCCAGCCCCGGGCCTTTAAACTGAAAGACGGCACCTACCGGGATGAGATCATCATGGTGAAGATGCTGTGACCTGAAAAGGATAAAATAAAATCTCCCACTGACGGGGTTCGATGTCGTCAGTGGGAGATTTTTATCGTTTTACGGTCAAACCGTGAAAACCTCAGATTTTGGCCTCGCTGTTGTGCTCAGCCTTTTTGTAAGCAGAGAAGGAGTGGAACACAATGTTCAGACCCAGAACGATCAGCAGAACAGCCAGGATCAGCTGCAGGCCATTGGCAATGAACACGGCACCCCAAGTGGTCTCGCCCGCAGGAATGCTGACAGAAGCGGCGGTGCTGATGGCCTTGACCATGGCAATCAGGCGCTGCACCAGAGCGGTGAAGGTGACGCACAGCATGATGATCAGCGGGGGGAACAGCATCTTGTTGCTGCGGCCGGTGACCTTCAGGAAGACGCACAGAGTGGCCAAAACCAGAGCGCTCAGCAGCTGGTTGGCGGAACCGAACAGAGGCCAGATGTTTGCGTAGCCGATCTTGGTCAGCAGGAAGCCGAAGGCCAGAGTGAGGAAGGTGGAGAAGTAGACGTTGCAGAACAGCTTGCGCCAGCCCTCAGCGTGCTCCATGTCGTCCACACTGAACAGCTCCTGGAAGCTCATGCGGCCGATACGGGCCACGGCGTCCAGACTGGTCAGGGCCAGAGCGGAAACGCACATCGTCATAAAGACGGTAGCGATGGAAACGGGCACGCCGAACATCTCAAAGAAGCCTGCGACGCCGCGGCTGAAGATCTGGAACGGGGTGCCTGCAGCGGGGGTACCGTCCGCAGCAGCGGCAGCACCGGCAACGCACAGGGCCAGAACAGCCAGCAGGCTCTCCAGAATCATTGCGCCATAGCCAACCTTCAGCATATCCTTCTCGTTCTCAACGGTCTTGGAGGAAGTACCGGAGGAAACCAGGCTGTGGAAGCCGGAAACAGCACCACAGGCAACGGTGACGAACAGGATGGGGAACATGGTACCCAGCTTCTCATTGGTGAAGCCGGTGTAAACGGGCAGATTCATGGTGGGGTGTGCAACGACCAGACCAACCACAGCGCCTGCGATCATGGCAACAAACATGAAGGTGGTCATGTGGTCCCGGGGCTGCTTCAGCAGCCACATGGGAAGCACGGCGGCAAAGAAGATATAAACGAAGGTGATATAGCTCCATGCGGCCTTGCCCAGGATGATGGGCAGATTTGCGCCAATGACAAAGGACAGCACGATGAAAACAATGCTGATGACGCTCTCCTTCCAACCGGAGAAGTTGAACTTCTTCTGGATCAGGCCAAAGACCACGGCGAAGACCATGAACATGATGGAGACCATGCCGGCAGCGCCGTTGGTCTGAGCAGCGTCCACCAGAGCGCCGTCCGCGCCATAAGCATTGAAGGTGCCGGCGACCATGTCAGCAAACGCTGCAATAACGATGCCGCAGAACAGCCAGCAGAACAGCAGGAACAGCTTGCGGCCTGTCTTGCCGATATACTTTTCGATCAGCATACCCATGGACTTGCCGTCATTCTTTACAGAAGCATACAGAGCGCCGAAGTCGGTAACAGCACCAAAGAAGATGCCGCCCAGCAGGACCCACAGCAGAACAGGCAGCCAGCCAAAGGCAGCAGCCTGAATGGCACCGGTAACAGGGCCGGCACCTGCAATGGAGCTGAACTGATGTGCAAAAACGGTCCAGCCGTTGGTGGGAACGTAATCCCGGCCGTCCTCATGGACGACCGCAGGGGTCTTGGCGGTGGGTTCGATGCCCCACTTGTTTGCCAGCCAGCGTCCGTAGAGGGTGTAAGCACCAAACAGACACACGGCTGCGATCAAAACGATGACCAGCGTGTTCATTTCTTTTACCTCTTTCCTTTGCTTTTCATGCGGCAAAGAGGTCACGCTGTGGCTCCTTTGCCTGAAAATTGTGTATACTTTATCCCCATTTTCATAATTTGTCAATATTTTTCGGAGCAGTTCAGAGGATGTGCTAATTCGACAGAAAATCAGGCAAAAAATTTTAGGTGATTTTATTTCACTTGTGAAGAGAAGAAAACTGTGGACACGCTGAATTGAAAACGATTCACGCAAAAGACTTGACTTTCGCACTTTCGTGTGCTAAAGTGATAACATGATATGATTCTTTCTGTCAGAAGTTCCGGCGTTTGCCGCAGAGGAGACCGCAATGACTGAGAAAAATTCCAGAAAAAACGAGACCGTAGATGCGTTGTTCGATGCCATCCTGAGCCTTGAGAGCCGGGAGGAGTGCTATGCTTTTTTTGAGGATCTGTGCACAGTAAAGGAGATCTCCGATATGGCACAACGGCTGGAAGCGGCAAAGCTGCTGCTTGGCGGCCGCACCTATGACCAGATCGTGAAAGAGGTAGAGATCAGCACGGCGACCATCAGCCGGATCAATCGCTGCATCCAATACGGAACCGGCGGTTACCAGAGCGTAATTGAAAAGATCTCTGCACAGGAGAAAAAGCAGTAACGGCTGCACGGCAGGGGACATAGGATGGGGTACACCTTATATAGAAAGGATGAGTCCCCTATGGCAACGATCAATTGTCCCACTACGTTGGAATGTCCGGCCCTGCCCCGTGTTACCCTGAGTCAGGCTGTGATCGATCTGATGGAAAGTATCGCGCTGCAGGAAAGTGCTCTGAGCCACATCCTCTGCGCCGAGAGCCAGAAGATGAAAACCGCACTCGCCATGAACGAGATCGACCTGTGCAAGCTGCTGGAAGTGAACGATTCGGCCACCAACATGGTGCACGCCGTGGCAAATCTGGAGCTGGTGCTGAAGGAAAAGCTGGAGTTTATCTCCAATAACCTCTATTATCCCTCCGCTGATAACGGCGCTGCAGCCCAATAAGCCTGCACGACCCCCTGCCTGTCCGCATTCTGGCGGGCAGGCATTTTGCGTTTTAAGGCCAGATTGTGACCGATTTGTATAAAAAGAATAAAAACGATTTGTTGGAATTGCTGAAAGCGCAATTCTGTGCTATACTATACCGTGTATATGTGTGAAAGAGAGGGAAACGAACTTGCAGCACTATGACGTGATCTTATTTGACGTGGACGGAACCCTGATCGATTCCGCCCCCGGCATCCTGAATACACTGGAAGAAGTTTTTACCAAGATGGGCGTGGATGTCACCCATGTGAACCTGCGGCGCTATCTGGGGCCGCCGCTCCGCAAGAGCTTTGGAGAGCATTTTTCTGACCCTGCAAAAATCGAGGAGGCCACCGAGCTCTATCGGGAGAGTTACCGCGAAAAGGGCAGCCATGAGGGTACGGCCTACCCCGGTGCGGCAGAGATGCTGCGCCGCCTGAAGGAGGCAGGATTTGTGCTCTGCACCGCAACCTCCAAGCCGACTGTGGTGGTGACCCCCATCCTGGAAGAACAGGGGCTGGCCCCTTACTTTGATTTCATCGGCGGCGCGTCCATGGATGAGAGCCGGGATACAAAAACAGAAGTGGTGCGCTATGTTCTCACCCAGCCCTGTGTACAGGGCAAGCGGGTGCTGATGGTGGGCGACCGCAACGATGATATGCGCGGTGCCGCCGATTGCGGGCTGGATGCCGCCGGTGCCCTGTATGGCTACGGCAGCAGGGAAGAACTGGAACCCTTTGGCCCGGTGCTGCTGGCGGAAAGTTGTGAAGAACTGACGGACAAGCTCCTGGCCTGCCGTGCAAACGGTTGAACGATAGGATAAGTGGTGAATATAACATGAATCATAAGAATCAATCGGACAAACAGTCTATGACATCGCTGCAGCGGCAGGCCGTTCTGGTCTGTGTGGTCTGCGCACTGGCGGCTTTGCTGACCGTAGGCATCACCCTGACCCTGCTCAAACGGGGAAAGCCGGAAACGCCCGGCACACCCGCAGACTCCGTGCCGACGGACACCACCGGGGACGGTGGAAGCACAGATCTTGCCAATCACTATCAGATCGATAACACCTCCAGTGCTCTGCTGACTGAAACAGCGGATGCGGGCACGGAATATCTGGACAGCACCCTGTTTCTGGGAGACTCCAACACTGTGCGTCTGTATAACAACGGCCTGATCTCCTTGCAGCAGTTTTGCGCCAAGGAGGGCATTGGCACCCAGGTGGCCCTGAACGAAGGAATCGTCACCTTTAAGAATGACACCACCCACTACACCATCGCACAGGCGGTGGCAAAAATGAAGCCCCGCCGTGTCGTGATGACCTTTGGTACCAATGACACCGGCATGGAGGTGGCTGATTTTATCAGCAATTATACCGCGCTGGTGCAGGCCATTCAGGAGGCTTACCCCTACACCGATCTCATCGTGAACACGGTGCCTCCTATCCCGGAGAATCACTCCAATTACCCCCACATGGATCAGGCTAAGATCGATGATTTTAATATGGCGCTGCTCAACATGTGCGAACAGCTGGGGGTCAAATTTCTGAATACGGCTGAGGTCCTCAAAGGAGAAAATGGCTACGGCCAGCCGGATTACTACACGGATGGTGATATCCACCTCAAGAGCGCTGGTCTCAAGGCTGCGCTGAACTACCTGCGCGCCCACGCCTACCAGACCGAGGATCGCCGCCCGGACACCAATAATATCCCCACCCGTACGCTGGAATATGTATCCAACCCCAGCTCGGCGGTGCAGGCTCCCAGCTCGGAAGAACCCGCTTCTTCCAGCGAGAGTGAAAGCGTCAGCAGCTCTGAGACTGCCAGCGTCAAGTTTGAGGCCCGTTATCAGGTGGAAAAGAGCGGCGGCGGCACCCTGAGCTGTGGGAACGAGAGCGGCAAGACCAGCCTGACATACGGCATCACAGATGCATCCCAGTCGCTGACTGTTACGGCCACCCCTGCGGAGGGCCATGTGTTCGTCAAGTGGAGCGACGGCGTGACCAGCAAGACCCGTACCGATACCGGCTTCAAGCAGAATCTGGACGTGACAGCAGTGTTTGCAGCTGCTTCCGTTCACATCTCGGAAGGCAAGGCTTCCGCCGGCTCCTATGTCTTTAAGGCTGCGCTGGAGGGTAAATATGCCAAGAGTGAAAACCTGCATTGGTTCGCCAACGGTCAGGAAGTGAAGGAGGCCGCAGGCCGGACAACGGTCACCGTGTCCGCTTCGGCCATCACCAGCGGCAGCTATAAGATCTATGCGGTGGTCGTGTACAACGACTGCGCCGTGGTCAGCAATGCGCTGACCATTACGGTCAGCCCGGAGCCTGCTTCCAGCTCAAATTCCGGCAGCTCTTCTACTTCTTCCGGCAGTACATCCGCGTCCTCTTCGGAGAGCGGCAAGTCTGAGAGCTCGAGCAGCAGTTCTTCCCACAGCACGGCGGAAAGTGAGAGTAAGAGCGAATCCAAGAGCGAGAGCACCTCTTCTTCTCACAGCAGCTCAGAGAGCAAGGCAGAGAGCACTTCGTCCTCCAGCAGCACTGCTTCTGAGAGCAAAACGGAATCCAAAGAGCAGACCAACAGTGAATCGGTCTCCGCTTCGGTTGAAAATGATATTGAGCCCGCAGAGGAGCCTTCCGCTTCCACCGAAGCAGAAGCCAGCCGGTAAACCTTTTTCTGTCTGCCCGCATAGGCTGGGCAGAAGGGAGGGAGCCGGATGTTCTGTGAAGAGATCAAGATCCCCGGGCTGCCCGGTGAGGGAACTGTGACCGATGGCAGTGTGGATTGGTATGAAATGGACTGGGAGAATGTGGACAACGGCGTGACCGAGGAGCAGATGCCCAGAAACGTTGACAAACCCTGCACCGCGCAAGATCCGTGCACGGACAATTCCCCGGTACAGACCGATGATGAAACCTATGAGATAGTTCAGGAATAACTGGAAGCCAGCTCTGCCGGGGCGGGGCTGGCTTCTCGCTGTTCTTTTGATCTGGGAAAAATTCCCCGGTGATCGGGGAACAAGCGTCCCGGAAAATGACACAAGTATGAAAGAGGGGTAATGAACCATGGCAAAATACTATTGTGTTCTGTTTGATGCTGATAATACGCTGCTGGATTTTGATGCAGCGGAAAACAAGGCGCTGGCTGACACCCTGCGGGAGTACGGCATTGAGCCGGATGCCGAGACGGTGCAGACCTACCGCACCATCAACGAAGAGCTCTGGCGGCAGCTGGAAAAGGGCCAGATCCGCCGGGACAAGCTGATGGGGGAGCGGTTCACCCGCTTTCTGAAGGCAGTGAATGCCGCAGGCAACGGTGTGGAGATGAACAAATTCTATCTGGATCAGCTCTCTACCCACCCTGACCTGACATCTCCCAACGTGCTGGACGTGCTCCGGGAACTTTCCGAAGTGGCAACATTGGCTGTAGTGACCAATGGCTTTGACCGGGTGCAGGGCCGCCGTGTGCGGGAATCCGGCATTCTGGATTTTGTGGAGGATGTGTTCGTTTCTGAAAAAATGGACAGCGAAAAGCCCAACCGCAAGATTTTTGATGCCGCGCTCCGTGCGCTGGGCGTGGAGAACCGTGAGCATGTGCTGATGGTGGGCGACAGCCTGAGCAGTGATGTGCAGGGCGGTGTGAACGCCGGGCTGGATACCTGCTGGTATAACCCCAACCACGCCGAGAATCCCGGCAAGGTCGTGCCTACCTATGAGATCAGCAGCCTGGAGGAGCTTTATCCGCTGGTGATGGAGCCGGAGGAGCTGGCCAATGTGGGCCTGAAGAATCGCCGCCACCAGCTGTAATGCTGTGCGGCCTGTGTGAGAGATTGGAAAACGAACAATGCTGATACATTTGGAAAAGCTGGGCAAGAGCTTTGGCGAGAAGATCGTCCTGCATGATGTCACGGCCAGTGTCGAACGGGAGGACCGCATCGGCATCGTGGGCCAGAACGGCGCAGGCAAAACGACCCTGCTGAAGATCCTGACCGGCGAATATACGGACTACGAGGGCGAGTTCAGCGTGACCCATGGTGTGACGCTGGGCTATCTGGAACAGAATGCAAAGCTCGACCCTACGTTGGATATCTACGGCGAGATGCGCTCCTGCTTTGCCCATGTGCTGGATGCCATGGCCCAGATGCAGATCCTGGAGCGCAGAATGGCCGCCAGCCCGGAGGATGCCTCTCTGCTGGAACAGCACGATGCCTTGCAGAACATCATTGATGCCGCTGACGGCTACAATATGGATGTCAACATCAAAAAGGTGCTGTCCGGTATGGGGTTTGCGCAGGATACCTGGACGAAGAATATCGCTGTGCTTTCGGGCGGTGAGCTGACGCGCCTTCGTCTGGCAAAGCTGCTGTTGGAGAAGCCGGATGTCCTGATTTTGGACGAGCCCACCAACCACTTGGATTTTGCCACCATGGAATGGCTGGAGAATTACCTCAAGAGCTATTCTGGTGCCGTGATGGTCGTCAGCCATGACCGCTATTTCCTGGACAATATCTGTACCAGGATCTGGGAGGTCTCCTTCCAGACCATGACCACTTATAAGGGCAACTTCTCAGCCTATCTGCCTCAGAAGGAAGCTGCCGATGCCCTGCGCCAGAAGCAGCACGATGCAGATGTAGCACTGGCTGAAAAGCTGCAGGATTATGTTGACCGCAACCTTGTGCGCGCTTCCACCACCAAGATGGCCCAGAGCCGCCGCAGACAGCTGGAAAAGCTGGAGATCACGGAAGCACCAAAGGATGAAACGAACCAGCTCAAGTTCCGCTTTGAGTATGATGTGGAGCCGTGGAACGAGTTGGTGCTGATGAAGAACCTGACCATCAGGATCGGGGAGCGCACCCTGCTGGAACCCTTTACCTACACGGTCTGCCGGGGTCAGCGGCTGGTGATCGCAGGCCCCAACGGTGCGGGTAAATCCACCCTGATGCAGGTGCTGGATGGTAAGCGCCGCCCCTCCGGCGGCATGGTACGGCTGGGTACGGGAGCCCGGCCCAGCATTTTTGCCCAGCAGCAGAACCGTCTGGGACAGGGCCGGGTGATCGATGTCATCTGGAACAAGTATCCCCGGATGACGGAGCTGGAAGTGCGCAGCCATCTGGCAAAGCTGGGTTTCCGGGGCGAGACAGTGTTCAAGCCCTGCGAGGCACTTTCGGGCGGAGAGCTGGCCCGCCTGCGCTTTGCTGAGATCGTGCTGGAGCGGCCCAATCTGCTGTTTCTGGACGAGCCCACCAACCACCTGGACATCTACACCCGCGAGAACCTGACCGAGGCCCTGATGGCATACACCGGGACCCTGCTCATGGTCACCCATGACCGCCATCTGATGAACAGTCTGGGCTGTCCCATCCTCTATCTGGAAGATGGCAAGGCCACCCTGTATCCGAGCTACGATGCCCTGATGGGCCGTGCCGCTCCTGCAGCTGCCCCAGAAAAAGCCGGGGATCAGCCCGCCAAGGCTGGTTACGGCAAAGAGCAGCGCCGCCGCCGCGCGGAGCTGCGGGCCAAGATCAAGGCTTGCGAGGATGAAATGGAAGCCTGCGGGGCAAGGGAAGTGGAGCTTGACAATGAGATCAACTCCCCGGAGGTCTACAATGACCCCGATCTACTCCGTCAAAAGAGCGATGAACTCAGTGATCTGCGCTTCCATCAGGAAGAGCTGTTTGCTGCCTGGGAAAAGGCGATGGAAGAGCAGGAGCAGTACGAACAGGCTGCTGGTGAAGAATAATCCGCTGCAAAGGAGAACAATGATGCCTCATAACCGCCGCAATTACAACAAAACGCACAGCATCGCCCTTTCAGGTCTGCTGTTTGCTCTGGCGATGGCGCTTTCCTTCATCGAGGGCACATTGGTCATCCCCGGGCTTTTGCCAGGCATGAAGCTGGGGTTGGCGAATATTGTGGTGATGTATGCCCTGTTCTTCATGGGGCCAAAACAGGCCCTTGTGCTGGATGTGCTGAAGGCGTTCTTCGTCTTTCTGGTCTCCGGCTGGACGGCAGGTTTTCTTTCCCTCTGCGGCGGCCTGCTCTCACTGCTGGTGATGTGGCTGCTCTACTATCACTGCCCGCTGCGGCCTACCTGGTTCATCCTGTCGGTCTGCGGCGCGCTGGCCCACAACATCGGCCAGCTGCTGGGAGCCAGTGTCATCCTTTCCACAGCAGTGTCCCTTTACTATGCACCGGTCATGCTGGTGCTGGGTCTTGTGATGGGAATGCTCACCAGTGTCACCCTGCGGGCCATACTGCCTGCGCTGGGACGGCTGGGTTATAATATCCAGGAAAACCGCAAAGGATGAGCTGCCCGGTTGCAACCGGGGCCGGAATCCGATATAATAAATCAAATCTGAATTTTTACCCAACAAAAAAACTGCCCACGGGATAGCGCACTTTGGCGCGGGGCAGCTGGGAGGTATGAGTTTATGTCTGAAAAAGTGACTGTCAAGGTGGAGCGCAATATCCTCCATCTTCCCGCCATTGCCCTGCGTGGGCTGGTGGTGTTCCCCAACAACCTGCTGCATTTTGAGGTAGGTCGTGACAAGAGCATTGCCGCTGTGGAATGGGCCGTGCGGAATAAATCCGAGGTGTTCCTCATTGCGCAGAAGGATATGAAGGCTGAGGACCCCAAGGCAGAGGAGATGTACCAGTACGGCGTTGTGGCCGAGATCAAGCAGGTCATGCGTGTTTCGGATGATCTGGTGCGCATTCTGGTGGAGGGCAAGTTCCGCGCCAAGCGCACCGAGCTGGATACCGACGGCAGCTTCCTGCTGGCATCGGTGCGGCCGGCTCCTGTGCGCCCCATCAAGGCAGAGGAAGAGACCGAGGCGGAGGCCCTGCTCCGCAACGTGAAAACGAGCTTCGACGCGGTGCTTTCCATGAATCCCCGCATCAGCAAGGATGTGGTGTTTGCTGTTACCTCGAATAACGACCCCGCCTTCCTGTGCGAGTACATCCCTGCCAATCTGCTCTTCCGCTTTGAGGATAAGCAGGCTGTGATGGAGGAAAGCACCCTCATCGGCCGTCTGCGCCTGCTGGTGGAACGCCTGCATCGGGAGCGCCGGATGCTGGAGATCGACAAGGAAATCGCCCAGAAAGTGGACGAGGCCATGGATAAGAACCAGCGTGATTACTACCTGCATGAGCAGATGCACATGATCAGCCAGGAGCTGGGCGAGGACGATGATACCACGGCAGAGGCCGAGGAGTACCGCCGCAGGATCCAGGAACTGCATCTGGACGAGGAGCGGGAGAAGAAACTGCTCAAGGAAGTGGACCGCCTTGCCAAGATGCAGAGCAGCAATCAGGAGGGAACGGTCATCCGCACCTATCTGGACACCTGCCTGGATCTGCCCTGGAACAGTTTTACCGAGGACGACCTCGATATCGCCAAGGCACAGCGCATCCTTGACCGCGACCACTACGGCCTGAAGAAAGTCAAGGACCGCATTCTTGAGGTGCTGGCTGTCCGCAAGCTGGCCCCGGATGTCAAGGGGCAGATCATCTGCCTGGTCGGCCCTCCGGGTGTCGGCAAGACCAGCATTGCCCGCTCCATTGCCGAGAGCCTGAACCGCAAGTATGTGCGCATCAGTCTGGGCGGTGTGCGGGATGAGGCAGAGATCCGCGGCCACCGCCGCACCTATATCGGGGCCATGCCCGGCAAGATCATCAACGCCATGATCTCCGCCAAGAGCTCCAACCCCCTGATGCTGCTGGACGAGATCGACAAGCTGGCAGGCGATTTCCGGGGTGACCCGGCCGCCGCCCTGCTGGAAGCTCTTGATCCCGAGCAGAACACCACCTTTAATGATCACTTTATCGATATGCCGTTTGATCTGAGCCATGTGCTTTTTATCACCACGGCAAATGATCTGAGCGCCATTCCCGGCCCTCTGCGTGACCGCATGGATGTCATTGAGCTGCCCAGTTATACCCGGGTGGAGAAATACAACATTGCCCGCAAGCATCTGGTACCCAAGCAGCTCAAGGCCTGCGGTCTGGCCGGGAAGGTCATCTTCTCCCAGAGCGCGCTCTACGGCATCATTGACGGCTACACCCGTGAGGCCGGTGTCCGCACCCTGGAGCGTACCATCACCAGTGTCCTGCGCAAGTGCGCCCGCAAGATCGCGTCCGGTGAGGCGGAAAACGTTTCTGTGACCGGCAGCAGCCTGGAAGAGCTGCTGGGGCCCCGCTTCGTCAAGCCCGATTTCCTCAACCGGACCAACGCCATCGGCATTGCCAACGGTCTGGCCTGGACCAGCATCGGCGGCGAGACCCTGCCCATTGAGGTGCAGGTCATGGACAATGGCAGCGGCAAGATCACCGTCACCGGTTCGCTGGGCGACGTGATGAAGGAGAGTGCCCAGCTGGCCATCACCTATGTCCGTGTCCACGCCGAGGAATACGGCATCGACCCTGAGCGGCTGAAGAAATGCGATCTGCACATCCATGCCCCCGAGGGTGCCGTGCCCAAGGACGGCCCCAGCGCCGGTGTTACTCTGACCACGGCTCTGGTGTCCTGCCTGTCCGGCATCCCGGTGCGCGGTGATGTTGCCATGACCGGCGAGATTACTCTGCACGGCAATGTGCTGCCCATCGGCGGTCTGCGCGAAAAGAGCATGGCTGCCTACCGTGAGGGGATGAAAACTGTGCTCATCCCCAAGGATAACGTTCCGGACCTGTACGAGGTGGATGACGAGGTGAAGAAGAATCTGACCTTCCTGCCCATGTCTGACCTCGCACAGGTGCTCAATGCCGCTCTGCTTAAGCCCAAGAGCGTTTCTGCCCGTCATCCGCACCCCGCCAAAAAAGCAAAGCCGGTGGAAGCGGCCATCCCGCCCGCACCGGAAAAACCGAAGCCGGGGGCTGTCTGCTAATCAAAGGAGCAAACGATGAACTACAACAAAGCGGATTTTATTGCAAGCTACGGCATTTCCAGCCAGCTGCCCGAAAGTGACCGTCCGGAACTCAGCTTCTCAGGCCGTTCCAACGTGGGCAAGTCCAGCCTCATCAACAAGCTGTGCAACCGCAAGAACCTTGCCCGTGTATCCAGTACACCGGGCAAAACGGCCACCATCAACTTCTATGAGGTGGACAACTGCTATTTTGTGGATCTGCCCGGCTATGGCTATGCCAAGGTCAGCAATGCAGACCGCGAGCGCTGGGATGACCTCATCAACAGCTATTTTGAAGCCCCCCGGCATCATACCCTGCTGGTGCAGCTTATTGACTGCCGCCATGCCCCCAGCGCGGATGACCTGCAGATGCTGAAGTATCTGCACTACCATCAGATCCCCTTTGTTGTGGCATTGACCAAAGCTGATAAGCTCAAAAAGAGCCAGCTGGCCAAGACACGGGAGGATTTTGAAAAGGTCTGCCTGCCCTATGGCTGCCAGAAGGTGGTGCTGACCAGCGGCGAGAACGGCTACGGCATCCCAGAGCTGCAGGCGGTGTTGAACGAGGCCGTGGCGGCTGAGTTCACCGATGACGAGGAAGCGGAGTAAACCATGGCCTACAATGAATTTGCCTATTTCTATGATGAATTCAACGGCGAAGCCGACTATGATGCCCTTTATGAGCAGATCCGGCAGGAACTGAATGCTCACGATATCCGGGGTGGCATTCTGGCCGATCTGGGCTGTGGAACAGGGGAGCTGACCCTGATGCTGACCCAGGCGGGCTATGATATGATCGGCATCGATCAGTCCGAGGAGATGCTCTGTGTTGTGCGGGATAAGGCGGAACAGCTGGGCCTTTCCGGCAAGCTGCTGCTTTTGCAGCAGGATCTGCTCAAGCTTGACCTCTACGGCACCATCCGGGGTGCGGTGTCTACCTTCGATACCTTCAACCACATCCCGGACCTGGATACCGCCATTGCCAACGCGGCTTTTTTCATGGAAGAGGGCGGCGTGTTCCTCTTTGATATGAATACCCCTTACAAGCACCAGAAGGTGCTGGGGGAAAATGTATTTACCTTTGAGGAAGAGGATGCTGCCTGCGTCTGGCGCAACCACTATCACCCTGCGGACCGCCGGGTGGAGATCACGGTGGACATCGACTACCGCGAGACCGGTGAACACTTCCATGAACAGTTCTATGAATATACCTATGACCTGGATACCATCCAAGCCGCATTGGAAAAGCACGGCTTTGTGCTGGAAAAGGTCTGCGACGGTGAGAGCTTCGGCCCCCTGACCGAAGAGAGCGAACGCTATTTCTTCTGTGCCGTCAAGCAGTATACCCAATTGGAGGAAAAAGAAAATGTCTAATCTGATCCGCGGTATTTCTGAAAACGGCGGTGTTGTGTTCTGCGGTGTGGACTCCACTGAGATTGTCCGCACGGCCGAGCAGCTGCACCACACCAGTGCGACCTGCAGCGCAGCCCTGGGCCGCCTGCTCACCGGTGCGTCCCTGATGGGCTCCATGCTCAAGGACGATGGCGATTCCATTACGCTGCGTGTGGCGGGCGGCGGCCCCACCGGCACGGTTGTTGCCTGTACCGATGGCACCGGCAATGTCAAGGGCTGTATCGACCACCCGCTGGTAGAGCTGCCTCTGAAAGCAAACGGCCATCTGGATGTGGGCGGTGCTGTGGGCAAAAACGGCGTGCTGACTGTCATCCGTGACAACCGCCTGCAGAAAGAACCCACTGTGGGCCAGGTGCCTCTGGTCTCCGGCGAGATCGCCGAGGATCTGACCAGCTACTATGCTTACAGTGAGCAGGTGCCTACCGTCTGCGCTCTGGGGGTGCTGGTGAATACTGACCTGACCATTGCCTGCGCGGGTGGCTTCCTGCTGCAGCTGCTGCCCGGTGCCACCGATGCCGAGATCACCCAGCTGGAGCAGAACATCGCCGCAATGCCTTCCGTTACTGAACTGCTTCGGGAAGGCAAGACCCCAGAGGATATGATGAACCTTGCACTGGCAGGCTTCAACCCCAATGTACTGGATGAGCGCGAGGTGCAGTACAAGTGTGACTGCAGTGAAGAGCGTACCGAAGAGATGCTGCTGAGCCTGGGCCGCAAGGAGCTGGAAAAGCTCCGGGATGAGGACCCTGACTGCGAGGTCGTCTGTCATTTCTGCCACACCAAGTACCACTTTGACTTGAATAAGTTGGTAGAAAAGGCCGCCTACAAAAAGGAAAAGGCCGAAACGCAGGAACCGGAAGCCTGAGATGGAAAGTTATTACACGCCTTGCAAAGAATTTGATGCCTGCAATGAACTGATTGAGCGCTACTGGAAAACGGGTCAGTATGAACAATGTTTTCGAGGGCATTTACAACTTGCAGAGAAGGGGTATCCGCTGGCAGAATGCCAAGTAGGATATTTTTACTTGGAAGGCATCGGTGTCCAGAAAAATTTAGAAAAAGCTTTTTATTGGACGGAACGCGCCGCACAACATGGCGACCGTGATGCACAGTTCAATCTTGGCTGGTTCTATGAAAATGGAATTGTTGTGCCGAAGGATTTGAAATGGGCAGAACGGTGGTATGTTCGGGCGGCAAGTCAACGACAAAAGGAAGCACTTGAAAAAATTAAAAAGATTAAATAAGCAAAACAGCCCGGAGCGAAAAACTCCGGGCCGTTTTCAGGTGCAGATGTCAGCGATGATGGTGTAGACCACCCGGTAATGCAGCATATTGTTCTCGGTTGTGACATCTACTTTCTGCGCCACAAATTCTGCGTCCGGGTAATCATTTTGCAAGGTCTGTAAGCCATGCAGACGGGCCAGTGCACTGGCTTCATCCTCTGAGGAATGAACTTCATTTTCTGCCTGTTCGTAATAGGTGCTTTCCTCGACGGAAAGCGGGAGCGTCAGCCCCAGAAGCTCCGGCTGAAGATGCCGTGTGACCGCCGTGGAATCGTCCGCAGGGGAGAAAAGGGAAGGCAATGGGAACACCCGCCCGGCAAGGAAAAGCCTTCGCTGAACGACAGTGTTTCCAGTCAGCTGGTATGTGGCAGCCATCAGCGGAAGCTCTTCCGCAAACTCCCACTCGAACTGCGCCCGGACGCTTCCGGCGGCAGGCTGAAAGATCAGCGTACCGTCCCGTTCAGCCCGGGCAGTGCCGATGAGTCCCTGGCCTTTTTCCACTGCCTGCCCGGGAACCACCAGCATCGTCCCGCTGACAAGGTTTGTGTTGACCACCGTACCTGCAGCCTTTGCCCGCAGGCCATGGAGCGTTCCGGCGGCGATCTCCGGCACCGGTTTGGCTTCTGCCGCTTCCAGTTCCAGCCGCCCATCCAGAAAATTCAGGCTGACCCACGAGAACTCACCGCTTTGCAGCAGAGCATATTCCCCGGCGGTAAGTTTTTCCTGCGTGACGATACTGCCCGGCATCAGGAAAACGGTTTCCCGCAGAACGGAAGCTGCCCGCGCCTGCTGGCCGGTCGTCAGGCCGGAAGCATCCACAGCCCAGACAAGGCCCTGGGACCAAAGCAAAAGCGGCACAAACAGCAAAAGCCCGGCCCACAGCCCCCGCCGCCGGAGGTAGGGCCGCAGGAGAAAAAACAGCCCTGTCTTTTTGCGGATGCGCAGATGCACCTGCCGCTTGCGGGCAAGTTTTGTCAGCCGGAGGTAGTGCCATGCCGCGCACCGGGCCGTAAAGCCGCCGGGAGCAGGGAAGATGTCAGTGAGATGCAGGCCTGTCCGTGCAGCTTCGGAGAGCAGGCCATCGGTATCACCGTTCCGGGCAGAAAATGCTGCCCCGGCCCAAAGCTGTAAGATGCTGCATCCCTCCCTAACTGCTGGAAAAATCTGTGCGTAAAAACCGCCCCCGCAGGGTAATTCGGTGAGCGGCCAGCGTTTCGATTCTAAGCCCGTCCCCATACACGGTGAACAGCCCGCCCGCAAATTCCAGGCAGAGCCTGCCCTCCTCATAGGTGCGCACCCTGTGGAAGTGCTCGATCTCCATCACACCGCCGCTCAGATAGACAGAGGGCTGCCCATAAAAGCCCCGGGGAGGCTGGCGCAGCATCCGGCCAAACCAGCCGCGCAGGGAGAGCCGCCCGGTTTTCTGCTGTTTCACACCCGCTCCCTCCCCGCCGGGCAAAACTGCGCCCCGTATCACATATATATGGAACCGGAGGGCGTGTGTATGAATCAGCTTTTCAGATGGGATCAGACGGGTTTGTTTTTGCTGGCACTGGCGGCAGGGATTCTGCCGTTTGCAGTGCCGGAGGTTTGTGCCGCTGCTCTGCGGGAAGGGTTGACCCTCTGCAGCGGGCCGCTGCTGCTCTCTCTGTTCCCGTTTCTCGTGGTATCGCGCCTGCTCATCCAATGCCCGGAAAGCGACCTGCTGGCCCTGCCGTTCCGGTTGGCGGCGTGGGGCATCGGCATCCGCAGACCCTGTGCGGCACGGGTGCTCTGCATCGGGTTCCTGGGTGGCTTTGCACCAGCAGCCAGTGCGGCGGCGCAGGCAGTCAGGACCGGTCAGCTCACGGCTGAGGAAGCGGATGCCCTGCTGCCGGCTTGTATCTGTTCCGGGCCATCCTTTGTGGTGCTGACGGTAGGGCAGAGCATGCTGGGCAGTGCAGAGCTGGGCGCCCTGCTGTTCCTTGCACAGGTGGCGGCGGGCTATCTGTCCGCCGCGCTTCTGGCGCGGCTGGGAGGGACGCTTGGGTCAAGGGCGCACCCCGCTGTCCCGACCGCTTCGCAGCCTCTCCGGCTGGACGGCATCATCGCGCAGGCGGCCCAGACCTATCTCAAGCTCTGCGGCTTCGTCCTGTTTTTTCGGATGCTGGCCGCAGGAGCGGGGGAAGTGCTGCCCTCGGGTGCAGGCGTTTTCTGCGCGATGCTTTTGGAGGTCTGCTCCGGCTGTGACCTGGCTGCAAAAAGCGGCCGGTTCGCCAGTATGCTGTGCTGCGCGGCGCTGAGCGTGCAGGGGCTTTCTGTTCTGATGCAGGTGCGGACCATCTGCCCGCCCGAGATGACCCTCCGCCCGCTCTACCGCGCCCGACTGCTCCATCTGCCGCTTTCGCTGCTGATATTCTATCTTCTCCTTCCTCAGGGGGCGCAGGAGACGTTCAGCACCCTGTGCGGCCGCGTGACCACGATGCGCCGCCTCCCGCCCGACTGTGCGCTGCTGGTGTTTCTCGGCTGCTGCTTTGTGGTCTGTGAGCTGAGCCGCGTCCTTGCAAAGGAGCCGGATCAAACACAGAGGGATAAAGTTGCGAATCAATCTTGACAGCTCCCGGCTTTTATGGTAGAATATCACACGTTGCAGAGATTGCAATGTGCTACTGTGGCTCAGCCGGTAGAGCAGCTCACTCGTAATGAGCAGGTCGTCCGTTCGAATCGGATCAGTAGCTCCAAAGAAAGATCCCCGAAAAGTGGCTTCGCGCCTGGCTTTTCGGGGATTTTTGTTTGGCTTGGAAAATGCCTTTCGAGGGGGATGTGGGCGCTGATTGCCCCTGTTCCCGGAAAGTTTTTTTGAAATGCAAGTCAAAATGCAAGTCAAAAAGGGCAAGAAACAAGTCGGCCGGGTGCTGGCAGAGAAGGCTGCGTTATTTTCCTGACTTGCGATAAAACGGGAAGGAAACGATACCGCCAACCGGTATATGACTCATCCAAGGGGGTATTTTATTACTCTTCGTTGAACGCTTCTTCCTGCGCATGGAACCGCTCGAGGAAGCTGTGCTCCACACCCTCGGACTTGTAGCCGGGCATGGTATCCAGCGCCACTGTGTGGATGCTGCGGAAGATGCTGTTCTCGATGTTGGGGTTATCCCGCTTGAGGCGGCGGAGCAGGATTTTCGTCTCCTGCCGCTTGGAGCCGCCGCCGTTGTCGCACATGGTGCAGTTTTCGGTAAAGCGGCAGGCGCATTGGATGAATTCCAGCTCATTGTAGCGCTTCCACGCCAGAATGTCTTCCTCGCGGATGCAGTACATCGGGCGGATGAGGGTCATGCCGGGGAAGCTGGTGCTGTGGAGCATGGGCGGCATGGCCTGCAGCTGGGAGCCGTAGAACATACTCATAACGGTCGTCTCGATGACGTCGTTGAAGTGGTGGCCCAGTGCGATTTTATTGCAGCCCAGCTCCTTGGCCTTGCTGTAGAGGTGGCCGCGGCGCATCCGGGCGCAGAGATAGCAGGGGTTCTTGTCGGTGTTGTTGGCCACAGAGAAGATGTTGCTCTCGAAGATGGTCACAGGGATGTGGAGCAACTCGGCGTTGGACTCGATCTTCTGGCGGTTTATCTCGTTGTAGCCGGGGTCCATCACCAGAAAGACCAGTTCAAACGGCACATCGCTGTGGCGCTGAAGCTCCTGCATCAGCTTTGCCATCAGCATCGAGTCTTTGCCACCCGAGATGCAGACGGCGATCTTGTCACCGGCCTTGATGAGCTCGTAGCGCTTGACCGCTACGATGAAGGGGGTCCACAGCTCCTTGCGGTATTTTTTGATGATGCTCCGCTCAATGAGCTGGTAAGGTTCCATTTCGCGTTTCATGGCTCTGTCCTTTCTTTTTTTCTCACAGCTGGGTCAGCCGGGTGCAGCAGGCGTCAAAGGCGCGGAGAAAGCCGTCCAGCTCCTCCTGCGTGGTCAGGTGGCTCAGACTGATGCGCCACGAGGAGAGGGCGTTCTTCCGGTCGCGGCTGACGGCGAACACCGCCCGGGAGGGCAGGCCGTCCGACGAGCAGGCCGACTTGACCGAGACGCAGACGCCCTCCGCGTCCAGCTCCCGCTGGAACACGGTGCCTTTGACGTTCTCAACGCTCAGGTTCAGGATGTGGGGGATGGCACTCTCCGGGCTGTTGATGCGGACTTTCGGGTACTTGCTCAGAGCGGTGCGGAGATACAGGTTTGCCTCTTTCACCTGGGCAGAACGCTCCGGCAGCTCATTTACCGCAGAGCTCAGAGCCGTCTCGAGGGAGGCCGCCAGAGCCACTGTAGGGGTGCCGCTGCGGTAGATGGTGGTGCTTTCGCCGCCGTGGATGAGAGGCTCGAGAGCCAGCCGCCGCCGCTTGAGCAGCAGGCCAATGCCGTTCAGGCCGTAGAACTTGTGGGCCGTCAGGCTCATGGTGTCCACGCCCTCGAAGGAGACGGGGATCTTGCCCACGGCCTGGGTGGCGTCTACGTGCAGATGGCAGTTGGGCCGTCCCTGCAAAATTTCCGAAATTTCTTTCACCGGCTGCACGACGCCCAGCTCACTGTCCACCAGCGTCACCGCCACAGCGATGGTGTCGGGGCGGAGAAGCTCTTTCAGGTGCTCGAGGTCGATGGTGCCGTCCCGCCTGATGTCCACGAGGTCGATTTCATAGCCCTGCTCCTGCAGAGCGGTCAGGGTGCCGCTGACGGAGGAGTGTTCCAGCGGGGTGGAGATGATGTGCCTGCCCAGATGGCGGGAGAGCTTTGCCAGCCCCTTGAGAGCAAAGTTGTTGGCTTCGCTGGCTCCCGAGGTGTAGATGACCTCGGCGGGCTGTGCGCTCAGCAGCCCCGCGATGCTCTGGGTGGCGTGGTCAATGACCCGTTTTGCGTCCCGGCCTGCCTGATGGCGGGAGTTCGCGTTGCCGGGGCAGCTGCGCTCTACCTCACAAAAACGCTCCAGCACCCGGGAGTCTGCGGGGGTGTTGGCCGAATAATCCAGATATATCATAAGTGTCCTTCTATAATAAGTGGTACAACAGCTGTCGTTTCGGATGCCGCCGGCCCAGTGACCAACTGCGGCAATAGGTTATATTATAGTGCGGAATGCGGCATATTTCAAGGCCGTACGGCCTCCGCCGACAGAAAATCGCCGCAAAATACAGGAAAAAGGTTGTCAGCGTTCTTCTTTTATGCTATACTATGCCGAAGAATGAAAGGAAAGGGGAGAGCGGGATGCTGAAAAAGAAATCGTCTTTTGCGCGCATCGGCTGTATTTTCCGTTTCCGATTTGGTCCCGATTTTTGAGGCATTGCCGCTTTCCCGCGGCAGTGCCTCTTTTTTTGGGCCGCAGATAGAAGGAGGAAATAATGAGTCAGAATATTGATTACTCCAAGGGCATTTACGATGCCCGCCAGCTGGGTGCCGGGCGGATGCTGATCCTGGGCGTCCAGCACATGTTCGCCATGTTCGGTGCCACCGTGCTGGTCCCCCTGCTCACCGGTCTGAGCGTTTCGACCACCCTGCTCTGCGCAGGTCTGGGTACGCTGCTGTTCCACTTCATCACCAAGGGCAAGGTCCCGGCCTTCCTCGGCTCGTCCTTTGCCTATCTGGGCGGCTTCTCCATCGTGGCTCCCATGCTGGCCGACGCCGACGGCAATCTGACCATCGCCAACACCCGGATGCTCCCCTACGCCTGCGCAGGCGTGGCCTTCTCGGGTCTGGTCTATCTGGCCGTCAGCCTGCTCATCTCCACCTTCGGCATCCGGCGCATCATGCGCTTCTTCCCGCCGGTGGTCACAGGCCCCATCATCATCGCCATCGGCCTCATCCTCGCCCCCTCGGCCATCAGCAACTGTCAGGCAAACTGGCTGCTGGCCTTTGTGGCTCTGGGTACGGTCATCGTCTGCAACATCTGGGGCAAGGGCATGGTCAAGATCCTGCCCATCCTGATCGGCGTTCTCGTCTCCTACGCAGTGGCCCTTGTGACCGGTGCCGTGGACTTTGAGCGCATTGCCTCCGCCGCATGGTTCGGCATCCCTCTCCACAAGGAAGCCATGGGCCTCTTTGCCATCGACGGCAGCCCCGAGTTCATCAGCGCCCTGTTCACCATCATCCCCATCGCTCTGGCTACCATGATGGAGCACGTCGGTGACATCGCCGCCATCAGCGCCACCGTCGGCCACAACTACATCAACGACCCCGGCCTGAACCGCACCCTGCTGGGCGACGGCCTCGCCACCACTCTGGCCGGTCTGCTGGGCGGCCCGGCCAACACCACCTACGGCGAGAACACCGGCGTCCTCGCTCTGAGCAAAATTTACGACCCCCTCGTCATCCGCATCGCCGCTGTGCTGGCCATCATCCTGAGCTTCAGCCCCAAGTTTGAGGCCGTCATCAACACCATCCCCACCGGCATCATCGGCGGTATCAGCTTCGTGCTCTACGGCATGATCTCCGCCATCGGTGTCCGCAACGTGGTCGAGAACCGGGTGGACTTCACCAACAGCCGCAACCTCATCATCGCCGCTGTCATTCTGGTGTCTGCTCTGGGCTTCAACTCGGTGGGCGGCCTGACCTTCGCGGTCGCCGGTGTGTCCATCAACCTGTCCGGTCTGGCCATCGCTGCTATCGTGGGCATCCTGCTCAACGCCATCCTCCCCGGCAACGATTACGAGTTCGACTCCGCCGATGGTGCCGGTGCTCCTTCCAGCGGCAATCTGCAGGTCTGACCTCGACAGGGAAGCCCCTTCTTCGGCAGAAGTGACAGCTTTTTGAAATGTTCTTTGGGCAATGTGCAAGGCTTCAAATAAATGAGAATAATTCTTAAAATCAGTCTTGACTAACCAGGAGTCATTGGCTATAATAGAGTCAGGAACAAGATCTGCTGTACCAGAGCAGACCCCTAAAAAAGAACAAACCAAATGGAGGATAAATCTTATGAAGAAGTACGTTTGCACCGTCTGTGGCTACATCGCTGAAGGCACCATCCCCGAGCAGTGCCCCGTCTGCAAGGCTCCCGCTTCCGCATTCGTCGAGAAGACCGGCAACACCTACGTCACCGAGCACGTTGTGGGCATCGGCAAGGCTGAGGGCGTTCCTCAGGAGATCGTCGATGGTCTGCGCGCCAACTTCGAGGGCGAGTGCAGCGAGGTCGGCATGTATCTGGCAATGGCCCGTGTGGCCGAGCGTGAGGGCTACCCCGAGATCGCCGAGGCTTACAAGCGCTATGCCTACGAGGAGGCAGACCATGCTTCCCGTTTCGCCGAGCTGCTGGGCGAGGTCGTCACCGACAGCACCAAGAAGAACCTGATGATGCGTGCAGAGGCCGAGTGCGGCGCCTGCTCCGGCAAGATGGACCTGGCCAAGAAGGCTAAGGCTCTGAACCTCGACGCTATCCACGACACCGTCCACGAGATGGCAAAGGATGAGGCCCGTCATGGCCGCGGCTTCGAGGGCCTGCTGAAGCGCTACTTCAACACGGAAGTCTGAGCAAGGGTACTCCAGTCATTGTAATACGCCGCCCCGGCGTGCAGCTTGCAGCTGCTGCCGGGGCGGCTTTTTTGTGGGAAAGTATTTACAAAAGTCTTCGCAGTCGCTCCAGCTCTTCTACGGTATCTGCATCCTCCAGCTCTTCCTGCTGTGCCGCATATACCGCCCGCACAGACTCCGGATGCCGGCGGATGACCACGCCGCCGCCCTTGCCCTCGGGCAGGGAGCACAGGGCGCCGAAATAACTGCTTCCGAACAGAACGGGACTTCCCAGCCGCTCCGTGCCGTCCCCGGCACGAAAGCCCAGCCGGAGGATGGCCTGTTCTTTTTCGTCCAGCGCTGAGAGATCGCGCACCATCGCCTCGAGGCTTTCTTTCCGCAAGAGCGGCTGATCCCCGGGCAGGAAGATGCATCCCGCAAGGCCGGGCAGCTCCGAAAGCAGCGCTTCGAGGCCGAGCCGCACCGTGTCGTTCCGGCCCGGCAGGCTGTGAAGGATGGCTTTCACGCCCGCCTTACAAGCGAGTTCAGCCACTTCCGGCGAGCGGGTCACCACCACCCGGGCCGCGAGGGCGGGCGTCTCTGCTGCGTCCAGCGCCCGGACGATGAGAGGCGCGCCGCCGAAGTCGGCCAGCAGCTTATTGGAGCCGAACCGCACCGCCCGCCCCGACGCCATGATGACGCAGCCCACCGCCGTGTTTTCCGTGTGCTCCATCCCGCAGACCTCCCGAAATTTCCGCTGTCGTTCGTTGCCGAATTGATGCTTTCTGACGATAGTATTATAGCGGATTTTGTGATAAAATAAAAGAAAAAGGTCACAGGAAAAAGAGAGGATACTGCATATGATGACCATTCGGGAATACAAGCGGGCTGAAAGCCTCGAGGAGGCTTGGCGGCTCAACCAGAAGCGCCCCAACCGTGTCCTCGGCGGCATGATATGGCTCAAGATGGAGAATATCAATGTCGGCACGGCCATCGACCTGTCGGGCCTCGGCCTCGACACCATCGAGGAGACGGACGATGGCTTTTCCATCGGAGCGATGGTGACGCTGCGCCAGCTCGAGCTGCACCCCGGCCTCGCCGCCTATACGGACGGTGCCGTGCGGGAGTCGGTGCGCCACATCGTGGGCGTCCAGCTGCGCAACCTCGCCACCGTGGGCGGCAGCATTTACAGCCGCTTCGGTTTCTCCGACGTGCTCACCATGTTCCTCGCGCTGAACGCTTCCGTAGAGCTTTATAAGGGCGGCGTCGTGCCGCTTGCTGAGTACGCCCAGCGCCCCTACGACCGGGACATCCTCGTGCGTGTCCTTGTGCCGAAGGAAAACGCCCGCTTTGTCTACCAGTCGGTGCGCAACAGCCAGACGGACTTCCCGGTGCTGACCTGTGCCGCCGCAAAATTGGCGGACGGCAGCATCCGCGCCGCCATCGGTGCGCGTCCGGGCAAGGCTGTGCTCTACACCGCAGCACCTGAGGCGGGGGAGACCGCCGAGGAATTTGCTGCCCGCTTTGCCGCCGAGGTAAAGGCCGGCATCAAGACCGAAAGCAATCTTCGCGGCAGCGCCGAATACCGCCGCCATCTGGCCGGCGTGCTGACGAAACGCGCCGTCTGCCGTCTGGAAGGCTGAGGAGGACACCATGCAGATAACACTTACATTGAACGATAAAAAGCTTACCGCCGACGTGGCCCCTGACACTCTGCTCATCGACTTCGTGCGCAGCCACGGCTGTCTGAGCGTCAAGCGGGGCTGTGAGACCTCCAACTGCGGCCTCTGCACGGTCTTCCTCGACGACAAGCCGGTGCTGTCCTGCTCCGTTCTCGCGGCCCGCGCGGATGGCCATAAAGTGACCACGCTGGAGGGTCTGCAGGACGAAGCCGCCGAGTTCGGGGCTTTCATCGCGGATCAGGGCGCAGAGCAGTGCGGCTTCTGCAACCCGGGCTTCATCATGAACGCCCTCGCCCTCTTCCGGGAAAAGGAGTGCCCCACCGACGAGGAAATAAAAGAGTATCTTTCCGGCAATCTCTGCCGCTGCTCCGGTTATGAGGGTCAGCTGCGGGGCATCCAGAACTTCCTCGCGTGGAAAAAGGCGAAAAAGGAGGCGGCAGAATGAACACGGTCAACAAACCCTTCCGCAAGAAGGATGCCATGCAGCTGGTGACGGGCCAGCCCGTCTATATGGACGACCTCGTCCCCGCCGACTGCCTCATCGTGAAGCTCCTGCGCTCTCCCCACGCCAACGCCATCGTGAAGAGCATCGATACCGCTGTGGCGAAGAAGGTGCCGGGCATTGAGGCCATCTTCACCTGGGAGGACGTGCCGCAGGA
>OHRO01000126.1_pt1 | contig 23328 bp, 15 predicted proteins | sample 1578461 | NCBI WGS metagenome assembly OHRO01 (sample SAMEA3879545, study PRJEB24766) | human gut metagenome | biome: human-associated habitat; feature: feces | place: USA | collected 1985/1987
AAAAATGCTAGCCGCTTCGCTAAACGCATTTTTTGGGCTTCTCCGGTTTACGGCTTCGCCGAGGGTGTTAGGCTTTCGCTGGACGTAGTGTCCTACAATAAATCTACATCCCAGTATAGCATATTTTCCACCGCAGATAAATAGAAAAGCTGTAGGGGATTCCAGAGATAAAATTTTTGAATTCCTGGTGCGCAGAGAGTCGGAATATGGTATACTGAAACAGTATGATGATAAGGATCACAAAAGCCCGTGCGCCCGGCGTGCGGCAGGAGGAGTGCTTATATGTTTCTTGAGATCATCAAAGCGATTTTGATGGGCATCGTGGAGGGCATCACCGAGTGGCTGCCCATCTCGTCCACAGGCCATATGATCTTGCTGGAACAGGTGGTAAAGTTCAACGCCAGCGAGGAGTTCATGTCCATGTTCCGCGTGGTCATCCAGTTGGGTGCCATCCTTGCGGTGGTGGTGCTGTTCTGGGGCAGGCTGTGGCCCTTCGGCCTGCGGCATGGCCGCGTCATCTCCAAGCCCGGCGTCTGGCAGCTCTGGTTCAAGGTGGTCGCCGCCACCCTGCCGGTGCTGGTCATCAGCCCGCTGGACGACTGGATGGAGGCTCACTTCTATAACTACATCACCGTGGCCGCAATGCTCATCCTCTACGGTGTGCTGTTCCTCGTGGTGGAGAGCCGCCGCACTGCGCCCCGCGTCACCCATCTGGAACAGATCACTTACCGTGACGCCCTCATCATCGGCGTCTGGCAGATGCTGGCCATCATCCCCGGCACCTCCCGTTCCGGCGCGACCATCGTGGGCGGCCTGCTGCTGGGCCTCTCCCGTGCCTGCGTGGCGGAGTTCACCTTCTACCTCGCCATCCCGGTCATGGCGGGCGCATCCCTGCTCAAGGTGCTCAAATTCGCCGTCTCCGGTGTCGCCATCACCGGCACCGAGGTGGCTGTGCTGGCGGTGGGCTGCGTGGTGGCCTTCGTGGTCAGTCTGGCGGCCATCCGCTTCCTGATGGATTACGTCAAGCGCCACAATTTCACCTTCTTCGGCATCTACCGCATCGCCCTCGGCCTTGTGGTGCTGGCCGTGGCAGTGGTGTCCGCAATGGTGTAAAATCGAACCCGGGTCTTCTGAGCCCCTCGCTCCGGCGAGGGGCTTTTCTTGCGCCTGTCCGTTCAGCGTGCTATAATATTTTTTCAGAGAGTATGAGCGCGGCAAACAGGAGCTGCGCACCTGAAATTGTCAAAGAAAACAGGAGGAAAAACCGATGGAAGCATCGACCGTCTACTATACCGATTTCCGCTGTCCCGTGGGTACCAGCCTCACCGATAAGCTGCGCCGCCTGTGCATCGCGGCGGGCATCAAGAACATCGACATGGAGGGCAGGTTCGTCGCCATCAAGATGCATTTTGGCGAGCTGGGCAACCTGGCCTATCTGCGCCCCAACTACGCCAAAGTGGTGGCCGATCTGTGCAAGGAGCAGGGCGGGATGCCCTTCCTGACCGACTGCAACACCCTGTATCCGGGCAGCCGCAAGAACGCCCTCGAGCACCTGACCTGCGCCCAGCTGAACGGCTTCTGGCCCATGACCACCGGCTGTCAGGTCATCATCGCCGACGGCCTGCGCGGCACCGATGAGGTGGAGGTGCCTGTGCCGAACGGCGAATACTGCAAGACCGCTAAGATCGGCCGCGCCATCATGGACGCCGACATCTTCATCTCCCTCACGCATGCCAAGGGCCATGAGTCCACCGGCTTCGGCGGCGCGCTCAAGAACATCGGCATGGGCTGCGGCTCGCGCGCCGGCAAGGAGGAGATGCACAGCTCCGGCAAGCCCGTCGTCGATCAGGACAAGTGCATCGGCTGCGGCAAGTGCATCGAAAACTGCGCGCACAACGGCCCGCACATCGAAAACGGCAAGTGCACCATCCTGAAGTTTAAGTGCACCGGCTGCGGCCGCTGTGTCCATGTCTGCCCGATGCATGCCATCCATCCGGACTACGACATTGCCAACGATGTGCTCAACTGCAAGATCGCCGAGTATGCCAAGGCCGTCGTCGACGGCCGGCCGTCGTTCCACATCGCGCTCGCGCTCGACGTGTCGCCCAGCTGTGACTGTGAGGCGTTCAACGACGTGCCGATCGTGCCGAACGTGGGCATGTTCGCATCCTTCGACCCCGTGGCGCTCGACACGGCCTGCGCGGACATGATCAATGCCCAGCCGGCCAACCCGAACAGCGCCATCGCACATGAGCACGAGCACGACCACGACCACCCGCACGACCACTTCACGTTCGCGCACCCGGACACCGACTGGCGCGCCGCCGTCGAGCACGGCGAGGCCATCGGCCTTGGCACGACGCACTATGAGCTCATCGAGGTCTGATCGGAAATAACGCAAAGGCTCCCCCGGAATTCCGGGGGAGCCTTTTTTGTCATATGTATTCTCTTTGGGTGATCCGTTTTATGATCGCCCGAGCCAGAAGTCCGGCGACGCCTGTCTTTTTTGCAACATGCTTCTTGCCGTGCAGATAGAGTGCCTTGACCTCGATGCCCGCTATATCCTCCGCGGTGAGCGGATCATCGCCGAGAACGACGAAGTCGGCAATCATACCGGGTGCAAGCGTGCCGCGTTTATTCTCCTCATGGCTCATATACGCGGGATTTGCCGTTATCATGCGCAGCGCGTCAAGACGCGATATGCGCTCGTCCGGATTGGGATGATTTACGGAGCACGCCATACCGTACAGGGGCTTTGGACGCGTGCACGGTCCGTCGGAGCCGTCGCCTACGACAAGTCCGAGGCGGTGCATCGTTCCCAGCGCGTTCAGTCTGTCAGTGCGCTCTCTGCCGAGCACCGAGCACAGATACGCGTCCGGCTCCTGCTTCCAATAAATAAACGGCGACTGCGCGGCTATGCACAGCTTTATCTTTGCCGCGCGCTTTAGCTGCTCCTCGCTTGCAAGGCAGACATGGATCATCACATGGCGCGCATCGTCCCACGGCTTATCGGCATAAGCCGCCTCATATGCCGTTATGCACTGCTCCACCGCCGCATCACCTATGGCGTGCATGGTTATCTGCCAGCCCTCGCGGTTTGCGCCGATGGCGAACTCGTTCACGCGCTCCTGCGGATAATTCAAAACGCCGTAGTTGTTCGGATCGTTCGCGTACGGCTCCTTGAGCGCCGCGTCCTCTGAGCCGAAGCAGCCGTCGAGGGCAAGCTTGAAGCAGCCGCCGACGCGCTTGAAGCCGTGTTTTTTCACGGCCTTGAGGTCCATGGTCTGGAAGAATATGCGGAACGCCTGCGGCAGGCCGGGCGCGAGTATTTTTATCATGTCTATATCCAGATCGTTTGCAAAGCCCACGCCCTCAACGGTGTGCACGAGCCCGATGCCGACCGACGCAAGGTACTCCGCGCCTCCGGAGAGACCGCGTATAATATCCATCGTGGGGATATACGCCGTCGCCTCGTTCACGCCATTATAAAACGCCGACTGGTACAGCCATCCGGTCTCGGTATTGCAGCCGGGATCGGATTTCACCTTATCCGACAGCAGTGCCAGCATTGCGCTGTTGCACACGGCCGCATGACCGTCGTACTTCATGACCATGAGCGGACGCTCCGTCCAGTCGTCAAGATCGCGCTTTTCGGGCAGCCGATGCTCGGCAACGGTGTTCGCGGTGCAGCCGTAGCCCATGAGCACCTTGTTTTTCCGGTGACTGTCGGCATAGCGCCTGACCGCCGCCTTTGCTTCGGCAAAATTTTTGACATCCATGAGATAGAATGTGTTCTCAAAAACGCACAGCGAGCCGAAATGCATATGCGTGTCGCCGAACGCGGGCGTTACCGTCGCGCCGCCGAGATCGACCCGTTTTGCCTTGCCGTAGCGCGGAGGGATGCTGCTTTCATCGCCGAGCCACACGATGTGACCGCCCTTTACCGCCATCGCGGTGTAAATGCGGTTTTCCTTTTCGCAGGAGATGAATCTGGCGTTCGTATAAAGCTCCATAACCTCATTCCTTTCACTTCTAAAATGGGCTCCATGCAGACATGGAGCATTCCCCTTTCCGATGCGCGCGGCCGCGGCCGCGGCGGATGCTTTTGTCCACCTTAATCCTTTCGCGCGCCGATGTCAAGCTTGGGCGCTGCGCGGTCATTTTTTGCCACCTACTTGCAACATTCTTGTTTCTGGTATACAATAACGGTATCTTCCATGACTTTTTCTGCAAATCCGGACAAGGAGTCAAACCGATGCTTCAACTTGCAGTGTGTGATGATGAGGCCGTCTGCCTGAGGCAGACTGTGGATATCCTGCGCGCGGCGCTGGGGGACACGCCGCATCAGCTCAAAACATTTGAAAATGCACCCGCCATGCTGGCTATGCTTGCCGAGGACGGTTACCGGCCGGACATCGCCGTGCTGGACATCTGCATGGACGACATGGACGGCATCACCCTTGCCAAGCAGATCAACCGCCTCGCGCCTGCCTGCCGCGTGATCTTCCTGTCGAGCTACGCGGGCTATCTTATGGACGCGTATGAGGCCGAGCACATCTACTACGTGCTCAAGTCGGACGAGGCGGCGCGCCTGCCGGTCGCGCTGCGCAAGGCACTCGGCGCGCTCTCGACCGAGAAAACGCTCACGCTCCGGCGCGGCGGCAGCTATCAGCGCGTCGGGGTCGACACGGTGCTGTATCTCGAGCGCTCGCTGCACAAGATGCTCGTGCACACCACCGACGGCGATCTCGAGACGACGCAGAGCCCGCAGGCCCTGCTCGCGGGCGATGTTGCGGCGGAGTTCATCCGCTGCCATCAGAGCTTCTGGGTCAACTGCCGGGCGATCGTCGGCATGGAGCACGAGACCTTCTGCCTGAGCGACGGCACGCGCGTGCCCATCAGCCGCTCGTATCGCAAGAATGCGCGCGAGGCGTTTTTCCGGCTGCTGGCCGGGCGCACCGCGCGGCTGGATGTACCGGAGGGCGCGGCCGATGGCGTATAACGGTTTCTGGGCGGACTTTTTGTTCAACACCGGCGTCGTGGCGGCGTGGTGCGTGTTTTTGTGGCGCGTGCTCGACGGGCCGCGCTTTCGCGTCTGGGTGACGGTGCTGCTCGCCGCGCTCATCGGCGCGGCGTACATGGCGGCGACGCTGCTGCTGACCACGGTGGGGCAGCTGCGCGCGCTGATGTTCCCGGTGTGCTCGCTGGCGATGGCGTTTTTGCTCTTTCGCGGCAGGCCGGGGCGAAAGCTGCTCGCGGTCGCGGCGGAGCTTGCGGGCTCGCTGCTCATGGAGATGATGTTCACGCCGCTGATGATCGACCTGCAGTCAAATGACGACATCTCCGTCTGGGCAGACCCGCGCGCGCTCATCTACGGCGTGACGTTTCTGCCGGTGTTGGGGCTCGGGCTGATGCTCATCAGCTTCATCTTCACGCGCTCGAAAAACAACCTCTCCGGCCGGCAGCTGCTGGTCTTTTCCGCGTTTCCGATCACGCAGATGGTCTGCGAGGCGTCGCTCGTGACGCTCATGTTCACGCCGCCGCTGTATGAGTACATCCCCATGCAGCTGATCATGTCGGTGCTGTTTCTGGTGTCCGACATCCTGCTCTACCGCACCATGGTGCGCACCGAGCAGCGCGTGCAGCTCGAGGTGGAAAACGAGCTGCTGGAGTCGCAGCTCGACGCGCAGCTTGCGCACTACCGCGACCTCACCGCGCAGTACGAGCAGATCCGCGCCATGCGCCACGACATCGCCCACCATCTGAACACCATCCACGCGCTCCTGGAGGCGGGCAACCTGCAGGCCGCCTCGGAGTATTCCGAGCAGCTGCTGCCGGCGCAGACGTACAGCTCCCGCCTCGGCAGCTGCCGCAATCCGGTCGTGGACGCGTTTTTGTACACGCGCACGCAGGAGGCCGGGCTGCGCGGCGTCCCGGTGCGGGCGGAGGTGTCGCTGCCGGTGGAGCTGCCGGTGTCGAACACCGACCTCATCGTCGCCTTCGGCAACCTGCTCGATAACGCGCTCGAAGCCTGCGCCGGCATCCCGGACGCGGCGATCACGCTGCGCGCGCACATGGATAAGGGCTATCTCGTCATTCAGGAGTCGAACCCCGTCCGTCCCCGGCAGCCGCAGGGCAAGAAGCCCCGGCGCATCCCGGAGCTGGAGCGCGGCGTGGGCTTTCGTGTGCTGGGCGGCCTCGCTAAGAAGTATGACGGCAGCTTCCGGCACACGTGCGAAAACGATACCTACACCGTTACGCTCCTGCTGCGTGCGGCCGCTGCGGGCATACCCGCCGCACCCGCGCACACGTAATTGCAGATACGGATCCGAAAAGGCTCCGGCTTCGGCCGGAGCCCTTTTTGTTTTGGCGCGCAAAAATGTGTTATTTCTGCGCGGAAATATGCCGATTGTGCAGAGCGCATGTAAATTCGCGGCCGAAATGCTATATTTCTCCCATGAAGGAACGGAGCGCGCGGCGCGCTGCTCCGCGAGAGGGAGAGAGATCACAAGTGGCCGAAGTATTGAATATATGTATCGTGGACCCCAGCACGATCTGGCGGCACACGGCGAGAGAGATCCTCTGCCGGGAGCTGGACGCCAATGGGGTGCGCGCGTGTGTGGATGAATTCTCCGCGCCGGAGTCGATGACGTCCGACGGCGGATGTGCGTACTACGACGTTGTGCTGGCGGATATTTCCGACCGGCAGACGCGGGAGCAGTATTTGCGCTTTTTCCGGGACCTGCGCCTCACGAGTCCGCAGACGAAGCTGATCTTCCTGTCGGCAGATCCGCTGGCGGCGCTGGACGTGTTCGAGTGTGACCCGGATTACTTTGTCTGCAAGCTCGAGATGGAGACGCGCCTGAGCGCCGCCCTGCGCTTTGTGCTGCGTCCGTGCGGCGGGGAGCTTGGGCCCTGCCTGATCGTGGGCTCGCGCGCGACGCGCCATGTGCTGTCCATGCGCGAGATTCTGTACTGCGAGCACGCGCAGCGCCAGACGAAGATCGTCATGACGACGCGCACCGTGACGTGCTCGGAAAAGCTCAACGAGATCTATGGGCGGCTCGATCCCGCGGACTTTGTGCAGACGCACTGCAGCTTTCTGGTCAATCTCAGCTATGTCAAGGAGCTGCGGCGCACGTGTGTCGTGCTGCGCAGCGGCGTGACCGTCCCGCTCAGCCGCGCCAACTATGCCCGCGTCCGCCAGGCGCTGGCGCAGCACCTTTCGCACGCGCTCGGGGGCGAGCGGCCGCTTTTTACGCTGTCCGAGCGCTGACGCCGCCGCGGCGGATCTTGCCCGGAGATCTGTGCGGCCGCTCTTTAGCGAGGAGCGGCTTTGTGATTGCAAAAAAGAAACATTTTTTGGCAGCGAGCACGGCCTGACTGCAGCGCACGCGTTGTCCGCCAGAGGTGGGCAGCGCGTGTGTTTGCAGCGAGAAGTATTTTCTCCGCCGCATATGCTGGGGTTGAAAAGTTCCGCCTGTGATCTGTCAACGGTGGAGAACAGAAACAAAACGGTTACAAGAAATGGCGCTTATCTCACGCATGATAGTTAATGATGGCGAAAAAGTGGATAAAAGTGCAGATGTGCCCACAAAGCGCATAGAAAATGGTAGCATCGACTGTGGATTGTTGGGGAATTTCCGATTTTTTGTCGATATTCCCGAAAGGATAAGGAGCGCAGACGCATGGCAAAAATCAATATCACAAGTTACGAGCCGGAATTCCGGGTGCGTGTGAAGCTGCAGTGGCGAGAGCGCTTTTTGCCCGACCAGTGCAATCTTCTGCGCGACCGCTATGCCGACGGATTGATGCATTTGAGCAGCACCACCGGGAAAACAGCGGTCTTTACTGCACCGGCGCATATGCAGCTGCGCGTTTTTTTGCAGCACGGAGTTGACCGGAAGGCGTTTTTTCATGTTCTGGCGCAGACGATCAATGTGCTCCGCTGGGTGAACCGGCAGCGGCTTCCGCTCGCCAATTTGCAGCTCGATGTGGAGCATGTGTTCATCAATCACTACACGCAGGAGTTGTTTTTCCTCTACATCCCGGCGCAGATCGATGCGCCGAAGTCGGAGCTGCGCTCGTTTCTGGAGCAGCTGGTCTTCAACGCCAGCGCCCAGATGTATGCCAGCGCGGACTATAAACAGGAGCTGCTGAGACTGCTTCAAAGCAACAGCAGCATCACGACGCACCTGCTCGAGATCTTTGTGCGCACTGGGTGTCCGGAGGCGGCGGCAGAAATCACAGCCGGTCAGCAGGAGTTTCAGCAGCGGATCTCCGATTCTAAGTCGGAGTATCTGCGCCAGATGGATCGATGCCGGGAGACAGGCGGCAGCGCTGCACCGCTGCGGGAGACGCCGCCTGCACCGGCGGCACAGTCCGCGCGCGCCGGTACGGATCTCTACTACAGCCGAAGCGACGCGCTGATGCCCGACCCGTTCGGACAAGAGGATGGGACGACGCTGCTCGGCGGCGCGGGAGAGAAGGACGGAACCGTGCTGCTCGGCGACCCCGAGGGGGATGGCGGGACCGTGCTGCTTGGTGATGCCGGAGAAAACGAAGGGAGCGTCATGTTTGACGCCGGCGGCACAATCGTGCTCGCGCAGGAGACGCTTGCGCAGCCGCGCCTTTACCGGCGGAAAACAGGTGCAGTGATCACCATCGACAAGCCGGTGTTCCGGATCGGAAAAGAAGAGGGCTATGTGGACTATCTGATCCCGGATAACCCCGCGATCAGCCGCAGTCATGCCGACATTATTTCGCGCGGCGGAAGCTATTATATCTACGACAACAACTCCACAAACAAGACGTATGTGAACAATATCATGATCCCGGCGCTGAAAAACGTGGAGCTGTCCGACGGGTGTCTCATCCGGCTTGCAAACGAGGAATTTGAATTCAAAACAACGGATTCCTGAGCAGAGGAACCGAGAAAATGGGGTGCGGAAATGGTATTCTTGGGCGCGGTCGAAACAGACGTCGGCAATGTAAAGACGACGAATCAGGACTCGGCCTGTATCTTGGTCGCGCAGACGTCGCGCGGACAGATCGCGATGGCACTGATCTGCGACGGCATGGGCGGCTTGGAAAAGGGGGAATTGGCCAGCGCGACGGTGATCCGGGCGTTTCAGGATTGGTTTTGCCGTGAGCTGCCGCAGCAGATGGCGGGCTTCGGATGGGATATCGTCCAGACCGCGTGGATGCATCAGATCAAGGTGCTCAACCGGACGATCAGCGATTACGGCAAGTTTTACGGCTTTTCCCTCGGGACGACTGTGACGGCTATGCTGCTGTATCAGGACACATATCTGATCGCGCACGTGGGCGACTCGCGGGTATACGAGCTGCAGTCGGATATCCTGCAGCTTACGGCCGACCACAGTGTAGTCGGCCGAGAGGTGCGGCGCGGGACGCTTACCGCACAGCAGGCTGAGCGGGATCCGCGGCGCAATGTGCTGCTGCAGTGTGTGGGCGCGTCCAAGACGGTCAGCCCGCAGATCCTGCAGGGGCAGATCCGGCCGGGTGCGCACTACCTGCTGTGCTCGGACGGCTTCCGTCATGTTATCACATCGGAGGAGCTGCTCACGCAGCGTGGGCCGGCAGCCGTGCGCGATCCGGGGCAGATGCACACGCGATTGCGAGGGCTTATAGATCTGGCGATGTCCCGCGGGGAGCGGGACAATATCTCAGCCTTGCTGATTCGAGCGGAGGTGTGACGGCGTGGCAAATCCCATTGAGTCCGTATTCGGAGGGAAATACGAGATCCTGAAAGAGATCGGCCGCGGCGGTATGTCGACCGTCTATCTGGCGATGGACCGGCATCTGAACAAGCAGTGGGCGATCAAAGAGATCAAAAAGAGCGGGACGAGTCAAAAGGGCGTCATCTATGTGCAGAGTCTCATCACGGAAGCAAACATGATGAAGAAGTTGGACCACCCGGCCATCCCGCGCATCGTGGATATCACCGATAATGAGGCGGCCATCTACATTGTCATGGACTATGTGGAAGGCGAATCGCTGGATAAGGTGCTGCTGAAATTCGGGCCCCAGCCGCAGGAAGTGGTGCTTGACTGGGTCAAGCAGCTTGCTGACGCGCTGAACTATCTGCACACGCAAACTCCGCCCATCATCTACCGAGACATGAAGCCGGCGAACGTGATGCTCAAGCCGGACGGCACGGTCAAGCTCATTGACTTCGGCACGGCGCGTGAATACAAGGGCACCAACCGCGCCGACACAGTTATTCTGGGCACACAGGGCTATGCCGCACCGGAGCAGCACGGCAAGCGCGAGACAGACGGCCGGACGGATATTTACTGCCTCGGCATGACGATGCACACGCTGCTGACGGGACAGAACCCCAGCGCTCCTGATTATGAGTATTTTCCGGTTCGCCACTGGAATCCGGAGATCCATGAGGGCATTGAGCGCGTGATCGAAAAATGCGTGCGTCCGGACCCGGAAGACCGCTTCCAGAACTGCACGGAGCTGCTCTACGCGCTGGAAAACTACGAGCAGGATACGGTCGCATATAAAAACGCGCAGAAGAAAAAGGTTCGTCTGTTCGTCGTGGCGGCAGCGCTGAGTCTGACCATGTTCCTCGCCAGTCTCGGCTCTTTCGTGGCGGCGCAGGCTGTGAAAAAGGGCGACTATGAGGCGCACATCAATGTCAGCGCCGCCGCGTCGCTCGACACCCGGGTGGATGAGTATGCCGAGGCGGTGCGCCTGGACCCGAAGCGGCTGGAGGCGTATGACAAGCTGCTCGACGCCTATCAGGACAACGGCAAGTTTGACCGGGAGGAGAGCGGCGTCTTGTCGGGGCTGTTCGGCAAGTACTCCGGCGCGAAGAACACGGCGGAATACGCACGGCTGTGCTACCGCATGGGCTTTATGTATTTCAATTTCTACACCGAGGACGGTCATGCGAGCTTTCAGGCGCGCGCCGTCAAGTCGGCCGGTTATTTTGAACAGGTGCATGAGCTTTTGAAGGCGCACCCCGAGCTTGACTTTGACAAGGCGGAGGCGGCGGAGAGCTATTATACGATCACGAGCTTCTACAAGGCCAACAATGGTATGCAGCTTGCCAAGGCGCACACCGCCGAAGAGCTGTCGCAGCTGTTGGACGCGTTTTCCGATTGCATGGACGCACTCGAGAATTACGATGAGCATCAGGATGAATCGGCGCAGGCGGTCAAGCTCGACCAGTATATGCACATCGCCGAGCAGATCAACGAGCTGCGCAACGAGTTTGCCGCCGCCGGGACGGATGAGGCAGATGTGCTTGCGCTGCTGGGGAAGATCTCTGCGAGCGAGTCGAAGATCCAGCTTGCGAGCCTGTCCGCGCAGCGGGAAAAGGCTCTGGCCGACTGCACGGCGTTTTGTGATAACGTCAGCCGTGCGTATCAGAACTGATAGGGAGGGCGGCAGATGACATTTATTTTATTACGAGTCTCGTTGATCCTGCTCTGTCTGGGCGTTGCCTTTCTGATCGCAGCCGCGGTGATCTTCGTCAAGCTGAAGATTTGGGTCGTCATTGCCGACCTGAGCGGCAAGACGGCGCAGCAGTCGATCGAACGTCTGCGCACTCAGGCCGGCCAGCCGGCACCGCGCCAGAGGCACTTTTCCTATGTAGCCAACAGCGGCGCGATCTGGCGCGGCAAGGGCACGGGGCGTCTTTCCAAAAAGGAGACCGAGCCGCTCGGCCGCCGAACGGAGCAGACGCTTCCGCTGAACCAAATGGGAGCAGATCCGGACGGTACGATGCCGTTGGATCAGGCAGATCCGGACGGCACGATGCCGCTGGATCAGGAGACCGGCATTCCGGACGACGCGGCGGCTGCCGCTGCTGCATCGGATCCGGGGGCGACGGTCGTAATGGCGCCCGAGCCCGAGCCGGAATGCCCCATCCCGCACGGTGACTTTGTCCTGCTGGAGCAGACCGTGCTCATCCACACACAGGAAGTGATCCCGCAGCAGAGCGAGTTTCACATCTGAATTTGCTGGCAAAATAATTTAACATACAAAGGAGAAGCATTATGAAAAAGAGGGTTTTGTTAAGAATCCTGACCGTTGTGCTCGTTTGCACGATGCTGTTGGGTCTCGTCGGCTTTGCGCCGATGGTCGAGACCTTGTCCGGCTCGCAGCAGACGATCGCTGCGGTCGACGGCTCGACCGGCGATATCAAGGACACGCCGGATGCGGGCAGCACAGACAAGGATACCGGCGACACCGGGGATGCGGGCGAGAAAGAGCCCGAGCCGGATCCCGATCCGGAGCCCGAGCCGAAGCCTGAGCTCGATCCGGGCAAGTGCATCGTCACGATCGAGCAGCCGGATGGCGGCACGATCACCTGCAAGCAGCTCCCGGAAAACGGACAGGTTGAGAAAGACACGAAGCTGACCTTCACGGTCAGCCCGGAGAAAGCGAAGAAAGCGGAGAAAGCGGAGAAAGCGGAGAAAGCGGAGGAAGGCGTGGTGTCTTCCGAGCTGGTCGCGGTCCGTGTGAACGAGAACGCTTTGGACATCAGCAAGGACATCAACAAGGAGGGCGAGTTCACCGGCACCATTACCATTACGGAGAACACCACGATCTCGGCGGAGTTCTTCGGCATCCGGAGCATCAAGGTTTGGGATGCAGACGCGTGGACGCAAAGCAAGAACGTCACGATCGAGACGATCGGCAGCGTGTCCAGCAAGTCGTATAAGAATCTGAACGGCGAGGATGTGGCCATCGAGGGCAACAACTTCGAGGTCAAGGACAGCATCGGCAAGACGGCGGTCGAGTACAAGATCACGGTCAACGGCGACGGAGCAGCCAAAGGCAAAACCGCGACGGCCAATGCCGAGGTCAAGCTGGTGGACAATGATGGCCCGATGCTTGAAAGCAAAGTTGAAAGTGTAAAAAACAACAACAATTATAAAGGTTATAGATATCATTGCATTGTGACCGTGCGCGACAATGGTTCCGGCGTGAAAACAGATAGTCTCCGAATCTGTGATGGTACAACAGAATGGAAACTTGGAGACTTCGGAAATGCTAAAGTGGATGCAAATAAGGACGGCACGGTTGTTCAGTTCGAGTTTTGTTATAAATACAACACAAACTACTTCTTTAAGGTGAAAGACAGAGTCGGCAACTGGTATGTCGGCAGTGTGATTGATGATAGCGATCCGGACATCATGGGTTACGAAATGGAGCCCGGAAGCTGCAAAGATGCAGAAAAGAATATCTGGTGGGCAGGCAGCGGTGCGTGCCTGACCGTTTCGGCGCGTGACGCCGGTGGGATTCAAAGCTTCGAGCTTTTGTATGGAGAGAACCCTGTCAAACTGACGAAGCGCGAATTCGCGACGGATGCTGATGGCAAGTATGAAAAAGCGCTGTTCAGCATTGATAAGAGCGGCGAATATACGGTTGTTGTAACTGACAAAAGCGGACACAAAGCCGAGGAAACGATTACCATCCAGTATGACCCGAACGCGCCGGTGTTCAAGAGCGCCAAATACACGACAAGCGCGGACGACAACTGGCTCAAGGGGCTGTTGAACAAACTTACCAACGGCGCACTGTTCAACGAAAAGGTTGGGATCACGTTTGTGGTCAATGACGGTGCGTATGATAAGGACACAGATACTTTTGCCAGCGGCGTTGCCAAGGTGGAGTACTGTCTGGTAAAAACAACGACCGCGAATGCTTCTGCAGACAAAGCAGAGCGTGACGGCAGCGATTCTTCCAATGACTGGAAGGAACCCGAGATTTCCCAAAAAGGGAACAAGTATATTCCGATTCAAGGTGATTTCACCGGCTACATCGAGCTGCGCGCTACGGACAATGCCGGAAACGAGAGCGTCGTAACGGTTGAATATGACGCGAATCAGGACAAACCCGGCGATCTTGAGATCACGAACAAGGCGACTTACGGCGAGGGCGACTTGATCGTCATGGCGAAGACCGGCAACGGCACAGACCAGAAAGCCTACACGAAGGCTGGTGACGCCGGTAATCCCGAGGTCGTGCGCTCTGTGGATTTCGATATCTACACGACGGCACCGAGTAAGGAGCTTTTGCCGGATAGCGAGACAAAGGAAACCGACAGCGCCGATGGCAAGATAACGACGACCACGACCTATTCGTATGGTAAGCCGACCGTGACTGCTAAGTACGGCAATGAAGAACTTTCGATTGAGGACAAGTCTTCAGAAGATGAAGCTGCGGCTGGCAACCATACATTCGAAGCCTCGATCGGGAAAAATGGAGACGTGCGCTTTGCCGGGAATGTCGAGTTCACTGTGAAGTACCCGATTATGAAAACGGTGACTGTAGACGGTCAGAAGCAAGAGCCTCCGACGGAATGTGAGGTAAAGGAGCAGACCGTCTCCGTCCCGGTGCGTGTGCAGAACTATCTGGATGCACCGGAGATCAAGCTTGTTAGTGAAAAGAACGAAAACGACAAAGGCGATAGCTGGTTCAACAGCAATGGCCATCCCCTTACCTCAGTGAACCTCAAGACGACGGACGGCTTGGCGAAGGTCACGACGGACTACACGATTTGGTATTGGGAAAACGGTCAGAGCGAGGAGAGTGCAGTTCGGCTTCCTGAAACTCTTGGGGCTAACGAAACCACCGGCACGATCACCAACGCCGCAGGCGGCAATTTGGCGAAGCCTGCAGATAACGAATTGTTCAATGTCACGCCGCCCCAGAAAACGCTGATCGAGAAAGCGGGCTACTACAAAATCACCGCGGTGAGCGCCGATACTATCGGCAACAAGACGGAAGAAGTCTCCCAGACCTTCAAGTACGACCCGAAGCCTGCGGACATTCGCGTCGCTTTTACGGAGAATCGTACTGGCGAGGGCGAGTATTTCAACATTCTCCGCACGGCAGAAATCAGGGTGAAGGATGACACGTTTACCGGAAGTGAGAATGAACACAAGAATATAGCTGTCAGCTTCACCTTCAAGGGCGCAAAGCCGCAGCAGGTTGGTGATAATGAATGGACATTCACCGAAAATGAAGCCGAGCCGGGTGGCATCTGGACCGCTACATACCAGTACGGCGTTAAGCCGGGAGAGACCCTCCGAGACGGTGACAACTACCAACTGAAGGTGTCCGTGACGGACAACGCCGGAAACACATCCCGCACGGACGAAAAGGGCTGGTATTACATCAACGGCAGTCAGGACCCGGAAAAGCTGAAGGGACAGAAAGATCCGAATAGCCATTACACCGGCGATGCAAACGATGACTTCACCATCGACCAGACCAAGCCGGTCGTGAGCGTGGTGTTTGACAACAACAGCGCGCGCAACGAAAAGTACTTCTCCGCCGGCCGTACCGCGACCATCACGGTGACCGAGCACAACTTTGATCCCGAGAAGAGCGTGAGCATGACGGCCGAAAATGCGACCGCCGGCGCAGACGCCAAGGAAGGCTGGACGCAAAACGGCGACGTCTGGACGAAGACCGTCACCTTCGACCCGCAGGATGCGGTCTGCAAGTTCAGCATCGACGTGACCGACCTCGCCGGCAACAAATGCCCCGATGAGGACGTGAACTACGGCAGCAGCGCCGCGCCCCGCGAGTTCGTGATCGACCAGGTCAACCCCGCGCTCGAGATCACCGGCACGAACGCCACTCCGTATGCGGATGCGTGCGCGCCCGGCTTCACGGCGCATGATACCAACATGAGCACGGAATACACCATGACGCTCACCCGCACCGTCCGCGCCAGCCGCAACGCAAACGTGTCTGACCGCTTCCTGACCCGCGACAGCGTCACGGTGACGGGCACGGACATCAACGCAGTGTTCAACACCATCACGGAAGAGGCCGAGAACGACGGCATCTACATTCTGGACGTGACCGTCATGGACATGGCCGGCAACTCCACGCAGACTACCTCGACCTTCACGGTCAACCGCCACGGCTCGTTCTACATCTTCAATAAGGCGCTTGCCGACGTCGTCAACGCCAAGTACGTCCAGAAGGCGGACGGCAGCTATCAGGTGACGGAGTACAATGCCAGCCCGCTGGTGGCCGATTCCGTCAAGATCGAGATCTACCGCGACGGTCAGCTCGTCACGACGCTGACGCCGGCTGTCGGCGCGGGTGTGATCGGCGCTTCCGGCCTGTATGAGTACACCTACGATCTGCCGGCGGAGCACTTCGCGCAGAACGGCAGATACAAGGTGGCGCTCTCGTCGCTGGATGAGGCGAAAAACGAATCCGACAACACGAAGCTTGACGACGCACTGCTCGAGTTCACCGTGGACTCCGTTGCTCCGGAGATCACGATGATCAAGGGGCTGGAAAAGGGCATCGTCAATGCCAAGGAGCTGACCTTCTCGGCGGCAGTCATGGACACTTACGGCATTGCCAGTGTTCAGATCCTGGTCGACGGCAAGGTGGTCAAGGAGTATGTGACGCAGGAGGCTTACGACGCACTCAAGGCCGGCGGTCAGGCGCTGGATCATGAGTACGCCGTGCTGACAAATACGCTGGACGTCGGAGTCGAGTGCAAGCTGCTCGAGAGCAGCAGCCGCCAGCACGTCGTCATCGCCGTGACCGATATGGCCGGCAACGTGACGCAGACCGACAGCAAGGATTTTGCCCCGAGCTACGACTTCCACGAGAACGTGCTCGTTTCCACGAACTTCTGGGCGCGCTATATCCACAATGTCTGGGCACTGGTCGTGACCGGCGTTGTGATCCTGGCGCTTGCCGGCGGCATCTGGTATGTCACGGCCAAGAAGAAAAAAGAGCACACGGCTGCGTAATTTAAGCACAGCCTGCTGACCCTGCAAAATTCCGGGAGGGGCTTCGGCCCCTTCCGGATACATGGAGACTGCGTTTTGCAGAGCCGCGCCGCGCGGCTGTGCAAAGCGCGGCCGCAAAGAATGGAGATGTCTTGTATGCACGAATGGATCGAAGAAGGAAAACTGCTGGAGGTACATGGTCCGCAGAGCCTGTCATATATTTTGGAGGACGACAGCCTGTTCAACCTGAGTGAATACAAGATCCTGCACAATCAGGACAACGACTTTTTCGTCGATTGCGCCAAGCTGCGCTACAACGGGAAAATCAAGCTGACCTATTTTCTGGACGACTATGTGTCGCTTCAGGCATTGCTGCCGACGCTGGAGGCCTACACCTTTGTCACGGTGCTCGCAAACCTCCTCGACAGTGTTGTGGAGATCGTCCACAACGGTTATCTGGACGTTGCGGACCTGAATCTGGAATTTAACCGCATCTACGTCGACCCCGCATCGCTGACGGTGCGCCTGATCTACGTGCCGCTCAACAGCGAGCGTGTCTCCGGAACGGTCGTGCTGACTGCACCTGTGACGGACCGCTTCCGCGCCGAGCTGCGCAAGCTGATCCTCAATTCGCCCGGACTGTCCGGCGGCAGGCTGCGCGTCGTCAGCGACTGGCTGGACGACAAGTCGCTCAGCCTTGAGGACGTGTGCAAAAATGTGCGCGCCATGTCCCCCGCTGCTTCAGGCGGCGGCGCGGCGCCGCAGTCCGCCCCCGCTGCACGCGGCGGTCATACGCGGCGGCGGTCAACGCGCCGGAGCCGCTGTCGGTGGAGATCAATAAGCCAGAATTCCGGCTCGGACGCAGCAAAACGGATACCGACTGCTGTCTGCTCTTTAACGCCGCGATCGGCCGCATGCACTGCCGGATCTTCAACAGCAACGGCGTCGTGACGGTCGAGGACGCCGACAGCCGCAACGGGACGTTCGTCAACAAGGTGCGCCTCAAGCCGCATGAGCGAAAGACGCTGCACGATCAGGATGTGCTTCGTCTGGCGAACAGCGACTTTTCGGTTCGGATAGAGGAAATCAGATAATATGAGCAAGATGAGAATTATCATTGCCGACACGGAAAAAAAGGTCGTGTCGGCGCTGGAGACGAAGTTTCTGTACGAGCTGCGGGATGACGTGGATCTGGAGGTCATCACGGACGCGGAGTATTTCTCCGTGTTTTTCGCCAAGCCCCAGACGGCGGACATTCTGGTCTGCGGCGAGGAGCTGTTCACGGAGGATATCAAAAAGCACGGCATCAAAAAGATGTTTCTGCTCTGCGAACAGGCGGGCACCGGCAGCACGGAGGATCTGTCGGTCGAGCGGGTCTTGAAATATTCCAGCCCGCAGGCGGTCATGGATCAGGTCCTGCGTGGCCACGGGACACAGAAGAAAAAGGAGCCGGTCATCGTGCTGGTATATTCCGCCTCCGGCGGCGCGGGCAAAACGACGGTCGCGCTGGGCATCTGTGCAAACCTTGCCAAGAGCTATAAGCGGGTGCTGTATCTGAGTGCCGAGCGTATCCATACGTTTCAGGGACGCTTGAAAGACCCGAACACGCTCACGAATCAAGCTGTGGCGGGCATTGCCGGAGCGGGCGAGCGGATGTTTGCCGAGGTCCGCCCGCAGCTGCGCAAGGAGGGGTTTGATTATCTGCCGCCGTTCCCGGTCGCCCTTTCGTCCGCCGGGCTGTCGTTTCGCCTATATGAGGCGATCGCGTCTGCGGCCAAGCGCTCCGGGGAGTATGACTATGTGGTCGTGGATACGGACACGGTGTTCGACGGCGATAAGGCGAGCCTGATCACCAAGGCCGACCGGGTAGTCATGGTGCTGCGCCAGACGCGGCAGGACGTGTTTGCGATGAATATGCTCGTGCGCAACATGAGCTGCAGCGACACGGCAAAGTATTTCTTCGTCTGCAATGACTTCGACAAGGACAGGGAAAATGCGCTGGTGTCGCAGGGGAACGAGGCAAAGTTTTATGTCAGTGAGTATCTTCCGCACATGGACCGGGTGCAGAATATGACGGTCGGCGAGCTGGGTGCTCGGCCGGAGGTGCAGAAGATTGCATTTTTGGTGATGTAAAGAGGGGAAAACGATGGACAACAAGGCAGTGGTTATTTTTCGCATCCTGAAGCGCAAACAGGAACATGATCTGGAGATCCCGCTGGATATCTCGGCCAACGAGCTGTTCGTCGCGCTCAACACGGCCTATGAGCTCGGGATCGATACCGGAGATATCAAAAATTGCTACCTTCAGGCGGAGCGGCCGATCGCATTGCTCAAGGGCAACAAAAGTCTGGCGGAATTCGGCGTCCGCAACGGTACGATCATTTATTTTACTCGATGAGGAGGCGCACGCGTGGAGTACGGTTATGTTCTGAAGCTATCCAGCAAGCATCTCTATAAGGAGATCCAGCTGCTGCCTGCGGAAACGCATCTGAAGATCGGCATGGATGTCGACTGCGACGTTCGTCTGTACAAAGAGAATTTCTTTGAAAAGTTCGACTTGACCTTTACCAAAACAGGCAGCGGCTGGAATGTGCGCTGCTCAGACAATGTGTATATTTACGCCGGTGACGTCCGCAAGCTCGTGACAAAGGGGCTGCGGCATGGCGACGTTTTCTACGTGAAATACCAAAACGCGGACATGGAGGTGTTCCGCGCAGAGTTTCTGTTCGATTTTGACAATGAGAACAAGCACTACGATTATGCGATCGACATTTCCCACGCGGAGATGATCACGATCGGCGGCGGCCGTGACTGCAATATCGTGCTCAACGGTGACTATACCAAACGGGATATGCTCGTTTTGCAGCGGCGTGGGCAGGATCTGCAGGTTCGCGAGCTTCATGCTCAGTGCGGCGCGTACATCAACGGCAAGAAGATCACCTCGCACGAATTAATCCGCGACGGGGACTTCCTGTCGATCGCCGATATCAGTTTTTATTACCGGTCGGGCGTCCTGTATACGGAGTCGGGCGGCAAGGTGCTCGTGCGCGAGCCGCTCACGGCCGGACAGGTCAACACTCAATCGCACTATCCGAAGTTTCATCGCAGCACGCGCATCAAGCAAAAGCTTGATGATGAAAAGATTGAGGTGCTCGACCCGCCGGCAAAGACGCAGGAGCCGAAAACCAATCTGATCACGCGCCTGCTGCCGTCGCTGAGTATGCTGATCGTTGCGGGCGTCATGGCGTTTATCGGCGGCCCGACCATGCTGATCTTCAGCGGCATTTCCGGCGTCATGTCGATCGTGACGGCGGTCATCGGTCTGCGGGATACGAAGAAGGATTTTAAGGCAAAGTCACAGGAGCGGATCGAAAAATACAACAAGTATATCGACAACAAACGCACGGAGATCGAGCAATCGCGCGCACAAGAGCTCGATGTGCTTGAGGATATCTACATTTCACAGGCGGAAGAACGTGCGCGTTTCCGGGATTTTTCGGACGAGCTGTTCGACCGTGTTCCGGAGGATGAGGATTATCTGGTTGTGCGCCTCGGCACCGGCGACGTTGCTGCCAAGCAGGAAATCAACTACAAAAAGCAGGAGCGCTTGGAGCTAGAGGATGACCTGCAGCTGATGCCGGAGCAGATAAGCGAGGAGTACAAGTACGTGCACGATGCGCCGATCGTCTGCGATCTCAAGACGGTGAACGCGATCGGTGTGATTGGCACGGAAGCGGATCGCTTCTGCGTGATGAAAAATCTGGTAGTCGATCTGTGCGCGCGCCACTATCACACGGATGTGAAGATGATCTTCGTGGCCGAAAGCGAGCACAAGGATCGCATCTGGTGGCTGCGATTCCTGCCGCACGTGGCAAACGACATGCTGGGAAGCCGAAACATCGTCTGTAACGATGAGAGCAAGAGTCTGATCTTTGACTACCTGTATAAGGAGCTGTCCGCACGCAAGCAGGCGAAGCGGTATGACTACAACATTGTCGTCTTCTTTTATGATGAATACGGCTTTAAGAGCCACCCGATCTCCAAGTTCGTGGACTCTGCCAAGGATATCGGCGTCACATTCGTGCTTTTCGGAGAAGAAAAAGCAGACATTCCACAGGGATGCGGCTATCTTGTGCGGGTCAGTGGCGACGAAGGCACGCTGATCCCGACGGATGACGGCAATGAGGCGAGTGCATTTCGCTGCGTGACGATGCCGGACGACGCGGCCCAGAGCATGGTCGCGCTCTTGGCGCCGGTGTATACGGAAGAGCTCTCGCTCGAGAGCACACTGACGAAAAACATCTCGCTCTTTGAGCTGCTGCATATCATCGCGGCGGATGACCTGGATCTGGGGAGGCGCTGGAGCACCTCGCAGGTGTTCAAGAGCATGGCGGCGCCGGTCGGTGTGTCCAGAGGCGGCGTGATCCAGCTCGACCTGCATGACAAGGCACACGGCCCGCACGGTCTGGTCGCGGGTACGACCGGCTCTGGTAAATCCGAGATCCTGCAGACCTACATTCTGTCGATGGCGACGCTGTTCTCCCCGAAAGAGGTCGGCTTTGTGATCATCGACTTCAAGGGCGGCGGTATGGCCAACCAGTTTAAGGACTTGCCGCATATGATGGGTGCGATCACGAATATCGACGGAAAGGAGATTGCCCGCTCCCTGAAGTCGATCAAGGCTGAGCTGCAAAAGCGGCAGCGCCTGTTTGCGGATGCGGACGTCAACCACATCGACAAGTATATTCAGAAATACAGAAGCGGTGAGGTCGTCGAGGCGTTGCCGCACCTGATCATCATCGTGGACGAATTTGCCGAGCTCAAGGCTGAGCAGCCGGAGTTTATGAAAGAACTCATTTCGGCTGCGCGTATCGGCCGAAGCTTAGGTGTGCATTTGATCCTTGCGACACAAAAGCCTTCCGGTCAGGTGAATGAGCAAATCTGGAGCAACTCGCGCTTCAAGCTTTGCCTGAAGGTTCAGAGTCAGGAGGACAGTAACGAGGTGCTCAAGTCCCCGCTCGCCGCAGAGATCAAGGAGCCGGGGCGCGCCTATCTGCAGGTTGGCAATAACGAGATCTTCGAGCTGTTCCAGTCCGCCTACAGCGGGGCACCGGAAAAGGCGGTGGACAGCAATGTCAAGAGCTTTTCAATCTGCAGTCTCGCCCCGTCCGGCAAGCGCATTCAGATCTACTCGCAGAAAAAGCGCCGCAGCGACGACGGTGAGCGCACGCAGCTGACGGCAATCGTGGACTATGTGCATGATTATTGTCAGACGCAGCATATTGAGAAGCTGCCGGATATTTGCCTGCCGCCGCTGCCGGAACGCGTTGATTTTCCGGAGAAGCTCACGCGCGCGGCTGCATCCGACATCGTTGCGGACATCGGTATCTATGACGACCCGGATCATCAGCTGCAGGACGTTTACCGTGTGGATCTGTCCGCGCAGAACCTGATGATCATCGGCTCTGCCCAGTCCGGCAAGACCAATATCCTAAGCGTGATCATTCGCAATCTGGCGCAGAAGTATTCGCCGGAGGAGGTCAACATCTACATCATTGACTTCGCTTCCATGGCGATGAAGGTTTTTGAGCCGCTGGCGCAGGTCGGCGGTGTGGTCACATCCTCCGAGGATGAGAAACTGAAGAACCTGTTTAAGCTCTTGTTCGAGGAGGTCGCTGCACGCAAGCAGAAGATGATGGAGAAGGGGCTGAGCTCTTTTTCCGCCTATCGCGAGGCCGGATTGACGGACCTGCCGCAGATTGTTTTGCTGATCGACAACCTGACCGCGCTTAAGGAATTGTATTTCAAGGATGATGACGAGCTGCTCGAGCTGTGCAGAGAGGGGCTGTCCGTCGGCATCAGCGTCGTGGTCGCAAATGCGCAGACTACAGGCATTGGGTATAAATATTTGTCCAACTTTGCAGCGCGCATAGCGCTCTTCTGCAATGACAGCGGGGAATACAGCTCACTGTTTGACCACTGCCGCGAGCGTGTTGACGATATCCACGGCCGTTGTCTGGTCGAACTGGACAAGACGCATTTGGAGTGCCAGAGTTATCTGGCGTTTACCGGGGAGCGCGAGATCGACCGCGTCGATGCTGTGCGCGTCTTTGCCACGCAGATCCGGCAGCGGTATCCGCGCAGCCGCGCAAAGCGGATCCCATTGATCCCGGAGGTGCTCAACAGCGCCTATATCAAGGAAAACTACGGAAGCGATATGCGCGATCGCTTTGCGATGGTGCTCGGCTTGGATTACGGCAGTGTCAGCCCGCTCACGGTTGAGCTCAACGGCCTTGGCGTTCTGGCCATTTCGGGCCGCGAAGGTACCGGTATGCACAATTTCATCCGCTACTATATTGACATGATGAACGCCGTTTACCCAGGCAAGAATGAGGTCTACATCATGGATGGTATCGGCAAACGGCTGGCGGCGCTGGAGGGCGCGGCAAATGTCGTTGCCTACGACTTCATGGCGGCCAGAGCCGCGGAGATGATCCAGACGGTGGAGCAGCGCGCACAGCAGCGTTATGATGCGCTGGCGAGCGGCGTGACCGAATCGATCGCGGACGAG
>OHRO01000127.1_pt1 | contig 23296 bp, 16 predicted proteins | sample 1578461 | NCBI WGS metagenome assembly OHRO01 (sample SAMEA3879545, study PRJEB24766) | human gut metagenome | biome: human-associated habitat; feature: feces | place: USA | collected 1985/1987
TATGCTTACAACCCGTTCATCACCTCCGCTATGAAGGGCCTGTCTGAGGCTGTTTCTACTTCTCTGTCCGACATCGAGGCAGGCGAGTGGAGCACCATCGCAGCAACCAACGGCAACTTTGGTCTGGAGGACGGCGATTACATCGGCCTGCCCACCGATGAGGACAGCTGGAACTTCGAGACCTTCACGGTTGAGGAGTACGAGGAGCTGAAGCAGAAGATCGCTTCCGGCGAGATCGTTGTTGACAACAGCTCTGACGACGCTACCAAGCCCACCGTCAGCGAGTTCACCAACGTCACCTACATCCAGTAAAATTTGAACAGTCCGCAAGGGCTGCAGGGAACGACCCTCTCCGTCATTGCCGCCAGGCTTTGACGGAGAGGGTCGTTTTTGTCTCGCGAAAAATCGTGCAGCTTGCACAAAAGTAATACTTATAAGAGTACATCCCGCCAAAAAATCAAAAAGAAGTGTGCAAAACCGCAAAAATACGGTATAATGGTACACAGAATAGTATAGGTGTCGATTTGACACGAAAGGAGAGTGAGCAGATTGGCAGAGGATTTTGTGATCGAGATGCTCCACATTACCAAGGAGTTCCCTGGAATCAAGGCAAACGATGATATCACCCTGCAGCTGCGTAAGGGCGAGGTACATGCCCTGCTGGGCGAAAACGGCGCTGGCAAAAGTACGCTGATGAGCGTGCTGTTCGGCTTGTACCAGCCGGAAGCCGGTAAGATCCTCAAGAACGGCAAGGAGGTCGCCGTCCGCAACCCCAACGATGCAAACGCGCTGGGCATCGGCATGGTGCACCAGCACTTCAAGCTGGTGGAATGCTTCAGCGTGCTGGATAACATCATTCTGGGCGTGGAGCCCAATAAGCTGGGCTTTTTGCAGAAGGCTGAGGCCCGCAAGAAGGTCATGGCCCTGAGCGAGAAGTACGGCCTGCGTGTGGACCCCGATGCACTCATCAGTGATATCTCTGTTGGTATGCAGCAGCGTGTTGAGATCCTGAAGATGCTCTACCGCGACAACGAGATCCTGATCTTTGATGAGCCCACCGCTGTTCTGACCCCGCAGGAGATCGACGAGCTGATGGAGATCATGCGCGGGTTCAAGAAGGAGGGTAAGTCCATCCTCTTCATCACCCACAAGCTCAACGAGATCATGGCAGTGGCAGACCGCTGCACGGTTCTGCGCAAGGGCAAGTATATGGGCACTGTGGACATCAAGGACACCACCAAGGAAGAGCTTTCCCGCATGATGGTCGGCCGCGATGTTCAGCTGCAGGTGGACAAAAAGCCCGCCGCCCCCGGCGAGGTGGTGCTGGACGTGCAGAACGTTACCATGCACAACGCCCAGCACAAGAAGGATGCCGTCAAGAACGTCTCCTTCCAGGTGCGTGGCGGTGAGATCGTTTGTCTGGCGGGCATCGAGGGCAACGGCCAGACCGAGTTTGTCTACGGCCTGACTGGTCTGGAAAAGTTCAACAGCGGCAAGGTGCTGCTGGACGGCAAGGAGATCACCAATGAGAGCATCCGTCAGCGCTCCAAGGACGGCATGAGCCATATCCCTGAGGACCGCCACAAGCATGGTCTGGTGCTGGATTACAACCTGGAGAACAATATGGTGCTCCAGCGCTACTGGCAGCCCGAGTTCCAGCACAACGGCTTTATCCGCAGTGAAAAGGTGCGGGAGTACTCTGATAAGCTGATCGCCCAGTATGACGTGCGCAGCGGCCAGGGCAGCGCCACCATCGTGCGCAGCATGTCCGGCGGCAACCAGCAGAAGGCGATCATTGCCCGTGAGATCGACAAAGACCCCAAGCTGCTGGTAGCAGTGCAGCCCACCCGCGGCCTGGATGTCGGTGCCATTGAGTATATCCACAAGCAGATCGTGGATGAGCGCGACAGGGGCAAGGCCGTGCTGCTGGTCAGCCTGGAGCTGGACGAGGTGATGAACCTCTCTGACCGGATCCTTGTGATGTACGAGGGTGAGATCGTGGGCGAGTTTGACCCCAAGACCACCACGGTCCAGGAGCTGGGCCTGTACATGGCCGGTGCCCGCAAGCAGGGAAAGGAGTAAGCAGAAATGAAAAACAAAAAACTTTCCCACAACGGGCTGCAGGGTTCTGTCACCAGCGTGATGGCTGCCCTGCTGTGTATCCTGATCGGTCTGTTTGTGGGCTTCCTCGTGCTGCTGGCCATCAATCCGGCCCACGCATGGGCAGACGGCTTTGTCCGCATCCTCAAGGGCGGCTTCCATGATGCCCCCTATAGTGTCGGCAAGGAGCTGGCCAACGCCGCGCCCCTGATCATGACCGGCCTTTCCGTGGGCTTTGCCTTCAAGACCGGCCTGTTCAACATCGGTGCCGCCGGTCAGTACACGCTGGGCGCTTACGGTGCCCTCTACTGTGCCATCATGCTCAAGCTGCCCTGGTTCGTCTGCCTGCTGGCTGCGGCCATTCTGGGCGGTCTGTGGGGTGCCATCCCCGGTTTCTTCAAGGCCTACTTCAACATCAACGAGGTCATTACCTCCATCATGTTCAACTGGATCGGCTTGTACCTCGTCAATGAGCTGGTCTACCAGAACGGCACCGGCCCCATGTATGATGTGCGCAACACCCGCACCCTGAACCTGGGCAAGAACGCAGATCTCGCCCAGTCTGTCATCCCGGACTTCGGCCTGAACAAGCTGTTCCAGACCAACAGCACCACCATTGCCATCTTCCTGGCCGCTGTGGTGGCCATCCTGATCTGGGTGGTGCTGAACAAGACCACCTTTGGCTATGAGCTGAAGGCGGTCGGCCTGAATAAGAGTGCTGCCCGCTACGCCGGTATCAACGAAAAGAAGAACATCATCCTCTCCATGGCCATTGCCGGTGCGCTGGCAGGCTTTGGCGCGGGCCTGTTCTACCTGTCCAACGTGGGCCAGTGGAACCCCCTGAACTCCACCAGCCTGCCCGCCATGGGCTTCAACGGCATCTCCGTTGCCCTGCTGGCAAGCTCCAACCCCATTGGCACCATCTTCTCGGCCCTGTTCATCTCCCACATCTCGGTGGGCGGCACCTTCCTTTCCACCAAGTATTACCCCACGGAGATCGCCGACCTGATCAGCGGCATCATCATCTACCTGTGTGCATTCTCCATGCTGTTCCGCGGCAAGATCCAGAAGCTGCTGTTCAAGAATGCGGACAAGACCAATGTGAACGCAGAGCCTGCCCCGGCGGAAAAGGCCAACGCGAAGAAGGAGGGCAAGTAAGATGCTGCTTTTGATCAAATATACCCTGCTGTATGGCATTGTCCTGATGCTGGTGGCACTGGGCGGTATGTTCAGTGAGCACTCCGGCATCATCAACATCGCGCTGGAAGGCATCATGGTCATCGGCGGTGTGGCGGGTGTTCTGACCCTGACCATGCTTCCGGCCGACATGTCGCCGTTCCTGGTGGTGCTGATCTCGGTCCTGGTGGCTGCGTTGGCCGGTATCGTGTACAGCCTGCTTCTGGCCTTTGCTTCCATCAACCTGAAAGCGGACCAGACCATCGGCGGCACGGCCCTGAACCTGCTGGCCACCGCCATTGCCGTGGTCATTGCCAAGTATTTCAGCGACAGCGGCAGCGCCAAGCTGAACTATTCCAACAAGCCGTTCCTGTTCAGCATCGGCGGCCTGGAGCTGAGCATCTTTGTGCCGTTGGGCATCGTGCTGCTCGTCATCAGCTATGTGGTGCTGTACAAGACCCGCTTCGGTCTGCGCCTGCGCGCCTGCGGCGAACATCCTCAGGCAGCCGATTCTGTGGGCATCAACGTCTACAAGATGCGCTACGCGGGTGTGCTGCTTTCCGGTGCGCTGGGCGCTATCGGCGGTCTGGCATATATCGTGCCCCCGGTGCAGACCTGGAACTTTGAGGTCGGCGTGGCTGGCGCGGGCTTCCTTGCACTGGCTGTTATGATCTTTGGCCAGTGGAAGCCCTTCAACATCTGTGCCGCCGCCATGTTCTTTGCCGTGTTCAAGAGCCTGGCAAACATTGCGGACTCCACCTTCCTGGCGCAGCTCCACTGGTCCAGCAACATCTATAACATGATGCCGTTCATCGCATCCATGATCATTCTGGCCTTTACCTCCAAAAACAGCATGGCCCCCAAGGCTGAGGGCATCCCTTACGACAAGGGTTCCCGCTGAGCGAGGTTTGTTCCAAGGGCGCAGCTGCTTTTCCGGGCAGCTGCGCCCTTGGTGTTCAAAACCCGACAAAGGAGACGGAATGTGGATTGCCTTTGTCAAAAAGTCTGTTATAATGGAATTTATTGAAAGTCATACTGTCAGACAGGAGAATTGCGATGCGTATTTATGATCTGATCGCGAAAAAGCGCGATGGCGGTACCCACACCCGGGAAGAGCTGGAGGCCATTGTCAACGGCTTTGTCAGTGGGGAAGTGGCCGATTACCAGATGGCTGCCTGGATGATGGCGGTCTACCTGCGCGGCATGACCAACGAAGAAACTGCCGAGCTGACGGACGTGATGGCCCACAGCGGCGTGATGGTCGATCTTTCCCCCATCCCCGGCATCAAGGTGGATAAGCACTCCACCGGCGGCGTGGGCGATAAGACCACCCTTGTGATCGCCCCGGTGGTGGCGGCCTGCGGTGTGAAGATCGCCAAGATGAGCGGCCGCGGTCTGGGCCATACCGGCGGCACCATTGATAAAATGGAGAGCGTGCCCGGCACCAGAACTGCCCTTTCGCAGGAGGAGTTCTTTGCCCAGGTGAACAAGATCGGGCTGTCGGTCATTGGCCAGAGCGAGGGCATTGCCGTGGCGGATAAGAAGATGTACGCCCTGCGGGATGTGACCGCCACGGTCAGCTGCATCCCGCTGATCGCCTCTTCCATCATGTCCAAGAAGCTGGCCTCCGGCTCCGATGCCATCCTGCTGGATGTGACCACCGGTACCGGTGCCTTTATGAAGACCGTGGACCAGAGCATCGAGCTGGCCAAGCTGATGGTCTCCATCGGCACCCATCATGGCCGCCGCGTCGCTGCTATGATCACCGATATGGACACCCCGCTGGGCCGCAACATCGGCAACAGCCTTGAGGTCATGGAGAGCATGGACGTGCTCAAGGGCAAGGGCCCTGCCGACCTGACCGAGGTCTGCCTGCAGCTGGCCGCCAATATGCTGGTGCTGGCAGGCAAGGGTACCCCGGCGGAGTGCCGTGCCATGGCACAGGCTGTGATCGCGGACGGCTCTGCCTTTGCCAAGTGCAAGGAGATGTTTGCGGCCCAGGGCGGCGACACCCGTGTGCTGGACGATTACAGCCTGTTTGAGCAGCCCGCAGCCAGCTTTGAGCTGCTGGCCGAGCAGGATGGCTACATCGTGGCCAACGATGCCGAGAAGATCGGCTCTGCCAGTGTGCTGCTGGGCGCTGGCCGCCAGAAGAAGGGAGACCCGCTGGACTTTGCGGCCGGCATCACCCTGCACAAAAAGCGCGGCGACTATGTGCACAAGGGCGAAAGCCTGGCCACCTTCTACGGTGCGGCAGATAAGTTTGAAGCCGCTGCTGCGGAGTACCGCAGCGGTCTGGTCTATGGTGCGGAAAAGCCCGAGGAGGCCCCGCTGGTCTACGCTCTTGTCACCAAGGACGGCGTGGAGCGCTACTGAGAAAGCATCCTTCCCGCAAGGCGGGAGGGACGGAAAGGACATTTTCTATGAAGATCATTCTGGTGGGCTGCGGCAAGGTCGGCACAGCGCTGGCACGACAGCTCAGCGAGGAAGGCCACAATGTCACGGTCATCGATACCAACAAGGCCCGTGTGGAGCATATCAGCGAATCCTATGACGTGATGGGCATTACCGGCAACGGCTCCTCCATCATAACGCTGTCCGAGGCAGGGATCGAGGAGGCGGACGTGTTCATTGCAGTCACCGGCTCCGACGAGCTGAACCTGCTCTGCTGCATGTTTGCCAAAAAGGCGGGCCACTGCCACGCCATTGCCCGTGTGCGCAACCCCTCCTACAGCCATGAGCTGGACTTCATCAAAAAGCAGATCGGCATTTCGGCCATCATCAACCCGGAGATGGCGGCGGCGCGGGAGATCTCCCACCTGCTGCGCTTCCCCGGTGCCAGCAAGATCGATACCTTTGCGGAAGGCCGGGTGCGGCTGATCAAGTTCACCCTGACCGAGGCACAGGCACTGGACGGCGTGGCCATCCGGGAGATCCCCACCCGGCTCAAGAGCGATATCCTGGTCTGCGCCGTGGAGCGCGACGGCGGGGTCATCATCCCCAACGGCAACTTTGTGCTGCAGAACGGCGACCAGGTCACCTTCCTCGCCACGCAGGAGAAGGCCCACGAGTTCTTCCAGCGCATTCATCTGGCCGTGCGCCCGGTGCGCAATGCCCTCATCGTGGGCGGCGGTGCCATTGCCTTCTACCTGAGCCAGGAGCTGCTGGAAAACCATGTCCGGGTGCGGATCGTGGAGCGGGACCCTGCCCGCTGCGATGTGCTGGCCCAGGCCCTGCCCGAGGCACAGATCCTGTGTGAGGACGGCTCCAACCGCGAGTTCCTGCTCTCCGAGGGCCTGACCTCCACCGAGGCCTTTGTGGCCCTGACCAACATCGATGAGGAAAATGTTCTGTTGACCCTGTTTGCCAAGAAGCATTCCAACGGCAAGCTGGTCACCAAGATCAACCGCCTGGAATTTGACGATATCCTGGCCGGGCTTGATCTGGGCAGCATCGTCTACCCCAAGTACATGACCTGCGATTACATCGTGCAGTATGTGCGCGCTTTGCAGAACGAGGCAGGCAGCAACATCAAGACCCTGTACCGCATTCTGGACGACCGTGTGGAGGCGCTGGAATTCACGGTCCATGAGAAGAGCCGCGCCACCGGTGTGCCCCTGAGCCAGCTCCACCTGAAAAAGAACCTGCTGCTCTGCTGCATCACCCGCGGCAACGAGATCAAGATCCCGCGCGGCGGCGATGAGATCCAGGTGGGCGACAACGTCATCGTGGTCACGCTGGAGCACGGCCTGCATGACCTGCGGGACATCGTGGAAGATTAACGGAGGCGCGGCATGAATTATGCGATCGTTCTGCGGCTGCTGAGCTACATCCTCTATTGCGAAGCCGCGCTGCTCCTGCTGCCTGCCATGGCCAGCCTGATCTACGGTGAATGGATGGTGCTGGGCGTGTTCCTGCTCACGGCAGCGCTTTCTGCAGCGGCGGGCGCTCTGCTCCACCGCATCAAGCCCAAGAGCCAGATCTTCTATATGCGGGAGGGCTTTGCCACCACGGCGCTCTGCTGGCTGCTCATCAGTGTGGTGGGCGCGGTGCCCTTTGTGCTCACGGGCAGCATCCCCAACCCGGTGGATGCCATGTTTGAGACCGTTTCCGGCTTCACCACCACCGGTGCCAGCATCCTGCCCGCCGTGGAGGGCCTGCCCAACGGCATCCTGCTCTGGCGCAGCTTCACCCATTGGATCGGCGGCATGGGCGTTCTGGTGTTCCTGCTCTCCCTGCTGCCCCTGACTGGCGGCTCCCACGTCAACCTGATGAAGGCGGAAAGCCCCGGCCCGCAGGTGGACAAGCTGGTGCCGAAGGTGCAGTCTACGGCCAAGATCCTGTACGGCATCTATTTCGCGCTCACGGTGGTGGAGCTCTGCTTCCTGCTGGCGGGCGGAATGAATGTGTTCGACTCTCTGCTCACGGCCTTTGGCACGGCGGGTACTGGCGGCTTCGGCTTCAAGAACGACAGCTTTGCCAGCTTCTCGCCTTACATCCAGTGGGTCGTGACCGTCTTTATGATCCTCTTCGGCGTCAACTTCAACGCGTATTTCCTGCTGCTGCTGCGCCGGTTCCGCCGCGCAGCGTCCAGCGAGGAAGTCCGCGCCTATTTCGCCATCATTCTGGCGGCGGTGGCCGTCATCACGGTGAACATCCGCAGCCTCTACGGCACCTTCGGCGAGGCGCTGCGCCATGCGGCCTTTCAGGTCGGCTCCATCATCACCACCACCGGCTTTTCCAGCTGTGATTTCGACCTCTGGCCCACGCTGGCAAAAGAGGTGCTGGTGCTGCTGATGTTCGTGGGTGCCTGCGCGGGCAGCACCGGCGGCGGCATCAAAGTCAGCCGCTTCCTCCTGCTGGGAAAGACGCTGGGCAAGGAGCTGAAGCAGGCCCTCCACCCGCAGGTGGTGGCCCCCGTCCGGATGGACGGCAAGCTGGTCAATCATGAGACCATCCGCACCACCAACGTCTTTCTGGCGGCCTACATCTTCATCTTTGCGGCATCCTTCTTCCTCATCAGTCTGGATGGCTTTGACATGGTGACCAACTTCACCGCCATTGCCGCCACGTTGAACAACATCGGCCCAGGCCTTGCCCAGGTGGGCCCCATGATGAACTTCGGGGCCTACTCCAACTTTGCAAAGCTGGTGCTCATCTTCGATATGCTGGCCGGTCGTCTGGAAATTTTCCCGATGCTGGTGCTCTTCCTGCCCGATGCGTGGAGAAGATTCTAAAAGTTTTATAACGCAAAAAATCCCCCGGTCCAGCCGGGGGATTTTTTGTCTGTATCAGAACGTCAGCTCGACCTTTTCCTGCGCACGGTATTGCAGAGCCTCGAGCAGCGAATCCTCGTCGAGGAGGCGCTTGCCGGAGAGGTCGGCAATGGTGCGGGCCACCCGGAGGATGCGGTCGTGGGCGCGGGCCGAAAGGCCCAGCGTCTCGTAGGAGGCCCGCAGGAGCTGTTCAGCAGCGGGGGTCATCCGGCAGATGCGCCGCACCTGCCCGGCGGTGAGCTGGGCGTTGCAGCGCACATCCTCGTAGCCGGGAGCAGCGTACCGCCGGGCCTGGATGGCCCGGGCGGCAAGGACCTGTTTCCGCAGCTCGGCGCTGCTCTCGGAAGGGGCAGCGCCGTGCAGCTCATCGAAGGCCACCGGGTCCATCTCGACGCAGAGGTCGATGCGGTCCAGCAGCGGGCCGGACACCCGGCTGCGGTACTGCCGCACCGCGCTGGGCGAACAGGTGCAGGCCCGGGTAGGGTGGCCGTAGTAGCCGCATTTGCAGGGGTTCATGGCGGCGACGAGCTGGAAGCGGCTGGGATAAGTGGCGCTTCCGGCGGCCCGGCTGACCGTGATGCAGCCGTCCTCGAGGGGCTGGCGCAGCACTTCGAGGCTCTCGCGGGAGAACTCGGGCAGCTCGTCGAGGAAGAGGACGCCGCAGTTGGCCAGACTGCACTCGCCGGGGCGGAACTGCGCCCCGCCGCCCGCCAGCGCAGCCGAACTGGCCGAGTGGTGGGGGCTGCGGAAAGGCCGTGCCGTCACGAGGCCCCGGCCTGCGGGCATCTGCCCGGCGATGGAGTAAATTTTCGTCGTCTCCACAGCTTCTTCCCGGGTCAGGGGAGGCAGGATGCCGGGCAGGCGGCGGGCCAGCATGGATTTGCCGGTGCCGGGCGCACCGACGAGCAGGACGTTGTGCCCGCCCGCAGCCGCGATGACCATCGCCCGGCGGGCCAGCGGCTGGCCGCAGACGTCAGCGAAATCGGGAACCTGGCTCCACGCATCGGCAGGGTCGAAGGGGACAGGCATCGTAGGCAGGATGGGCTGGACGCCCCGCAGTGCATCCACGACCTGACGGGCCGTTGCGGCAGGGTAGACCTGCATCTCGCTTCCGCAGGCCTCAGCGGCTTCGGCAGCGTTCTCGGCGGGGACATAGACCGCCGGCAGCAGCCTCCAGCGCCATGGGCAGGACGCCGGACACCGGGCGGAGACTGCCGTCCAGCGCCAGCTCCCCCAGAAAGGCCGTGTCCTTCGGCGGCGGCTCCAGCTGCCCGGAAGCGGCCAGCACCGCCAGCAGCAGGGGCAGGTCATACACCGGGCCGGTCTTGCGGACGTCGGCGGGAGCGAGGTTGATGGTGATGCGGCGGTCAGGCCACTTGAAGCCCAGATTTTTCAGGGCTGCGTGGACGCGGTCGCCGCTCTCCCGGACGGCGGAGTCCGGCAGGCCGACGATGGAGAGGGCGGGCATCCCGCCCGAGATGTCGGCCTCGACTTCCACGGGGAAGCCGTTGAGGCCCTTGAGGCCGAAGCTCTTGAGGACTGCGTACATGGGCGCTCCTTTCTGCCCGATGGGGCGGCAGAGACCATCCATAAAAGGGGATGACAATTTTTTTGCGGTATTTCGAAACTTCTTTTGAGATAACAGACAAAAGGAATGGAATGGTCGGCTAAGAACTGACTAAGAAATGGGAATGACAGGGCGCAGATGCCCAAGTTCGACACAATTTTCTGTTTGAATCTATTATATTAAAGGGCATGTGAGATGTCAACGAAACGCGGGCGATCTGCGATTGGAGGAAGAATCTTATGGTTGCGAAAGAGTACTGCTGTTACACCAGGCCCTATTCCAGGATCGAAGGCTTTCAGCTTGCACACACGCTGTACTACAGCGCAAGCGTAGAGGAAGAGGGGGTTGTACTGGCAGTGCGGCGGCAGCAGGGAGAAGAGTGTGTCACGGAGCAGGTCATCTGCCCGGTGGGCGATTTCGGGCGGCTGATGTCCCTGATGCGGTATCTGTGCGAAAATGGAGTAGGGCTGGGCCACTGGCTGGATGTACTGGACGACGCAGGGCAGGTGTACTGGCCCTGCACGGCTGCAAATGGGCAGCAGGAGAGCGGAAAGCCTGCACGATTTGTGGCATTTGCTGGTTTTGAGGGGGCAAACTTGGTACATAATCCTGAATTGACACAAAGCGTATAAAAGCTTATATTATAAGTAGACTTGGATGAATTTGTCCATTATGGTCAAAAATTATAAAGGTAAGGTGTGCAATATGTATCAGGATGAGTATAAGCGCTGGTTGGCAGCGGATCTGGAGGATGCAGATCTGAAGCCGGAGCTGGCCAAGGTCGAGGGAAACGACGACGAGATCAAGGACCGCTTTGCCGTTGCACTGAAATTCGGTACTGCCGGCCTGCGCGGCGTGCTGGGCGCTGGCACCAACCGCATGAACATCTACGTCGTGCGTCAGGCCACCCAGGGCCTGGCAAACTGGGTCAAGACCCAGGGCGGCAGCCAGACCGTGGCCATCAGCTACGACAGCCGCCTGAAGAGCGACGTCTTTGCCAAAACTGCCGCCGGCGTTCTGGCCGCAAACGGCATCAAGGTGCGCATTTATGATGCTCTGATGCCTGTCCCGGCCCTGAGCTTTGCCACCCGTTACTATGAGTGCAATGCGGGCATCATGGTCACCGCTTCTCATAACCCCGCCAAGTACAACGGCTACAAGGCCTACGGCCCCGACGGCTGCCAGATGACCGATGATGCCGCCGCCATCGTCTATGATGAGATCCAGAAGACCGATGTTCTGACCGGTGCAAAGTACATCTCTTTTGCCGCTGGCGTGGAGCAGGGCCTGATCCGCTTTGTGGGCGATGACTGCAAGAAGGCCCTGTACGATGCCATCGAGGCACGTCAGGTGCGCCCCGGCCTGTGCCGGACTGCCGGCCTGAAGCTGGTGTACAGCCCCCTGAACGGTTCCGGTCTGGTGCCCGTGACCCATGTGCTGAACGATATGGGCATCACCGATATCACCATCGTGCCTGAGCAGGAGTACCCCAACGGCTACTTTACCACCTGCTCCTACCCCAACCCTGAGATCTTTGAGGCCCTGAAGCTGGGTCTGGAGCTGGCCACCAAGACCGGTGCTGACCTGATGCTGGCCACCGACCCCGATGCAGACCGCGTGGGCATTGCCATGAAGTGTCCGGACGGCAGCTATGAGCTGGTCTCCGGCAATGAAATGGGCGTTCTGCTGCTGGATTACATCTGCGCCGGACGCATTGAAAAGGGCACCATGCCCGCAAACCCCGTGGCGGTCAAGTCCATCGTTTCCACCCCGCTGGCCGACGCTGTGGCAAAGCACTACGGCGTGGAGATGCGCAACGTTCTGACCGGCTTCAAGTGGATCGGCGATCAGATCGCCAATCTGGAAGCTGCCGGTGAAGTGGACCGCTTCATCTTCGGCTTCGAGGAGAGCTACGGCTATCTGGCCGGCCCCTATGTCCGTGACAAGGATGCTGTCATCGGCTCCATGCTCATCTGCGAGATGGCCGCTTACTACCGCAGCATCGGTTCCTCCATCAAGCAGCGTCTGGAAGAGATCTACGCACAGTACGGCCGCTACCTGAACAAGGTGGACAGCTTTGAGTTCCCCGGCCTGACCGGCATGGAGAAGATGGCTTCCATCATGCAGAAGCTGCGTGACGAGCCCCTGACCGAGATCGGCGGCCACAAGGTCGTCAAGGTCACGGACTACAAGAAGCCCGAGGAGACCGGCCTGCCCGCCGCCAATGTCCTGATCTACACGCTGGAAAATGGCGCGACCGTTGTGGTGCGCCCCTCCGGCACCGAGCCCAAGATCAAGACCTACTTCACCACCCTGGGCAAGACCCTGGAGGAAGCACAGGCACAGAAGGACGCTCTGGCTGCCGCCATTGAGCCCATCCTGAAATAATCTCCCCCAAGAAGCGTTTTTGCCCCTCTGCCCTGCCGCAGAGGGGCGTTTTTGCTGTATAAAATCGGTTGCAGTTTGCCGGGCGATACGGTATAATAAAACATGGTTTATTCTATCTGTGCCCCGGGTGGTATTTCCCGGGAGAATAAGAGCAGGGCAGGTGCAGAAATTGGAAAAGAAAGTATCAGCCGTTCTGGTGGCGGCAGGGTCTTCCACCCGCATGGGGTTTGACAAGCTCAGCTTTGATCTGGGCGGGGAGACCGTGGTGCAGCGGAGCATCCGCGCCTTTGCGGAGTGTCCGCTGGTCAGCGAGATCGTTCTGGTGGCCGGGAAGAACCGGGCATTTCTGGAACAGCAGGCTGCGGCCTGCACAAAGCCGGTGCAGGTGGTGCAGGGCGGCGCGACCCGCGCCGAGAGCGCGAAGAACGGCGTACTGGCCGCCCACGGAGAGCTGGTGGCTGTCCACGATGCCGCCCGTCCCTTTGTCAGTCAGGCTGTCATCACGGCGGTGCTGGAAGCAGCCGCTGCCTGCGGTGCTGCCGCCCCCGCCGTGCCGGTAAAGGATACCGTCAAGCGGGCTGTGCGGGGCGACGGCAAAACTGTGCCGGAGCATTGCATGGTTGCTGATACCCCTGACCGCAGCACCCTGTATGCGGTGCAGACCCCCCAGTGCTTCGACCGTGCGGCGTATCTGGCCGCGCTGGACGAGCTGGATGCGGAAAAAGCCCGCCTGGTCACCGATGACTGCAGCCTGTTTGAACTGACCGGCCGCCCGGTGCAGCTGACCCAGGGGGATTACGCCAATCTGAAGATCACAACGCGGGAGGATCTGCCCCGCGCCGAACAGAAAGAAGGAAATGATATGCGCATTGGTCATGGTTATGATGTTCACCGTCTGGTCGAGGATCGCAAGCTGATCCTGGGCGGCGTGGAGGTGCCTTTTGAAAAGGGCCTGCTGGGCCACTCGGATGCCGATGTGCTGGCCCACGCTGTGATGGACGCTGTGCTGGGTGCCGCCGCGCTGGGCGACATCGGCAAGCACTTCCCGGATACCGACCCCGCCTACGCCGGTGCCGACAGCCTGCAGCTGGCGCAGCATGTGGCACGCATCATGCGGGAGAAGGGCTGGAAGATCGTGAACATCGATTCCACCCTGCTCTGCCAGAAGCCCAAGCTGGCCCCCTACATCCCCGCCATGCGGGAGAATCTGGCCGCAGCCTTCGGGATGCCGGTGGATGCTGTGAGCGTCAAGGCCACCACCGAGGAGCATCTGGGCTTTACCGGCGAGGGCCTGGGCATTGCCGCCCATGCTGTCGCCTTGATCGAGAAGCTGTAACGGGAGAGACACTCTGATGACTCTGAATTCGATCATCGCCAATTTTCAGACCTTCAAGCTGGCCGATCTGCTGGATATCGTCATCATTGCTTTCCTGATCTACCAGCTGCTGGGCATCATCAACCGCACCCGCGCCGGGCAGCTGGCCAAGGGCGCGCTGCTGGTGCTGGCGGTCTATCTGGTGGCCAACGTGCTGAACATGCGCACCGTCACCTGGCTGCTGAACTCGCTGCTGCAGGTCGGCCTGCTGACGCTGGTGGTCCTGTTCCAGCCGGAGATCCGCCGCGCATTGGAGCGGATGGGCCAGACCGACCAGTGGGCGGGCAAGCTCTTCAACATCAAGGGACGCTATAACGACCCCAGCTTCAAGGGGGCCTGGCGCAGCGCCATCATTGCCATCTGCGATGCCGCCGAGCGCTTTTCCGAGACCAAGACCGGTGCCCTGATCGTGCTGGAGCGCAACACCAACCTCTCTGAGATCGTGCGCACTGGCACACCCGTGAACAGTGCCGTCAATCTGGAGGTGCTGGGCACCATCTTCTACGAGGGTACCCCCCTGCACGACGGTGCCGCCATCATTGAGAATGGCCGCATCAAGGCGGCGGGCTGTGTGCTGCCCCTGTCCAACAACCTGGATCTGGGCAAGGATATGGGCACCCGCCACCGCGCCTGCCTGGGCATTGCGGAGAATTCGGATGCCATTGCCGTTGTGGTCAGTGAGGAGACCGGCATCATCTCCATGGCAAAGAACGGTGTGCTGATCCGCCACTTTGACCGCCAGACCCTGTACACCCGGCTGGTGGATGAGATGATCCCCAAGGAGACCGCCAGCGAAAAGGCAGCTGCCGACGGCTGGCGCGGCAAGGTCAAGAGCCTGCTGAACTGGATGAACCAGAAAGAGGAGGATGAGCAGCAGTGAGCAGCAATCGTACCAACGGCACAAAGCCTGCCATCCAGCACACCAAGAGCATTCTGGACGACCGCCGCATCCGGCTGCTGCTGGCCATCGTGGGTGCCATTGTGGCATGGATGGTGGTCACCATCGTCGTCCAGCCCGGCACCACCCGCACCATCAACAACGTGCCGGTGGATTTTACCTATGATTCCGCCGCGTACACCTCCAGGGGCCTGAGCATCGTCAGCGCGCCGGAAAAGTACGTCAGCCTGAAGCTCTCGGGCGATGGCTACACCATCGGCAGCCTGACTTCCTCTGATTTCGTGGTCTACCCGGACTGGTCCGGCGTGCGGGACAGCGGCGAAAAGACCCTGCACCTGCAGGTGCGGGGCGTGAACACCCTGCTCAATGGCGTGTCCGTTTCCATTGAGGGCGGCGACAACAGTGTGGACGTGGTGTTTGACGTGGTGGAGGAGAAAACGGTGCCCATCACCGTGACCACCAACTACCTGACCATTGCGGACGGCTATATCCTCTATGGCACCGAGCTCTCCAAGGAGACGGTGACCCTCTCCGGCCCCAGCACCGAGATCGATAAGGTGGAGACCTGCACCGCCGAGGTGACCCACAAGGGGGAGCTCACCGATTCTGTCACGCTGGATACCGCCCTGCGCTTTTATACTAAGAGCGGCAGCGAGGTCAAGTTTGAATACACGAATCTGGAGGAGTCCAGCGTGGAGGTCACGCTGGAGGTCTACAAGATGGCCACCCTGCCCGTGTCGGTCAGCTTTATCAACGCGCCCCGGAATTTTGATCCCTCGGTGCTGGTCTACTCCCTGAGCAAGCAGACCCTGAATGTCGCCGGGCCCGAGAGCCAGATCGAAAAGCTCTCTACCCTGTCTGTGGGCACCATTGATCTTTCCACCTTTGCGCTGAACAAGGTATATGAGCTGCCCATCGAGCTGCCGGGCAATATCCGCCTGCTGGACAACATTTCCAGCATCACGGTCAGTTTCGACAGCTCCAAGCTCGAGACCAAGACCATGAACCTGCCCGCCAGCTGCGTGCAGGTGGTCAATCTGCCCTCCACCTATACCCTGACCGTGCAGACCGAGCGGCTGATGAACGTGACCCTCTGCGGCCCGGCGGGTCTGCTGGATACGCTGGTGCCCGAGCAGGTGGTCATTGAGATCGATGCGGATGATTTCTATGTGGCCGCAGGGCAGCAGAACATTGCCTGCCGCCTGTATGTGCCCTCCAATGGTAAGATCTTTGCGCTGGGAAGCTATGTTATCCAGTGCAAGATAGAAAGTAACTGAGCTGGCTCACCCTCTCAGTCTCGCTTCGCTCGCCAGCTCTCCCGAAGGGAGAGCCCTTGGCATAAAGATGAAGTTTGCAAATACTGCCAAGGCCTCCCACTTTGGGGGAGGTGGCATTGCGTTAGCAATGACGGAGAGGGTGAGGAGGCTGAAAATAGAAAGCGAAACCTGATAGATGATACTAGTAAGAGATATCCGCCTGCCGCTCTCTGCCGGGGAGCCGCAGGCATTCGAGAAAGCGCTGCATCTGGCGCGCATCCCCCGCAGCAAGGCGGCCCATCTGGGCGTGGCCAGGCTGTCGGTGGATGCCCGCCACGGGCAGCCAAAGCTGGTGTATACCATAGCGGTAACGCTCAAGGACGAGGGTGAGGAATCTGCGTATGCAGGGGCCTCGCCCTGCGTTGCTATCCGCGGCAAAACGGATCTCAGCGTTCAGAACGGCACCCAGCGCCTGCCCCACCGGCCTGTGGTCTGCGGGCTGGGCCCGGCGGGCCTGTTTGCGGCGCTGCTGCTGGCCCGGCAGGGCTACAAGCCCATCGTGCTGGAGCGCGGCCCGGCGCTGGACGAGCGTGTGAAGGCGGTGGAGCACTTCTCTGCCACCGGCGAGCTGGACCCCAACGCCAACATCCAGTTTGGCGAGGGCGGCGCAGGCACCTTTTCGGACGGCAAGCTGACCACCCGCATCGGGGATGAGCTCTGCGGCTTTGTCACCGAGGTGTTTCTGCAGCACGGTGCCCCGGCGGAGATCGCCTGGAAGCAGAAGCCCCATGTGGGCACCGACCTGCTCCGAGGCGTTATCACCTCCATCCGCAGGGAGATCGAAACTCTGGGCGGTGAGGTGCACTTCAACACGGCCCTCACCGGTTTTGAGCAGAAGAACGGCCGGCTGACCGGCATCTTTACCACCGGCGGGAGCTTCCCCTGTGAATCGCTGGTGTTTGCCGTGGGCCACTCGGCCCGGGACACCTTCGGGATGCTGATGGACAGCGGTCTTGTGCTGGAGTGCAAGCCCTTCAGCGTGGGCTTCCGGGCAGAGCACCTGCAGAGCGAGATTGAGAAGAGCCTGTACCACGAGGCCGCCGGGCATCCGGCCCTGCCACGCGGAGAGTATCAGCTCTCCCAGCATGTGGGAGACCGGTGCGTGTACACCTTCTGCATGTGTCCCGGCGGTCAGGTGGTGGCTTCGGCCAGTGAGACCGGCCACGTGGTCACCAACGGCATGAGCTACCACGCCCGGGACGGCAAAAACGCCAACGCGGCGGTGGTGGTCAGCGTGGGAGCTGAGGATTTTGGGGGTGACCCGCGCAGGGCCATCGCTTTCCAGCGGGAGCTGGAGGCCAAAGCCTACGCTGCAGGCCGCCGGGGCGGGGCGTATGCGGCCCCGGCTGAGAATGTGCAGAGCTTTCTGGAGGGCAAAGGCCAGCTGAACATCGGCCGGGTGGAGCCTACCTATGACCGGGGCGTTGTGGCTGCGGATCTGGGAGCTTTGCTGCCCGGGGAGCTGGCCGATACCCTGCGGGCCGGTCTGCGGGCGTATGAACGGAAAATTGCCGGTTACACCGCCCCGGAAGCCATCCTCACCGGCCTTGAGACCCGCACCAGCAGCCCCGTGCGGCTGAAACGGGAGGAGACCTTGGAATCGGCCCAGCTGGCGGGGTTGTACCCCTGCGGCGAGGGGGCCGGATATGCGGGCGGCATTATGAGCGCCGCCGTGGACGGCCTGCGGGTCGCCCGTGCGATCATCGGCCGGTATGCACCGGCAGAAGGGTGAGAAATATTGATGAACCATCGTGAAAACGATAAAACACAAGAAAACGAGGGAAAACAGGTGCAGCAGGAGCTGGAAGAGCAGCTGCGCGCCTTTGGCGACACCATGTCCGATGCCTTTGCCCACGGCTTTGAGGGCCGGGGTATGGACATCGGTGACCGGGCCTTTGATGTGGGCAAGGCCGCTGTTCATGCAGCCAATTACGGCATCTCGGAGGCGGGCAAGGCCATGCGGCAGGCCAGGGACAGCTACTACCAGAGCCAGCGGCAGGCCCATGCCAACGGCGGCACGGCAGAGCAGTACGCCGGAATGCCCCAGTGGGCCAGAAATTTCTTTGCATCGCGCCCGGAGCTGACCCCGGTGGAAAAGCTGCGGAAATGCGCCAAGGAGCGTTACAGCTCGGGCGTGGCTCTGCTGGCCGTGGGCATCATCTTTGCGGTGCTTTTCGGGCTGGGCGCAGTGGGCTGCCTCATCGGGCTGGGCATTATTTCGCCGACTGCTTTGGGCGACGTTGTGGTGTCGACTGCTGAGGGCGGCGGCATCCAGATAACGGGCACGGACTACGTTATGAACACCGCCTACAACGTGCTTGGCATCGTCAGCAGCGTGCTGGGTCTTGCCACGGCGGGCTTTGGCTGGATGGCGGTCTGCGGCGTTTCCCAGAGGGAAGCGGGCAGGCAGATGGGCCAGCTGGCCGACCTTGCCGACAGCATGGACGGCGGCAAGGGCCTGCCGGTGGAGATGCTGGCCGACCTGACCCACCAGAAAAAGAAAAAAACGCTCAAGCGGCTGAAAAAAAGCATCCGCAAAGGCTGGCTGAATGCATGGCTGGATGAGAAAACGGAGACTGTGTACCTGACGGCGGAGGATTACCGCGCCGCACAGGAGCGCCCGGAGCCTCAGCCCGCCCCCGCACAGCCTGAGCAGGGGGAAACCGCTGAAACGCCCCTGAACCTTGAGACCATCCGCCGCTTTGCGCAGGTGCTGGAGCAGGAGCAGCAGCTCATGCAGGACGCACAGGGCCGGGAAGAGCTGGAAGCGATGCAAAAGACCACCACCGCCATCTGCGAGTGGCTGGAAGCGCACCCGGAAAGCCTGCCCAAGGCCCGCCGCTTTGCGGAATACTATATCCCCACCACCCTGAAGCTGCTGCACACCTACAACGATGTGCAGGGCCAGCAGGGCGAAAATGCAGAGACCATCCGCCGGGACATCGCGGGCATCCTGCACACCCTGAATCAGGCTTACAGCAACCTGTATGATAACCTGCTTTCTGACGTTGCCATGGATGTTTCCAGCGAGATCGCCGCGCTGCAGGGAATGCTGGCCAATGACGGCCTGACCGGGGAGGGAATGTTATGACGACCTACCGGGCCTGGAACCTGAAGCCGTTGGACCGCTCTGCCCTAAAAGAGCTGACCGCGGCCATTGCCCAGCAGAGCACCGAGGAGCTGGAAAACCGCGCCATGGAAACGATGGATGGGGAGCCGTGGAGCGAGGAAAAATATCAGATGACGCTGGCCGTCCAGCAGAAGGAGGCGGGCCTGCTGGCAGGCATTCTGGCCGCGCGCGGCATCACCGACCCTGCCGAGGCCCTGACCCTGCTGTCGGGCGAGGAAGAACTGACCGACCCCATGCTCCTGACCGACATGGACAAGGCCTGTGCCCGCATCCTCGATGCCATCGACCGGGAGGAGACCATTGTTGTCTTTGGCGACTACGATGTGGACGGCGTGACCGCCACCGCCCTGCTCTACCAGCATCTCAAGGGAATGGGAGCCAACGTCAAGTGCATGCTGCCCAGCCGTGAAGGCGATGGTTACGGCCTTTCCAAAAATGCCATCCAGTCCATCCACGATAAGGGATACCAGCTCATCGTGACGGTGGACAACGGCATCTCCGCGCTGGAGGAGGCCGAGTTTGCGGCTTCACTGGGGGTGGACCTGATCGTCACCGATCACCATCTGCCCCATGATACCCTGCCTAAGGCAGTTGCCGTGGTGGACCCCCGCCGCGCCGATGATACCAGCCCTTTCAAGGGCCTGTGCGGCGCAGGCGTGGCCTTCAAGCTCTGTGCCGCGCTGGACGGCTGTCCGCCCGAGGAGATGCTGGATTACTGCGGCGACCTTGCCGCCGTGGGCACCGTGGCAGACGTGATGCCCCTGACCGGTGAGAACCGCACTCTGGTCAAAGCGGGCCTGCACCTGCTGCAGCACTCCGACCGCCCCGGCCTTCTGGCCCTGCTGGATGAGGTGGGGCTGGGCGGCAAGCCCGTGACCGCCGAGAATGTCAGCTACGCCATTGCCCCCCGCATCAACGCGGCGGGCCGGATGGACAGCGCTGTGACCGCCCTGCAGCTGGTGCTGTGTGAGGATGAGGAACGCGCTGCCGAGCTGGCACATAAACTGAACGAGATCAACGCCGCCCGGCAGGAGACCGAGGGTGAGATCGCCAAGGCCGCGCAGGCCCAGCTGGAGGCCGAGCCCGCCATTCTGGAGGACCGGGTCATCCTGATCTGGGGCCGGGACTGGCACCCCGGTGTCATTGGCATCGTGGCATCCCGGCTGGTGGAAAAGACCGGCCGTCCCGTCATCGTGGTGTCCATTGATGAGCACGGCGAGGGCAAGGGCAGCGGACGCAGTGTGCAGGGCTTCAACCTGCACGCCTGCATTGCCTCCTGCGAGGATCTTATCCTCCGCTTCGGCGGCCACGCCATGGCGGCGGGCCTTTCGGTACGGGAGGAGAACCTGCCGGAGCTGCGCCGCCGCCTGAACGAGTGGGCCGCCCGGGAATGCCCGGTGCTGGTGACTCCGCCGCTGGAATGCGACCTGTCTATCCATCTCGACCGCATCACGGTGGAATCTGTCCGGCGGCTGGACCAGCTGGCTCCCTACGGTGCCGAAAACCCCGCCCCGGTGTTCCTGCTGGAAAAGGCCGTGGTGGAGGGAGTCTACCCTGTCTCGGAGGGGCGGCACTGCCGCCTGCGCCTGCGGCAGGGCAATGCCTGCATCTATGCGGTCTGGTTCGGGATGCACCCGGAGCAGCTGCCTTATGCCACCGGCGATGTGGTGGACGCGGCCCTGAGCCTCTCTGTTTACGAGGCCGCCCGGGGCGCGCAGCTTTCGGGACGCATTCTGGAGCTGCACCCGGCGGGCTTGGGCAACGCCGCTGCCCAGCAGACCGCGCTGGTGCAGGCTTTGCGCCGCGGCAGTCCGCTGACTGCCCAGCAGCGCGCCCTGATCGCACCGGAGCGCAGTGATATCATTACCGTTTACCGGGAACTGCAGGCCCGGCGCTGGCACGCCGAGGATATGCAGCCCCTGTTTGCAAAGCTGGGGGAGGAGCACACCGGCAAAACGCTGGTGGCCCTGACGGCCCTGGAACAGGTGGGCCTGATCGCCGCCGTGGAGCGCGGCGGGGCAAAGTTCTGGGAGCTGGTTCCCACGGCAGGCAAGAAGAACCTGGCCGATGCCCCCATCCTGAAATGTCTGGAGGAGTAAAAATATGCCAGAGGGAAAGAAACCGGCGGAGGACCTTTACTCCGCAAAAACGCATCTGCATCAGCCGGTGCCGGAGGTGTCTACCGTGAACGCCACGGCCCTGCCGGCTGACGCGCCCGAGGGTGCCCTGCCCAGCGAGGTGCGGCCTGAGATCGTTACCTGGGAGAAGCTCTGCGAGGCCATCAAGGCCAGCGGCAAGGCCTACAACATGGAGATGATCACCAAAGCCTACGACCTTGCCAACAAGGCGCACAACGGGGTCTGCCGCCGCAGCGGCGAGCCCTACATCTGCCACCCGCTGGCCGTGGCCCGCCTGGTGCTGGATCTGGGCATGGATTCGGAGAGCATTGCCGCCGCCCTGCTCCATGACGTGGTGGAGGACACCCCCACCACGCTGGAGGACCTGACCGCCGCCTTTGGCGAGGAAGTGGCCCTGTTGGTGGACGGCGTGACCAAGCTGACCAAGATCCAGTTCTCCAACATCGAGGAGCTGCAGGCCGAGAACCTGCGCAAGATGCTGCTGGCCATGAGCCGGGATGTCCGCGTGATGATCATCAAGCTCTGCGACCGTCTCCACAATATGCGCACCGGCGATGCCTGGCCTGAGCAGAAGCGCCGCGACAAGGCCCGTGAGACGATGGAGGTCTATGCCCCCATCGCCAACCGTCTGGGCATCCTGAACGTCAAGGAGGAGCTGGAAGACCGCAGCCTCCACTACCTCGACCCCGTGGGCTACGAGGAGATCAACAAGATGCTCAGCGAGCGCGCGGGCGACGAGTTTCTGGCCAGCGTGTCGGGCGTCATCAAGAGCCGCCTCGAGGAGAGCGGCATCGAGGGCGCGACCATCAAGCGGAGAGTCAAGAGCATCTACGGCATCTACCGCAAGACCATCATGCAGAACAAGTCCTTCGATGAAATTTACGACATCTACGCGGTGCGCATCATTCTGGACACCCTGGCTGAGTGCTACAGCACCCTGGGCCTCATCCACGATATGTACCACCCGCTGCCCAACCGCTTCAAGGATTATATCTCCACCCCCAAGCCCAACGGCTACCAGAGCCTCCACACCACCGTCATCGGCCACGAGGGCATCCCCTTTGAGGTGCAGATACGCACCCGCACCATGGACGAGCAGGCCGAGTACGGCGTTGCCGCCCACTGGAAGTATAAGGAGGGCCTCGAGGGCCACGATAAGCTGGACGAGCGGCTGGCATGGGTCAGCCAGCTGCTGGAAAACCAGCGCGTCAGCGAGGATTCCGGCAACCTGCTCCACGATTTGAAGAGCGACCTGCTGCCGGAGGAGGTCTTTGCCTTCACCCCGAAGGGCGACGTCATCAACCTGCCTGCCGGGGCCACCCCCATCGACTTTGCCTATAACATCCACTCCGCCGTGGGCAACCACATGGTGGGGGCCAAGGTCAATGGCCGTCTGGTCCCCTTTGATACCCGCCTGAAAAACGGCGACATCGTAGAGGTGGTCACCTCCCAGTCCGCCCACGGCCCAAGCCGGGACTGGGTGAAGATCGCCCGCTCCAGCAACGCCCGCTCCAAGATACGCCAGTGGTTCAAGCGGGAGCGCCGGGACGAAAACGTGGTCACGGGCCGGGCCTCCTTTGAGTCGGAGCTCAAGCGCTGCGGCGTGTCTTTGAAGGAGCTTACCAACGACGAAAACCTCCCCGGCATCCTGAAAAAGCTCACCTATAAGAGCCTGGACGACCTGTACGCCGCCATCGGCTACGGGGGCATCAGCAGCCTGAAGGTCATCGGCCGCATCCGGGAGGATATCCAGCGCATTCTCCACCAGCACCAGGAGGAGCGCCAGGCGGAGGTGCCGCTGGAAGGCCGCCCCGATGCCACCCGCCCCGCCGTGCCCAAGCGCACCCACAGCGAAAAGGGCATCATTGTGGAGGGCCTCAGCAACTGCCTGGTGAAGTTCTCCAAGTGCTGCACCCCCGTCCCCGGCGACCC
>OHRO01000133.1_pt1 | contig 22917 bp, 20 predicted proteins | sample 1578461 | NCBI WGS metagenome assembly OHRO01 (sample SAMEA3879545, study PRJEB24766) | human gut metagenome | biome: human-associated habitat; feature: feces | place: USA | collected 1985/1987
CTTCTGCTTGAGGGCATCGGCAAATGCGGCCTGGAACTCGGGGAGGTTGGTGCAGCGGTAGCCCTTCAGGCCAAAGCCCTCGGCCAGCTTGACAAAGTCAGTGCGACGGTGGGGGTCGGTCTGGGAGTAGCGCTTTTCGTAGAAAGTGGTCTGCCACTGGCGCACCATGCCCAGCACAGAGTTGTTGAAGATGACCGTGATGATGGGCAGCTCATAGCTGACAGCGGTGCAGGCCTCGTTGAGGTTCATGTGGAAGGAACCGTCGCCCGTGAACATGACCACCCGCTGCTCCCGGCCCAGCGCCATCTGCGCGCCGATGGCCGCGCCATAGCCAAAGCCCATGGTGCCCAGGCCGCCGCTGGTGATAAAGCCGCGGCTCTTGGTGTGGCGGATGTACTGGGCCGCCCACATCTGGTGCTGGCCCACGTCGGTGACATACACGGCCTCAGGGCCGCACTGGCTGCACACCTCGCCGATGACCTGATGGGGCATCAGGCGGGTGGGGTCGGACACGGGGTGGTAATCCTGTGCCTGCCACTCGTGGATCATCTTCAACCAGTCGGGGTGCTTCTTCTCCTCAATAAGGGGGAGCATCCCGCTCAGGACATAGCAGACATCACCGGCAATGGCAAGATCCACATCCACATTCTTGCCCAGCTCACTGGGGTCGATATCGATCTGGATGATGGTGGCGTTCTTGGCAAAGGTCTTGGGGTTCAGGGCCACGCGGTCAGAAAATCGGGTACCCAGTGCAATCAGCACGTCACAATCCGCGACCGCCCGGTTGGAGGTGTAGCAGCCGTGCATTCCAACCATGCCGATGTTCATCGGGTCACCGTAGGGCACAACGCCTGCGGCCATCAGAGTATAGGTGGCGGGGATCTCCGCCTTGTGGATCAGGTCACGCAGGGGCTGGCAGGAAGCCGCGCTCCGCACGCCGCCGCCAAAATAGACCAGCGGGCGCTTGGCCGCGTTGATGATATCGGCGGCCCACTTGACCTGCTGTTCGTCGTAGGTGGTCACGGTGCGGATCGGCTCCGGCTGCTTGGGGGTGAACTCGCAGACAGCAGCGGTGACATCCTTGGGGATATCCACCAGCACCGGGCCCTTGCGGCCGCTCTGCGCAATGCGGAACGCCGCACGCATGGTATCGGCCAGCTCTTCTACCTTGCGCACCGTGAAGTTGTGCTTGGTGATGGGCATCGTGATGCCCTCGATGTACGCCTCCTGAAAGCCGTCCTTGCCCAGACCGGGGGTCGGCACATTTCCGGTAAAGGCGACCATGGGCACGGAGTCCATGTAGGCAGTGGCAATGCCGGTGACCAGATTGGTGGCACCCGGGCCGCTGGTGGCCAACACCACGCCGGTGCGGCCCGTTGCGCGGGCATAGCCATCGGCCGCATGAGAAGCGCCCTGCTCGTGGGCGGTCAGCACATGGTGGATGCGGTCAGAATTCTTATACAGCTCGTCGTACAGGTTCAGCACAGCACCGCCGGGATAGCCGAAGATGGTGTCCACGCCCTGTTCGCAGAGGACTTCAACAAAAATTTGCGAACCATTTAACTGCATGGTAAGTTGCTCCTGTTCCTTTTCCTCTTACACTCTCAACAAAATTTTCCCTCAGACACGTTACTTTTCGCATCTTGCATTCCGATTTGAACGTTGGGTCAATTATACTATAAATCGGGCCTTTGTCAATCGACGATTTGTAAAGTGAATCAGCCGAAAGATGAAGATAATTGAACACACCCTTGCTAAGCGCCTTTTCCAAGAGTATAATCAATTCTACACTGTTATAAAAATAAACAGCCTTCTGACCGGCCTGCCAATGGCTCCCCCTTTGGGGGAGCTGGCGCGGCGCGCCTGAGAGGGCAAGGCCGTTAAAAAGAGAGGATTTTCCTATGCAACTTCGTGAATGGAACGCCCGGCTCCACGGGCTTGTTGTTTTCCGTGCCCTGCTGGGCGACCCCGTTGTGGCAAAGCTGGCGGCGCTGACCGACCGGCTGGAAGCGGCTGACGACAGCATCGCCCCCCTGTGCGATGCTGTGGCCGCCTTTGAAGCTGCCCTGTTTGCCCACACCACCAATCTGGGCGATTATCTTTCCAACGCCGTGCTGGAGACCGAGACCTTCTGTGTGCGGCAGGCCGCCGCGGGCCAGCTCTCCCCTGTGATGGAAGCCGCCCTGAACAGTGAGCTGAACTTTTTGCAGAAGCTCTGCGGCCTGACGCTGGACGCGCTGCTGGAAGCCGCCGACCGGCAGAGCCGGGAGCTGGCGTTCCTGCCCCGTTGGGAGGCAAGGCAGCTCGACCTGACCGCCGCCTACAACCAGCGGATGCGGGAAGCCGGGAAGAAGGGCTACGGCATGTTTGCCAAGCACCACGTGTTCACAGTGGAGAATGGCCAGCTGGTGCCCGTGAAGTACCCCGACCCCCAGAAGCTCAGCGAGCTGCCGGGCTACGAGAAGGAGCGGGAAAAGGTCATTGCCAACACCCGCGCCCTGCTGGCCGGTTCCCCCGCCAACAATGTCCTGCTCTACGGCGATGCAGGCACCGGCAAATCCAGCACGGTCAAGGCCATTGCCAATGAGTATGCCGCCGACGGCCTGCGGCTGGTGGAGGTCAAGAAGAACCAGCTCTACCAGATCCCCGACCTGATGGATCAGCTGGCGGCCAACCCCCTCAAGTTCATCCTCTTCATCGATGACCTGAGCTTCTCCTCCAACGACGACAACTTTGCCGCCCTGAAAGCCATCCTTGAGGGCAGCGTGGGCGGCCGGGCCCGGAACATTGCGGTGTACGCCACCTCCAACCGCCGCCACCTCATCAAGGAGACCCTGACCGACCGCACCGGCGACGACATCCACGAAGCCGACACCCGGCAGGAGCTGATGAGCCTTTCCGCCCGGTTCGGCCTGACTGTCACCTTCCAGCGGCCCGAGAAAGCCCGCTTTGCCGCCATTCTGGAAGAGCTGGCAAAACAGCACCACATCCAGATGCCCATGGAAGAGCTGCTGGTCAAAGCCGAGGCCTTCGCCATCCGCGCCGGCGGCCGCAGCCCCCGCGTGGCCAAACAGTTCATCGAACAGTGCGAGAGCGGCGTGCAGAAATAATGTTTGCTTTTTCGTTTTTATGGATAAGAAAAAGCGCTGTGCAGTGAAATGACTGCACGGCGCTTTTTGCTGTTTTGAAAGAAAACTGCCGCCGCAGGCGGCAGATGAGGCGGTCAGAAAATCACACGCGCTCGGCCACCAGCTGGAAGCCCTCTTTGGTGAGCTCCTGCCGGATCTGCTCGATCTGGGCATGGTCGCGGGTCTCCAGCACCAGCTTGAGGAAGCAGCTGGAGATGGGCATATTGGGGTCAGAGCCGTCATGCAGGACAGAGACCACATTGCTGCCGCAGCGGGAAACGATGGCAGCCACCCGCTCCAGCTGGCCGGGCTTATCCTCCAGCGCAATGGTCAGGTTGGCCTTGCGGCCACTCATCACCAGACCACGGGTGATGACGCGGTTGAGGATGTTCACATCGATGTTGCCGCCGGAGATCAGGCAGACCACCTTTTTGCCCTCGATGGGCAGCTTGTGGAACAGCGCCGCTGCCACAGGCACCGCACCGGCCCCCTCAGCCACCAGCTTCTGGTTCTCCATCAGGGAGAGGATGGCGGCGGCGGTCTCGTCCTCGCTGACGGTCACGATGTCGTCCACATATTCCTCGCAGAGCTGATAGGTCAGCTCGCCGGGGGTCTTGACCTGAATGCCGTCCGCAAAGGTGGCCACATTTTTCAGGGTCTGATACTTGTGCTCATGCAGGCTGCGGTACATGCTGGGGGCACCCTCGGCCTGCACACCATAGACCTTGACCTCGGGGCGCAGGCTCTTGATGGCAAAGGCCACGCCGGAGATCAGGCCGCCGCCGCCCACGGGCACGATGACGGCATCCAGATCGGGCAGCTGGTCAAGGATCTCCAGACCAATGGTGCCCTGACCTGCGATGACCTGTTCGTCATCGTAGGGGTGGATGAAGGTCATGCCGGTCTCGGCCTGCAGCTCCACGGCCTTGTCGTGGGCATCATCATAGGTGCCGGGCACCAGACAGACCTCCGCGCCCAAGCTCTTGGTATTTTCCACCTTCATAATGGGGGCACCGTCCGGCATACAGACGATGCTCCTGATGCCCCGGCGGGTGGCGGCCAGAGCCACGCCCTGTGCGTGGTTTCCGGCAGAGCAGGCGATCACGCCCTTTTCGCTCTCCTCCCTGGAGAGCTGGCTGATCTTATAATAGGCTCCCCGCACCTTGAAGCTGCCGGTCACCTGCAGGTTCTCGGTCTTGAGGTAGAGGCGGCAGTCCTTGGAGAGCTTGGGCGCTTCGATCAGGTCGGTCTTGCGGGCAACGTCCTTGAGCACAAAGGCGGCGTGGTAGATCTTATCCAGAGTCAGCATGACGATACTTCCTATCTTCTATCCTTAATTTTTGCATGTGAATATGCATCCCAGTATAAATTAGCAAAAGTATTTTGTCAAATGAACGTATTTCAACATTTTGTTTGCTGGGGTGACCGCCAATGGCTACGCCCGGGCAGGCGGCAGCCCTGCGGCCCGATGCGCGCTCCACCTGTTCCCATGCCGTGAGAGCGGTTTCCCCTGACCCAAAACGCCCCTCTCCGACATCTGTGAGACCGGAGAGGGGCGTTCTCGTTTTTAACCTTTCATCGGCACAAATCCGACCAGATCCTTCACGACCTCGCCGCCGATGATGAGCCCGGCCACCGAGGGCACAAAGGCGTTGGAGCCGGGGACCGAGCGCCGGATGGTGCACTTGCGCTGGGTGCCCGGAGGGCAGATGCAGTGGTTCTTACAGCTGATGGAATCATCCTCAATGGGGGTCATGGCAGGCTCCTTGGAGTAGACGACCTTCAGGTGCTTGATCCGCCGCTTGCGGCACTCGGTGCGCATCACCTTGGCCAGCGGGCAGACGGAGGTCTTGTAGATATCCGTCACCTCAAAGCGGGTGGGGTCCATCTTGTTGCCTGCACCCATGGCGCAGATGATGGGGGTGCCGGCCTCCTTGGCCTTGACCACCAGCGCGATCTTGCCGGTGACGGTGTCGATGGCATCCACCACATAGTCGTACTGGGTGAAGTCGAACTGATCCTGCGTTTCCGGGGTGAAAAAGATCTTGTAGGTGGTGACCTTGATGTTGGGGTCGATCTCGTGGATACGCTGTTCGGCCACATCCACCTTGTACTGGCCCACGGTCTTGCGGGTGGCCACGATCTGGCGGTTCAGGTTGGTCAGGCAGACCTTGTCATCATCAATGAGGTCCAGCGCACCCACACCGCTGCGTGCCAGCGCTTCCACCGTGTAGCCGCCCACGCCGCCAATGCCAAACACCGCCACACGGGAATTGTGCAGCTTTTCCATTGCTTCCTTGCCCAGCAGCAGCTGGGTGCGGGAATATTGATCCTGCATAGATACTTGCTCCTCCATCTTACACTACGCCTATTGTTTTATCAGTTCGACGCAGTTGCTTTTGTTTTACTTTATCACTTTCCTGCAAAGCGCCTGAGCGGTTTATTCCACCGCAACGATGGTGCCGCCCCCCAGCACAACATCCCCCTGATACAGCACCACAGCCTGACCGGGCGTGGGGGCACGCTGGGGCTGGTCAAATTCCAGCCGGAACTGCCCCTCTCCTGCCGGGTAGACGGTGGCCGCCTGCTCGGTCTGGTGGTAGCGGGTGCGGGCCGTGACCCGCAAGGGCACGGTCAGCTCCGGGATGGTGATCCAGTTCACCTCGTCGGCATAGACGATGCGGTCAAACAGGTTCTCCTCCGGGCCCACCGTGACGGTGTTGGCCTGCATATCCTTGGCGCAGACATACACCGGCGCACCCATGGCAAGGCCCAGGCCCTTGCGCTGGCCGATGGTATACCGCACCGCGCCATTGTGAGTGCCCACCTTTTTGCCGTTCTCGTCCAGAAAATCACCTGCCGGGTAGTGCTTGCCGGTGAAGTCCTCCATGAAGCGGGCGTAGTCGCCGTCCGGCACAAAGCAGATATCCTGGCTGTCATGCTTGCGGGCGTTGATGAAATGCTGCTTTTCCGCGATCTCACGCACTTCGGCCTTGTGCAGCCCCCCCAGCGGCAGGCGCACATGGGCCAGCTGCTCCTGGGTCAGGTTATAGAGCACATAGCTCTGATCCTTACCCTCGTCCAGCCCCTTTTTCAGCAGCCAGCGGCCGGTGGCCTCGTCCTGCTCCACCCGGGCGTAATGGCCCGTGACCACATACTCCATGCCATGGCTCTCAGCCCAGCGGAGCAGGTGGTCGAACTTCATATACCGGTTGCAGTCGATGCAGGGGTTGGGCGTGCCGCCCATCTCGTATACCCGGATGAATTTTTCGATGATCTTCTCCCGGAAGTCGGCGGTGAAATCCAGCACCTCATAGGGGATATCCATCGCAAAGGCCACCTCGGCGGCATCCTCGATATCCTTTTCGGAGCAGCAGGTGTGGAAACCGGACTGCCCCAGCGTCTCGTTGCGGGTGAGCCGCATGGTGATGCCGGTGCAGTCGTACCCCGCCTGCTGCATCAGCCATGCCGCCACCGAGCTGTCCACACCGCCGCTCATGGCGATGAGTGCCCCGGGGCGCTTCGTGTTCTGTGCTTCTGTCATATCGTTCCTCATTCAATAACACACTAAAACAGTAGTATAATACTACCGCAGCTTCTTTCTCTTGTCAAGACGCAGAAAATCGGGCCGCCGCTGCCAACAGCGCATCTTTTTCATTGGGTGTCTGCCCGGTGATGACAGCCTCCAGCAGGGCGTTCAGCACCTGCCGCAGACCCGGGCCGGGTCTGACCCCCGCCGCCATCAGGTCACGGCCATTCACGGCCAGCTGGCTCACCCGGCAGCAGGCATTTTCTGCTGTCAGCCGCTCCGCCTCGGCCCGCAGGGCAGCAAAGGCCCTGGTCTGTTCCGGATGCCGGGCACTGCAAAGGGCGGTCAGGCGTTTTATGGTCGGCAGCTCATAGCGGCCTAAAAGACGTTTGGCCTGTACGGTCAGCGTGGTGTTGGGGGTGCCGGGAGTTTCTCCAAGGACCGTCCGCTGGGGTGGGACCCTGTTGCCGCAGGCAATAGGGCGGGCGATGGAATGGCCCGATTCGTGTCCGAGGAGAAAGCTCCCGGCACCCCCTCCAGCTTCCCTTTCCAACGCTGTCACCTCATCTGTGAGCGCGTTGGAGCATTTCAGTTTGCGCAGAGCTTTGCGGGCGCCGGCTTCACCCAGCGGGCAGAGAAGGGCCGCCAGCCGGGCGGGCACATTCTCCGCTGTTGGTTCGATCCGGTCGATGGTACGGCAGAGTTCCGCAAACCGTTCCGGCTGTTTTTCCGGTTCCAGCTCCGGCAGGATAACGGCCAGAACGGCGGGTTCCAGATAGCTTCCGGGCCGGGGTGCCGCCAACAGCTTGAGCAGTTCTTCCTGGATGCGCTCCGCCGAAACGCAGTCCAGATGCGGCCCCAGTGCCCGGGCAGCAGCACCGGTAGCTGGGTCGATGGCAAAGCCGAACCGGGCCGCGAACCGGTAGAGCCGCAGGATGCGCAGCGCGTCCTCCTCAAAGCGGCGTTCCGGCTCCCCCACCGCCCGCACGAGATGGGCGGCAAGGTCGTCCCGCCCGCCAAAGGGGTCGATGAGCCCTTCCTCGGCGCTGTATGCCATGGCGTTGATGGTGAAATCCCGCCGGGCAAGATCCTCCCGCACATCCGGCACAAAGCAAACGGCATCCGGGTGGCGGCCATCGGAATAGGCCCCCTCGGTGCGGAAGGTCGTTGTCTCATAGAGCCTGCCGCCCTGCTTCACCGTCACGGTGCCGTGCTGCAGGCCGGTGGGGATGCACTTCTCCTCCCCGAACAGCGCCATCACCTGCTCCGGGCGGGCGCTGGTGCAAAGGTCCCAATCGTGGGGGTCCAGCCCCAGCAGGCTGTCCCGGACACAGCCGCCCACAGCGTAGGCCGCATGGCCCGCCCCATGGAGCGCATCCAGCAGCAGGGCTGCACCCGGGTCAAGTTTGATCGTTGTCATGTTGCTTCCTCGTCATATTGCAGGATGATCTGTTTGCCGTCAAAGCCGCACTCCGCCGCCGGGAATACCGCCTGCGCATTGGGCAGGGCGGCTTCCGGTTCAAGGATCATGGGCGAATAATGCATCAGCCAGAACCGGCGCACGTCAGCCTTTTTTGCAATGGCCGCACCCTGCGCAAAAGTGCTGTGCCCCCACTGCTTTGCCTGCGCCTCCTGCTCGTTGTCGGGGTAGGTGGCATCGCAGAGGAAAAGGTCGGCGTTCTGCGCGGCCTGTTCCAGTGCCGGGCAGGGGGCGGTATCACCCGAGAACACGAACCGCAGACCCCGGCGTGCCGGGCCCAGCACATCCGCGGGAGCGACCACAGCCCCGCTTTCCAGCGGGATGCTCTGGCCCCGCTGGAGCAGTTTCCATGCAGGCACCGGAACGTTCAGCGCCCGGGCCTTTGCAGGGTCAAAGCGGCCCGCCCGGGGCAGGTCGAGCCGGTAGCCCCGGCTGGGCACCCGGTGCCGGGTGCGGAAAGGCGTAAGCTGCGCCCCCGCAGGCCAGCCGGAGGAAAGGGTGGTCAGGTCGATGGGGTCTGTGTCCAGCTGCACAGCCCTGACCGGATACGGCAGCGGCCCGGTCAGGGTGCGCAGGGCGGGCCAGATTTCCCCCAGCCCCTCGGGGCCGTAAAGGGTCAGCGGGCGCTCCCGGCCCTGACAGCCCAGCGTCTGCAGCAGCCCCGGCAGGCCGAAGATGTGGTCGCCGTGGTAATGGGTCAGGCAGACGGCGTCCATCTTCATCAGGTTGACTCCGGCCCGGCGGGCGGCAGTCTGGGTCCCCTCGCCGCAGTCGAACAGGAGGCTGTGTCCTCCGCATTCGGCCACCGCAGCCGTGAGGGCGCGGTCGGGCAGGGGCATGGTGGCCGCTGTACCCAGCAGTGTAATGGTCAGCATAAAGTTTCTCCGTATCACAAAAAATCTCGATGGCTATAGTGTACCACACTCTTCGGCCCGGCACAATCGCACAGCCGCACCCTGACAGGCATAAGATGGCCCAAACCACAAAAGGAGGGGTCTTGTATGCAGCGTCAGCGGCCCGGGCATCGCATTCGGTCGTTCCACCACCGGGGGCTGCTGCTTCTGGCGGCGGCAGTGGCGGTGATGCTCTTTTTTCTCTACGGCTGCATGGCAGGGGCGGCGTACAGCCCCCGGGGGCGGCTGGTGTTCATCCCTCTCGCACAGGTTTCGGGCAGTCGTACGACTTCGCTTTTTCCGCTTTTATCTGGAAGGATCGGAGCTGCCCACCGCATGGTACAATGTGCGGGCCGATATGAAAAACAAGCCCGCTCCCCTGCTGAGCCCCGGCACCCTCAAGCCCATGACGGTCAGGGAGCTGGACGGCGTTTTCTGCGATGAGCTGGTACAGCAGGAGCTGGACGACACCACGGCCTGATGGAGGCCGCCGGCGTGGAGCAGACCAGCGTCTTTGAGGCGGCAGAGCACTGAGCCAGACAGTCATTCCGCAAACAGCAAGCCAGCCGCCCTGCAAGGTAACAGGGCGGCTGGCTGCTTCTATTATGCAATTCAGGAGAATGGAGAAGAGGATAGCGTTTTTATGCTTCCGGGGGACGGAAGTGCCGGAGAATCACTCGCCGCGGACGGCTGCGAAGCCTGCCTCGAGGTCGGCGATGATGTCGTCGATGTGCTCGGTGCCGATGGACAGGCGGATGGTGTTCTGGTAGATCTGCTGCTCGGCCAGCTCCGCATCGGTCAGCTGGCTGTGGGTGGTGGAAGCCGGATGGATGACCAGGCTCTTGACGTCGGCCACGTTTGCCAGCAGAGAGAAGACCTTCAGGTTGTCGATGAACTTGAATGCTTCCTCACGGCCTCCCTTGATGTTGAAGGTGAAGATGGAAGCGCCGCCGTTGGGGAAGTACTTCTCATACAGGGCGTGGTCGGGGTGATCCGGCAGAGAGGGATGGTTGACCTTCTCGACTTGGGGATGGTTGGCCAGGAACTCGACGACCTTCTTGGTGTTCTCCACATGGCGCTCGATGCGCAGGCTCAGGGTCTCGGTGCCCTGCAGCAGCAGGAATGCATTGAACGGGGAGATGGTGGCACCGGTATCGCGCAGCAGGATGGCGCGGATGTAGGTAACGAAGGCGGCAGGACCTGCGGCATCGGCGAAGGAAACACCGTGGTAGCTGGGGTTGGGAGCGGCGATATTGCCGAACTTGCCGCTGGCCTTCCAGTCAAATTTGCCGCTGTCCACGATGATGCCGCCCAGCGTGGTGCCGTGGCCGCCGATGAACTTGGTAGCGGAGTGGACGACGATGTCAGCGCCATGCTCGATGGGACGGATCAGGTACGGGGTGCCGAAGGTGTTATCAATGACCAGCGGCAGGCCATGCTTGTGAGCGATGGCTGCGATGGCATCAATATCAGGAATATCACTGTTGGGGTTGCCCAGAGTCTCGAGGTAGACCGCCTTGGTGTTGGGCTGGATCGCGTTCTCGACCTCTTCCAGATCGTGAGCGTCCACGAAGGTGGTGGTGACGCCGAACTGGGTCAAAGTGTGCTCCAGCAGGTTGTAGCTGCCGCCGTAGATGGTCTTTTGTGCCACGATGTGGTCACCGGCCTGTGCCAGCGCCTCGATGGTGTAGGTGATGGCGGCAGCGCCGGAAGCGGTGGCCAGAGCAGCCACGCCGCCCTCCAGAGCAGCGATGCGCTTCTCGAACACATCCTGCGTGGAGTTGGTCAGGCGGCCGTAGATGTTGCCTGCATCGGCCAGACCGAAACGGTCAGCGGCGTGCTGGCTGTTGCGGAACACATAGGAAGTGGTCTGGTAGATGGGCACGGCGCGGGAATCGGTTGCGGGATCGGCCTGCTCCTGGCCAACGTGAAGCTGCAGGGTCTCAAATTTATAGTTAGACATAGTAATTAACCTCTCTATCTGTACTTAAAGTATAATTCTGACGCATAAAAAATCCCGGTCACTGACACCATTTCAGTGCACCGGGCAAAAAATTCAGGTTCTGCGCTTTGGCAGCTTTGCCATCACATTCGCACACACATTCGGTCTGCAGAGGGCAATGCACAGCGCTCGGTCCCATATTCTGCCCGGGTGGTGTACATTCGCCCACAACGGAAGTTCGCGTGGAGCAGGTTTTTCCAGATCAGCGTCATTTTTGTGCCCTCCTTTCAACGATTTTCCCAATCCTCTACGACCCCGGGAAACTTGATCTTAATTTCCCACTAGGTTGGTGGATTTGTTGTCTGGATTATATCCCTATTTACCCAGATTGTCAATAGGTTTATTGCAAAAAAGTTGGAAATTTTCCGCAGGGGTCTATTTTGCGAGGTTTTGCAGATCCCGCCCGCCATAAACAATACGAACGAGAGTTACGGTACGGGTGCTTTGATCGATCAGGTAGAACAGCAGAAAATCCTCCACGGTAAACCTGTGCATCCCCATGCTCTGCCACGGTTCCCAGTCCACAACAGGGTGCCGCCCGGGCAGGGCATCCAGTGAGCGAGCAGCCTTGCGGATGCGGTTGACCAGTTTTTGGGCGGTAGCTGGCTCTTTGAGCGAAAATGCGACATAGGAGTAGAGATCCCGCAGGTCGTCCAACGCCTGCGGTGCGTAGCGGACCGTATAAACGCTGCTCATATTCCAAACTCCTGATACAATGCGGCATCGACTTCATCGGCAGAAAAACTTTTGCCATTTTGCAGAGAGGCGACTCCCTTTTGCAGCTCGGTATCCAACTCGGTACGGCTCATGCCACCCACAGCAGTGGGGGTGGCAGGGGGAAGATGCAGATCGAGCGGGAGCCCCCGGGTCAGGACGATCTGGCGGTAAAGCATCTGGATGGCGCTGGACGGGGTAATGCCCAGTTGAGCAAGGATATCCTCGGCGCTTTCTTTCAGGTTGGTATCAATGCGGGCATAGACAGCGGCGGTGTTAGCCATAACGATCACACTCCTTTTTTACAGTATAACGCAGATTGCTTGCAAATGCAATCGATTGCAAGCCAAAATAAATGCGGTGTTTTGCGTTGACGGGAAAACGGGGATGCTGTATACTAAGTCTATTCTTTATTCTTGTAAAGGAGGGCGGGCAGATGAGCATTGGGCCAAGTATGCCGCTGCGGCTGGAAAAGCCGGAGGGCATCGACCTTGCACAGGCGGCGCGGTACTTCGGGGCCCGGGGCGGCGCGGACGCGGCCACCCAGGCGCTGCTGGAAAAATGCGCTGTGCCGCTGCTGGCGGCAGCCACGCCCCGGGCAGTCTGGCTGGAGGCCGACCCCGACAGCCTGACAGCGGCGGGGATTCTGGCAGGCGAGGATGTGGCAAAGCATCTGGAAGGCTGCACCGCCGCCCTGCTGCTGGCCGTGACGCTTGGCCCCGGTGTGGATGCCCAGATCCGCCGTGCCGGTGTGGGCGATATCGCCGCCGGTGTGGCATCGGATGCGCTGGGCTCCGCGCTGGCCGAACAGACTGCGGAGGCCGCTGAGGCTGAGCTGCGCCAATGGGCTGCCCGGCAGGGCAAGTATCTGACGGGGCGCTATTCCCCGGGCTACGGGGACTGGCCCCTTGCCGTGCAGCCGCTGTTGGCGGCAGCGCTGGACACCGCCCGCCGCGCCGGACTCTGTGTCACGGAAAACAACCTGATGACCCCCCGCAAGAGCATCACGGCCATTCTGGGGGTCAGTGATCACCCGGTCCGGGGTCATCTGGCGGGGTGCGGGCACTGCGTGCTCCGCACCCGGTGCGAATATAGAAAGAGGGGGATCACCTGTGCAAGCGAATGAACTGTTTGACCGGCCCAATACCATCCTGCTGGATGGCGGCATGGGCACCATGCTGCAGGCTGCGGGCCTGAAACTGGGGGCCCGCCCCGAGGAGCTGAACATCACCGACCCGGCGCTCATCGAGAGCATCCATGCCCGGTACGCCGCCGCAGGCAGCCGCATCATCAATGCCAATACCTTTGGCGCTTCCGCCCACAAGCTGGCGGGCAGCGAGTACACGCTGGAGGAGATCATTGCGGCGGGTATTGCCAACTGCAAACGGGCCTGTGCCCCTTACGGTGCATTGGCTGCGCTGGATGTGGGCCCGCTGGGGGAGCTGCTGGAACCCAACGGCACCCTTGCGTTTGAGGATGCCGTGGCAGAGTATGGCCGCATCGTCCGGGCAGGCGTGGCCGCCGGGGCTGACCTCGTGTTCCTTGAGACCTTTACCGATCTGTATGAGCTGAAGGCCGCCCTGCTGGCCGTCAAGGAGAACAGCAGCCTGCCCGTGCTGGCCAGCATGAGCTTTGAAGCGGGCGGCCGCACCTTTACCGGCTGTACGGTCGAGAGCTTTGCCGCCACCGCCCGGGGTTTGGGGGCCGATGCCGTGGGCATCAACTGCTCTCTTGGCCCCAAGGAGATCTTCCCCATGGCAAAGCGGCTGACCGAGGCCCTGCCCGGCAGCTTCCCGGTGTTCGTCAAGCCCAACGCAGGCCTGCCCCGCGCCGATGGCTCGGGCTACGATATCACCCCGCAGCTCTACGCCATGCAGATGAAGCCCTACCGGGAGCTGGGCCTGTTTGCTGCAGGCGGATGCTGCGGCACCACCCCGGAGTTTATCCAGCTGCTGAACGGCGTGTTTGCCGATTGCAGGCCGGGCCGCCCTGATCACCCCATGAAGTCGGTGGTGTGCAGCCCCATGGACTGCGTGGATGTGGACGGCATCACGGTGGTGGGTGAGCGCATCAATCCCACCGGCAAAAAGCGGTTCCAGCAGGCCCTGCGGGAAGGGGATATGAACTATGTGCTGGAACAGGCCGTGAGCCAGACCGAGGCCGGGGCCCAGATCCTGGATGTGAACGTGGGTGCGCCCGGTGTGGATGAGCCTGCCCTGATGGAGCAGGTGGTCAAGGCGCTGCAGAGCGTGGTCAGCCTGCCGTTGCAGCTGGATTCCTCCCATGCCGAGGCGCTGGAACGTGGCCTGCGGGTCTACAACGGCAAGCCCATCGTCAACTCGGTGAACGGCGAGGCGGAAAAGCTGAACACCATTCTGCCCCTGTGCAAAAAGTACGGCGCGGCGGTGGTCGGCCTTGCCATTGACGAGCGGGGCATCCTGCCCAAAGCCGAGGACCGCGTGGCCATTGCCCGCCGCATCCGGGACGCGGCACTGGCGGCAGGTATCCCGCAGGAGGACATCTATATCGACTGCCTGACCCTGACGGCCAGCGCCCAGCAGGAGGATGTGCTTGCCACGGTGCAGGCCCTTCACGCCTGCAAGGAGGAGCTGGGGGTGCGCACCATTCTGGGCGTGTCCAACATCAGCTTTGGTCTGCCCTGTCGCTCCTACCTGAACACCACCTTCCTTACCATGGCCATGTATGCCGGGCTTGACCTTGCCATTATGAACCCCTCCAGCGAGGAGATGATGGCGGCGGTCTATGCTTACAACGTTCTGACCAACCGGGACAGGCAGAGCACGAAGTACATTGAGCGGTATGCCAACCGGGTGCCCGCCTCTGCCGCACTGGCGCAGGCCGTGCAGAATGCCCAGACCGCCCCGGCAGCAGGCGAAACACCGGAGGCCGCCGGCCCCTATGCCCCCTTGATGAAGGCGGTGGAAAAGGGTCTGAAGGGCGAGGCAGCTGCCCGCACCCGGGCGCTGCTGGAGGAAAAGGAGCCGCTGGAGCTGGTGGACGAAGCCCTCATTCCGGCGCTGGATATCGTGGGTGCAAAGTATGAAAAGGGAACCCTCTTCCTGCCGCAGCTGCTGCAGGCGGCCACCGCCGCGCAGGGGGCTTTTGAGGAGATCAAGACCGCCATTGCCAAAAAGGGCGAGGGCAGCGCCAGCAAGGGACGCATCGTCATTGCCACCGTCAAGGGCGATGTCCACGACATCGGCAAGAACATCGTCCGGGTCATCCTGGAGAATTATGGCTTTGAGGTCATTGACCTGGGCCGTGACGTGCCGGTGGAAACGGTCGTGAACACCGTCCGGGAGAAGGATGTGCATCTGGTGGGGCTTTCCGCCCTGATGACCACCACCCTCAAGAGCATGGAGGAGACCATCCGGGCCCTGCACGATGCCAAGCTGGACTGTAAGATCATGGTGGGCGGCGCTGTGCTGACCCCCGAATATGCAAAAAAGATCGGTGCCGACTGGTACGCCAAGGATGCCAAGCAGAGTGCCGATATTGCCAAGGAGTTCTTTGGCGTATAAGTTGGGATATTAAGAAAAAACGACCCTCTCCGCATTGCAATTCCCGGAGAGGGTCGTTTTTTGGTTTACTTTTTGATCCAGTTGTCTACTGTACTCACCAGAGTCCTGCCCCGGCGGCCCAGAAGCTTGGGCAGGAGCATCCGGGCCATGGCCCAGACACCTGCAAAGTTGAACAGGATGATGGCGGCGGTCAGGAGACCTGTCCACAGGCCGTAGAGCGGAGGCTCGGCCAGCAGGAGCAGGGCTTCGCCCGCCAGCACGCCGAAGTTCAGCGCCACCCGGCCCGGGTGGATGGACATACCGATCATGTTGTGGGCATCCAGCGCGCGCAGCACGAACACGATGCCCAGACCGAAGAAGGAAGCCACCGTTGCGCCGATGGGCCCCCACCACTTGATGAAGAAGTAGTTCATAATGCAGTTGCTCACAGCACCGGCCAGCATGGTCCACAGGCTGTGGGTGGACTTTTTGTTGACAACGTATGCGCTGTTGAGGAACTGGTTGAAGCAGCTGCAGGTGGAAGCCAGCGTAAGGAAGGGCACAAAGTGCCAGGCGTAGTAGTAGTTGGACTTCATCACATGCATGACCGGGCGGCAGAGCCAGATGATGCCTGCCGCACAGCAGAACAGCACCGAGGAATAGGTGCGGAAGATCTTGGTAAAGAACCGGGCACGGCCCTCCTCCTCGGTCACGGCGGAGAGCTGCCAGGCATCGTAGAAGATCAGGCCCAGCGTGGTCAGGATGGTGGGCAGGAAGTAGCCGGTGGAAAGCAGGCCGCTCCAAGCGTCGCCGCTGTGGCCGTCCAGCCCGCCGCACATCTCGCGCACGAAGAACAGGTCCGATGCGTTGATGACCCAGAAGCTGATCTGGGCCGGGATCATGGGCAGGGAAAAGCGGAGCATCTGCTGCCAGAGATCCCGGTTCAGACCCTTGAGCTCCACATAGTTCCACAGCCTGCCGGTGATGCAGAGGAAGAGCACGCTGACCAGGTCACCGCTGATGATGGCCAGCAGATAGCCGTTGGCACCCCAGTGGAAGCCTACAAGGTAGAGCACATAGAACATCAGGGTGGCAAAGGTGCACAGGATGCCGTCCACGGCCACCAGCTTGTTCCACTGGCGGCTGCGCACGAACTGGGTGCAGAGGGTGCGCAGGCAGCTCATCAGGACGTAAATATAAATGAGCAGGCCGTACTGGGCCATATCGGGCAAAAACTGCGCCACCGGCCAGCAGAGCACGAGGATGCCGAAGCCGCCGAGGATGGTGAGCAGGCCGTTGGTGAATACCTGCTTTTCGCTGTTGCCCTTGTCGAGGCCGAAGCGGATGATGGCGTTGGACATACCCATCGACACAAAGGGGATGAGCAGGTTGGCGTACTGGCTCAAAATCTTCGACAGGCCGAGGTCGGAGATCTCGGCCATCGCGTAGGTCAGGAAGGGCTGGACGATGAGCGTCAGCAGCTTGGACGAAAAGCTGCTGATGGCAAAGATGATGGTATTGCCGGCGAGCTTCGAATATTTATCGCCGCCGGTGGTCTTTTCGCTTTCCAAAAGATTTTCTCCTCTATTTTTTACTGGCTTGCCCTCTCAGTCAGACCCTTTCGGGTCTGCCAGCTCCCCCAAAGGGGGAGCCTTTTTGCCTCTCCCTTTGGGAGAGGTGTCACCGAAGGCCGTTATCCTTTTAATAAGTCCCGCCGGGCTTTCCAGTCCGGCATCAGCTTCGCCACTTCGGCCCAGAAAGCCGGGCTGTGGTTGGGCTGCAAAAAGTGGCAGTACTCATGCACTACCACATAGATCTGTGCCGCCTCGGGCATATTGTAGAGCTGGAGCGCGAAGGTGATCTGGCGCTTCGCCATGTGGCAGACGCCCCAGCGGCTGGTCATGCTGCGCACTTTGATGGTGGGCTTCTGCCCGCCCAGCACCCCGGCAAAGGCCGGGTAGACCTTGTCGCTCATGGCCGTGAAGCGGGCCAGGGCGGCCGCCTTATCGGGCAGCTTCTCCTGCCGCTTTTCGCGGGCGGCCTGCCGGGCCTGTGCGGCCCGTATCCACTCCGCCTCGGCGATGACGTAGGCGTCGGCGGCTTCCAGCGTCGTGCGCAGGGGGATGCTGAGGGCCACGGTGCCGTCCCGCCGGACGTGGAGGTTGAGCCGCTTGACCCGCCCCCGCGTCAGCTCATAGGGGATGCCCCCGGCCGCCCGCAGCATCACGCGCTCTTTTTGCATCTGCGCAGCTCCGCAAGGGGCAGCTGAGACAGCACGACTGCGGCGAAGATGAGGGCGCAGCCTGCGCTCTCCCGCATCGAAAGGTTCTGGCCCAGCAGCAGCCAGCCGCCCAGCGCACTGAATACGCTTTCCAAACACATGATAAGGCTGGCGATGGCGGGGTTCAGCTCTTTCTGGCCCAGGATCTGAAGCGTATAGCCCGCGCCGCTGGACATGACGCCGCAGTAGACCACCGGCAGAAAGTTTGCGCCGTACTCTGCCAGCGTGGGCGTCTCAAAGATCAGCGCCGCCGCAGAGCTCTCCACAGCCACCACAATGAACTGGATGAGGCTCAGCCGCACGCCGTCCACAAGCGGCGAAAAGTGGTCGATGGACATGATCTGGAAGCTGAACAGCACGGCGCAGCTGAGAAGTATCCAGTCGCTGGTCTCAATGCCGCCGAAGCCGTTCTTCATGCAGAGCATATACAGGCCCGCCACGGCGATGACCATGCTGACCCAGAGCTGAGCGCTGCCCTTCCGGCCCAGAAAGAGGCCGAACACCGGCACCAGCACGACGTACATGGCCGTCAGAAACGCGGCCTTGGCCGTGGACGGGTTGATGGTGATGCCGATCTGCTGAGCCGCAGAGGCCGCGAACAGGAAGGTGCCGCAGACGAGGCCCGCCGCCAGCAGGGTCTTGCGCTCCGATTTCTCCTTCGGCCAGCCGTAGGGCTGGCCCTGTTTTTTGCGCACGGCGTCGAAAGCGAACACGGTGGGGATCAGCACGAGGACAGCCAGCCAGCTGCGCCCTGCGAGGAAGGAATAGGCCCCCATGCCGGAGCCTGCGCTCTGGGCCACGAAAGCCGTACCCCAGATAAAGGCACAGAGCATCAGCATGAGCGAATGTTTGGTCTGTGTCTTCATCCTGCAATGCCCTCCACCTTGAGTCCGCCGTAGAGGTAGTAGCGGCTGGAATCGTAGGAGATGGTCAGGCGGTAGCTGGCCGCCGGGTCCAGCCCGGAGATGACGCAGCGGTAGTTCTGACCATCGGTCTTGATATAATAGGTGCTTCCGTTGACATACTGTGCGCCGCCGGCCACCTTCTGCCAGACGGACACCTTGTACCGCTGGGTACCCTCGGCGGTGCCGTAGCCGGTGATGGTCAGGCTGCCGCCCGGGACGGTGAAGTAATCGGTCTGGCGGCTCCAGATGCCGTTGAACACGAGGTTCAGGCTCCCGTTCACCGCCGCCGAGGCATACTTGGCCGAGGCGTCAGCAATGCCCTCGATGTTCAGCGGGTCGCTGGTCGGTTCGGCCCAGCGGGTGCTGTCCTCTTCCTGCACCTCGTTGTCCGCGCTGTTCTTCATGTCCAGCACAGTCTTGATGCCGGATGCAGCCACAAGCAGCACCAGCACCGCCACGACGAGCAGGACGATTCGCTTTATCTTTTTCATGATCTTTTATCCTCAAATTTTGTTTTAACACGAGGTTTTACACGATTTATATAGTATACCGCATTTTGCTTTTCCATACAAGAGTTCAGGCTGTAGTCAGAGCGGCCAGCGCCGCACGTTCGGCGTCGGCAAGCTCCGGCCGGGCCGACCGGAACAGCGAATCGTACCGGTAGAGCGCCCAGCCGCCCGCGCCGAGGCTGTGCAGACGTTCCACCTGCCGGGCAAGAGCGCTGCCCGTACACCACTGGCTCTGGCTGTCCTCATTGGCACCGCCGTCCCCCTCGCCGATGCGATAGGCTCCCAGCCCGAAGTAGAGGGCCGTGGATGCCGCCCGGGGCATGGCCAGCCACTCCGGCACGATGTTCTCGAAGGCGAAGCGGGTGCTGCCCGACTGGAGGGTATAGCCGCAGCCCCAGTATATCTGCGGGCAGAGGTAGTCCACCACAGCATTTTCGCCCTCGGCGGCCAGCCATGCTTTCACATCGCTGTACTGCTGGCCGAGGTCGTTGTCGGGGTTGCCCTGCGGGCTGACGCCGAAACGGAGGGTAGCGTCGGCGGCTTTGACGGCGTCGTGGGCCGCTTTCACCAGCGCGGTGACGTTCTGCCGCCGCCATGCGGCCAGATCCCCCGCGCCGCTGGCGGCGAACTGGGCCGCGTCCAGCGCGGCGTCTGTCGTGGGGTAAAAATAGTCGTCAAAGTGGATGCCGTCCACAGCGTACCTTGCGCACAGCTCTCCCACCCCGTCGGCAATGTACTGCCGCACGTCTGCGCTGGCGGGGTCGAGATACGCGCCGGTGTCGGTGTACCTGACCCAGTCCGGGTGCAGCCGCGCCGGGCTTGCGCCGCACAGCGCCGGGGTCTGCCCGGCCTGGATGCGGTAAGGGTTGACCCAGGCTTCCAGCTGTAAGTCCCGCGCGTGGGCGGCGTCCACCAGCAGTGCCAGCGGGTCAAACCCGGGGTCCTGCCCCTGCGTGCCGGTGCAGAGGTGGCTGAACGGGAAGTAGTCGCTGGGGTAGAGCGCATCGCCGAAGGGCCGCACCTGCGCCAGCACGACTGTTGCGCCAATCGACTGTATATTGTCCAGCATTGTGCCGATTGCCTGCGTGAACGCCTCCGCCGACGAGAAATCGACCTGCTCCCATTCCAGATAGCTGACCCACACAGAGCGGTAGGGCGCGGCGGCCCGGGCGACGCAGCGGGGGCCGGGACAGCCTTTTGCGGCAGTGCAAGCAGCGGCGCAAGCAGAAAGACGGCTATTATTATAAATAAGTAGAATCCGATCCGACGCATGGCATGTACCTCCTGCGGTATGTATATGCGGGGCGGGCAGCGGGTAGGACAGGGCCGCCGGGAGGCAATCCGTTGCCTGACGGTCATGGGGTCGCCCTTTGCCACATTGACAAAAAACACCCTGCAATGCTATAATGTTTTTATATGTAACACAATTTTTATCTACCCATTCCTTCACACAAAGGCGGAAGCATTATGACCAGAGAACAGGTCGAAACGGAAATGGCCCAATACCGCACCATCTTTACTGTGGTGCGGCTGCTGGATGCTGCGCAGGTCGGCGGCGAGGAGTCCGTCAACAGCTGTTGCAGCTGCTACAGCTATTGGGGCAACCCCCCCTGCCGGAACTGCATCTCCCGGCAGGTGTTGGAGGATCGCCGCCAGCGCACCAAGCTGGAATACAGGGGCAGCGAGGTCTTTCAGGTCACCGCCGTCTACCGCGAGGTCGACGGCGTTCCCTGTATCATGGAGCTGGTCCAGAAGCTGGACGCCGAGACCCTCATTGACCCCGAAAACGGGGACCGCCTGATAGACAGCATCACGAGCTACCACACCAAGCTCTACCACGATGCACTGACCGACAGCTACAACCGCCGCTACTTTGAGGACGTGCTCAAGGACAAGACCGACCCCGCCGGTGTGGCCGTGCTCGACCTGGACGACTTTAAATTGATCAACGACACCAACGGCCATCAGGCCGGCGACATGGCGCTGCGCACCTGCGTTGACGTGGTGCGCGCCTGCATCCGCAAATCGGACGTGCTCATCCGCTACGGCGGCGACGAATTCCTGCTGGTGCTGCCGGGCATTGGGCGCGCGGCGTTCCTGGCCAAGCTGGACCGCATCCGGGCGCAGCTGCACGCTGCCGGCGTGCCGGGGTATTCCCGTCTGCAGCTGTCCTCCAGCATCGGCGGCGTGATAACGCAGCCCGGCGAGACCGTGGAGCAGGCAGTCTCCCGCGCCGACAAGCTGATGTACCAGGCCAAAAACCGCAAAAACATGGTCGTGACCGAGGACAACGCCCGGGACGGCGCTTTGAGCGCTGCCGGGCGCGAAAGCCATTCCCGCCAGAGCATTTTAATTGTGGACGACTCCGAGATGAACCGCGCCATTCTGGCGGAGATCCTGGGCAGCGACTACAACATTCTGGAGGCGACGAACGGCAAGGAATGCCTGGCCATGTTGGAGCAGTACGGCACCGGCATTGCGCTGATCCTGCTGGACATCGTCATGCCGGTCATGGACGGCTTTGCGGTGCTGGGCGAGATGAACCGCAGCCACTGGATCGAGGACATCCCCGTCATCATGATCTCGAGCGAGGACGCCGACACCGTTGTGCGCCACGCCTACGAGCTGGGCGTCTCGGACTATGTCAGCCGCCCGTTCGATGCGGGCATCGTCTACCGCCGCGTTTTCAACACGATCAAGCTCTACGCCAAGCAGCGGCGTCTGGTGCGGATGGTGTCGGCCCAGACCCGCAAGCAGGAGCACAACACCACCATGCTGGTCAATGTGCTGAGCCAGATCGTGGAGTTCCGCAACGGTGAGAGCGGCTCCCACGTCCGCCACATCCGCATCCTGACCGAGAAGATCATGGCCCAGCTGCTGCGCAAGACCGATAAATACTCCCTCTCTTCCGAGGAGCAGGACAACATCACCCTCGCCTCGGCCCTGCACGACATCGGCAAGATCGCCATCGACGAGAAGCTCCTGAACAAGCCCGGCCGCCTGACGCCGGAGGAGTTCGCCGTCATCAAGACCCACACCACCGAGGGCGCGGCCCTGCTCCACCGACTGGAAAATTTCGACACCGAACCGCTTTTGCAGACGGCCTGCGGCATCGCCCGCTGGCACCACGAGCGGTGGGATGGCCGGGGCTATCCGGACGGCCTGGCAGGCGACAACATCCCCATCGGGGCGCAGCTGGTCTCGCTGGCCGACGTCTACGACGCGCTGACCAGTGAGCGCTGCTACAAAAAAGCCTTCCCCCACGAAAAGGCCGTGCAGATGATACTGGGCGGCGAGTGCGGCGCCTTCAATCCCCTGCTGCTGGAATGTCTCAAGGACATCGAGGGCAGTTTGCAGGCAGAGCTGAAAAAGGACTACCATTCCGACCCCGCTGAACTCGAAGTATAAACGAAGCGCACCCCTTCTCCACACAGAAGCAGAAGGGGTGCGCTTTTCTATGTCTGCCGAAAGTTTTCAACAACACAAAACTTCATCCTCTCATCACAAATCTCCATCGTCCTTTTTTGGGGGGCCGTCAAACCTGCGTGAATGGGGTCGTTTCCTGCGTGAATCGCTGTGTCTGAGCCCCGATGGTTATGTTATAATATGGTCATAAGGGAGGAACTTGAGGATGGAGCTTCGATTTGCGGTCGTAGAAGACCGCCTGCCCGACGCTCAGCGGTTGGAGAGCCTTTTGCGGCTGGCCTTCGGCGGCGGGCAACCATTGGTCTGTGACCATTATGAGAGCGGCGACGCCTTTCTGGCGGCGTTCCCCTCAAAAAATTATCAGGTCGTTTTTCTCGACATCTGCATGGAAGGCACCAACGGCATCGAGACGGCGCGCATCCTGCGCCGGGCCGACCCCGACCTGCTGCTGGTGTTCGTGACCTCGTCCCCGGAATACGTATGGGACGCATTCCCCGTCCACCCCTTCGACTATCTGCTCAAGCCCTAC
>OHRO01000151.1_pt1 | contig 20961 bp, 17 predicted proteins | sample 1578461 | NCBI WGS metagenome assembly OHRO01 (sample SAMEA3879545, study PRJEB24766) | human gut metagenome | biome: human-associated habitat; feature: feces | place: USA | collected 1985/1987
CCGGCCGCCGCCGCTTCTCTCCCAGTCGCATTTTTCACCGGTATAGAGGTTCTTGAAGAAGCCGTCGGTCTTGGAATAGTAGGCTCCGACCGAGAAGCCGACCCGTTCGCTTGTTTTGTAGTAGGTCGAAATCCGGTATTTCTGCGTGTTGCCGCTGCCGTATTCCATGCCCAGCCGCACTCCTTCGAAGGTGAAGGGCGACAGGGTATAGACGTTTATTACGCCGCCCATCGTGTTGCGTCCGAACAGCGTGCTCTGGGGGCCGCGCAGCACTTCGATCCGCTCGATGTCCGTCAAATCGAAGTCGTAGGCGTCCTTGTTCAGGTAGGGGATGTTGTCGATGTTGAGTCCCATCACCGGTTGGTCGATGCGGGCGCCCAGTCCCCGGATGTAGATCGAAGAGGTCATGCGCGAGCCGTAGTCCGGGATGTGGAAGTTGGGAACCACCTGCGAAACCTCTTTCAGGGCTGCGACGTGCCGCCGTTCCAGGTCCGTGCGTCCGATTACGGAAGCCGTTACGGGTTGGTTGCGCAGGTTGAGGCCCTGTTTGATGGCCGTGACCTGGATGTCCTCCACCTGGATAACGGAGTCCGCCAGTGCCGGAGTGGAGTCTTCCGGCAGCGCGGGGGCGGCACATACGCTCATGGCGTGCAGGAGTATGCACGCCGACAGAAAGATGATATGGATCGCCTGGCGGATCATCGGATCGTTTCGAACGGCAAAAACGGCGCAGACCGTAGAGTCCGTCGGTTTTCTCCGATTTCGCCGGAGCGCCGCGTTCGCTTTTACCGCGATTGTTCGGGGACAAAGGAACGATATTCCGATCGTTTTTGCAACCCTCATTTATGAGGAGTGCGGATGTCGCTTTCGTCCACGTAGCCCATGCTGACGGCGCAGATGACGAGTGCGGCGACGGACTGTACGCCGAGCTTCTGCATGATGTTGCGGCGGTGGGAGATGACGGTCGTGAGCCCGATTTGCAGCCGGTCGGCGATCTGTTTGTTCAGCAAACCCTGAGCGATGAGCGTCAGCACTTCCGTTTCGCGTACGGAGAGCAGGTTGGCGGCCGGAGCGCCGTTCTGTCGGGGAAGGGCATGGTCGGGTCGGGGCGCTTCGCTGCGCAGGCACAGCAGATCGTGTACCAGTCGTTCTTCGCCGCCGAAGATATCGATCTGGCGCATTCGGGCGAACTGGGCCGAATACCCTTTGCCCAGCAGGATCGTCTTGTGACTGTTTTCCAGGAAGAAGGTGCGGTGGCGCATGAAAACCTGCATGGCGGCGAAATAGTGGAAATAGCGTTCCGGTCCGGAAGCGATGAATTCGGTGAAGCTGTCGAACACGGCGATCTCTCCCGGAGGACCTACCTTTTCGAGAATCGTCCGCAGGCCCAACCCGATCAGGATGTTGGGCGTAATGACGGCGATGGCCGGTTTTGTCGGGGGACAGCTCATTCGTGGTGGTAGGGTTCGTTGTTCAGGATGGTGAAAGCCCGATATATCTGTTCGGCGAAGATGGCTCGCACGATCTGGTGCGAGAAGGTCATCTTCGAGAGCGACAGTTTGGTATCGGCCCGTGCATATACCTCGTCGGAGAATCCGTAGGGGCCGCCGATGACCATGACCAGCCGCCGGATGCCGCTCGCCATGCGTTTTTGCAGCCAGTAGGCGAAGTCGATCGAACGGTATTCGTCGCCCCGTTCGTCGAGCAGCACCACGTAATCCCCGTCGCCGAACTGACGCAGGAGGCTGGCGCCCTCGGTCGTGCGCTGCTGTTTGGCCGAGAGGTTCTTGGTGTTTTTTACGTCGGGCAGGACTGTGACGGCGAAACGGCAATAGAAATTGATTCGCCGGGCATACATGGCCAGCAGCGATTCGATCTCCTTGGAGTCCGTTTTTCCGATTACGATCAGTTCGATGTTCACGTTGGTTGGTTTATGGTCGTCCTGCCGGCGGCTTTTGGCGGCGGAACGGCGAGAGGTTGTTTCTGCGTCCGGCGATTCGCCAACAGGCATGACGGTTTCCGGCCGAATGTGCGGCCGGGGTACGTTACGGTTTTCAGGGGACTATTTCCAGGTCCGTATTCCACTCTCCGTCGGCATCGATGCAGATTACGGGACGCGAAGGTTCCACGGACTTGAGCCACTGATAGGCTTTGTACATATTATATCCGTTGCCCGACTCTCCGCCCAGAGCGAATCCGATGATGCAGGTGTGGTTGCGGGAGCGGTAGTACATGTTCCGCACGCGTTCGAGGTATTCGTCCGCAAGACGCGGATCGTTGCTCGGTGTGCCGCCTGTGGTGCGGTCGTCGCGCTTTTCCGGAGCGTTGATATTGGCCTGATCGATCACGAAGAGGCCCAGTTCGTCGCACAGATTGTAGAACCAGTAGGGTTGAGGCGCATTGGGCCAGATGGTATTGATCCCTTTTTTCTTGAGCGCCAGCAGTTCTTTGCGCGTGGCAGCGGCGTCCGCTGCCGCGTTGTATCTTTCGGAAACGATAGTGACAGGTTTGTCGAAACGGGTAATCTTCCCGTCTTTCATCTCCGTCTTTCCGAATCCTACTTTGAGGGGGATGTACTCCTTGAAGACTCCCTTGCGTTTGGTGTAGAGCATGACCCGGTATAGCGGGGCGGCGCCTTTGGCTCCCCAGCTATTTTCGTAGGTGTGATAAATGTAGGGCGAGAAGCGTACCGTGTCGAGCGAGCGTCCGGGAACGGTTATGTCGTTTACGCTGAAATCGAGCAGCTTGCCGTTGGGGGCGTAAATGTCGAACCCGACGGTGATCGGTTCCTCGTAGTTGTAGCCGTTCTGCACGATCACCTCCAGGTCGAGCACGCCGAATTTGCGGGTCGAATCGGGGATCAGCGCTACGTTGAAATCGCGTATGCTGCGTTTCTCCTGGGCGAAAAGATAACTGTTGGTAAACGGTTTTACCGGGGTCGGAGTGAAACCTTTTTGCAATTCGGGCGTATTACTTTCGTGCAGTTCCAGTAAAATGAGGTTATCGCCCTGTTTGACGTAGGGGGTAAGGTCGAAGTCGGCCGGAGCGAAAGGGTCTTCGACCACGGCTACGGTGCGGTCATTGACGCGGAGCGTGTAGGCCGTGCCCGTGTTTTCGAGATGGAGGTAGATGAACGAGTCGAACCAACCGTTCGGAAGATTGACCACATTCCCGATTCCGAGCACCTCTTCCCCGTCGTTCAGAAGTCCGGGGGCGAAAACCAGGTATTTGTCGGTGTTTTTCCGGTTGAGCGCATCGGCGTCTTCGCGGGTGTCGAACGGGACGAATTCGGAACGGTGGATGCGTCCCCCGTCTTGTCCGTAAACGGCCCCGGTGTAACACAGGACGGCGATTGCGAGGAAAATTCGTTTCATGGCGGAATTGTACTATAATGCGATTGACAAAGGTACTTTTTTTTTGACAAATCACAAATATATCCTATCTTTGTCTATCTTTAAGAATGAGTAAAAACAAGAAGAAATTACCGAACGTATGAAAAGCTTGAGAATCGCAGAATTGCTGCAGTCGCCGGCGACGGACGCCGAGGTCGTTGTGAAAGGTTGGGTCAGAACCAAACGTGGAAATAAGAACGTGGCTTTCATCGCCCTGAACGACGGATCGTGTGTGGCGAATATGCAGGTTGTGGTCGATCTGGCGAAATTCGACGAGGAGCTGCTCCGTAAGGTGACTACCGGAGCCTGTCTGCGTGTGGACGGACGCCTGGTCGCTTCGTGCGGTGCGGGACAGGGCGTCGAGGTGCAGGCCGAGAAGATCGAGATATACGGTACGGCGGATCCCGAAACCTATCCTTTGCAGAAGAAGGGACATTCGCTCGAATTCCTGCGCGACATCGCTTATCTGCGTCCCCGTACCAACACGTTCGGTGCGATTTTTCGCATCCGTCACGCGATGGCCTATGCGATACATAAATATTTTAACGACAAAGGTTTCTATTACCTGCATACGCCGCTGATCACCGCTTCGGACTGCGAAGGCGCCGGGGCGATGTTCCAGGTGACGACGCTCGATCTGAACAACCTGCCCAAAACCGAAGAGGGGGCCGTGGACTATTCGCAGGACTTTTTCGGCCGTCCGTGCAGCCTGACCGTGTCCGGCCAGCTCGAAGGCGAGTTGGGAGCTTTGTCGCTGGGGCAGATCTATACTTTCGGCCCGACGTTCCGTGCCGAAAACTCCAATACGCCGCGCCACCTCTCCGAGTTCTGGATGATCGAGCCGGAAATGGCCTTTTACGAGCTGGAGGACAACATGGAGCTGGCCGAGGATTTCCTGAAATACCTGATCCGCTACGCGTTGGAGAACTGCCGCGAGGATCTGGAGTTCATGAACAAGATGTGGGACAACGGTTTGATCGAGCGGCTCAACTTCGTGTTGAACCACGAATTCAAGCGGCTGGATTATACCGAGGGCGTGGAGATTCTCAAGGCTTCGGGCCGCAAGTTCGAATTCCCCTGCGACTGGGGGTGCGACTTGCAGTCGGAACACGAACGCTATCTGGTCGAGGAGCACTTCAAGCGTCCGGTGATCCTTATCAACTATCCGAAGCAGATCAAGGCTTTCTACATGAAGCAGAACGAGGATGGAAAGACCGTCCGTGCGATGGACGTGCTGTTCCCGAAGATCGGCGAGATTATCGGCGGTTCGGAGCGCGAGGCCGACTACGAAAAACTTTCGGCCCGTGTACACGAACTGGGTATGAACGAGAAAGAACTCTGGTGGTATCTCGACACCCGTCGTTGGGGATCGGCTCCTCATTCCGGTTTCGGACTCGGGTTCGAGCGCCTGCTGCTCTTCGTGACGGGTATGGGTAACATCCGCGATGTGATTCCCTTCCCCCGTACGCCCAAGAATGCGGAATTTTAATTAAATCCGGACCATTTATCTATTAACCCGTTTTCAGCCGTTCCTGATAATACTTTTATCACGAACTGCAATATTTTATTTTGCCAAAAGAAGAAGCCGATTACTAATTTCGAAGTTAATAATTGGGAGGAGACAAGTATGAGCATGATCAATCAAAAGCAGGTATTGTCCCTGCAACAGAAATTATCACCCCAGCAGATTCAGATGATCAAATTGTTGGAGTTGCCGACCATGCAGCTCGAGCAGCGGATCAAGCAGGAGATCGAGGAGAACATCGTGTTGGAGGAAGACGATCATACTCCGGAGGACGAGCAGCCGCAGCAGATTTCGGTGGAGGAATACCTCCGGGAAGACGAAACTCCTTCCTATAAGAGCCGTATCAACAACTATTCGAAAGACGATAAACCGCGCCAGGCCCCCCTTGCGGGCGGACGTTCGTTGCAGGAGTACCTGGTCGAACAGTTGGGATACCGCAATCTCTCGGAGCAGGATATGCGTCTGGCCGTTTATCTGGTCGGCAGTATCGAGGAGGACGGCTATCTGCGCCGGAGTTTGGAGGCTATCGCCGACGACATCGCCTTCACGCAGGGCGTAGATGTTTCGGTCGAGCACTTGGAACGATTGCTGTCGATTATCCACGAACTCGAACCGACCGGTGTAGGTGCCCGTAACCTGCAGGAGTGTTTGTTGTTGCAATTGGATCAGGAGAATCTTAATACCCGCTCCCGCCGGCTGGCCCGCAAGATCGTGGAGTGCTATTTCGACGAGTTTGTCAAAAAGCATTACGAAAAACTGATGGCCCGGCTTCAGGTTTCCGAGGACGAATTCCGCGAGGCGATCGAAGAGATTACCCGCCTTTCGCCCAAACCGGGCAACCTTTACTCCGAAGGCGGGGCCGATACGACGCCTTACGTGACGCCGGATTTCATCCTCGATTACCACGAAGGGCATTTCGACCTGACGCTCAATTCGGGTAATCTTCCCGAAGCGAGAATCAATCATCGTTATATCGAAATGATGCGGGGCATGGTGGATTCCGACGGTCGGGTCAAGGAGAAGGACCGCGAGGCGATTCAGTTCGTCAAGAGCAAGATCGATTCGGCCAAGTGGTTCATTTCGGCGATCAAGCAGCGGCACGATACGCTGATGCGGACGATGCAGGAGATTCTCGATTACCAGCAGGAATATTTCAAGGACGGTAACAAAAGTAAGTTGCGGCCGATGATCCTCAAGGATATCGCCGATCGCACGGGGTTGGACGTATCGACCATTTCGCGCGTGGTGAACAGCAAATATGTACAGACCCAGTTCGGCATCATTTTGCTCAAGTCGCTCTTCTCGGAGGCGATGCAGACCGACAGCGGCGAGGAAGTGTCGAGCTATGAAATCAAGAATATCCTCCAGCAGTGCATCGACGAGGAGGATAAACGCAAGCCTCTGACCGATGAAACATTGATGGATATCCTCAATTCGAAGGGGTACCGCATCGCACGTCGTACGGTGGCCAAGTATCGGGAGATGTTGAGTATTCCGGTGGCACGGCTCCGTAAACAGATTTAATCGCGTAGAAGATGTATTTGCGTTTGTCGAAGGCTGTTTCCGTTGTGCTGCATCCGTTCCTGGTGCCGCTCTATATGGTGTCGCTGCTATTGCTGGCCGGTACGGTCTATTCGCTTTATCCGCTCAAGGTCAAGATATACCTTATTTGGGTGACGCTGCTTTTTACGACGATCATTCCGGTTTTGGTGATCGCACTGCTCAAGTCGTATCGTAAGATCGGCGATGCGGATTTGAGCGACCGCAAGGAACGCTTCATCCCGCTGCTCGCTATGATCGCCTGCTATACGTTGTGCGCCGTCGCCATTGCGAGGATTCCTTCGGCGCAGATGTTGAGCCGTTTTATGTTTGCGGGAGCCTGTTGTGTCGCCGTGTGTCTTTTTGTCAGCTTTTATTGGAAGATCAGCCTGCATATGACGGCGTTGGGTGCTGCCGTGGCTTTTATCGTTCTGATCAATATCGCCAGCGGCGGGGGACTCTTCGCTGCGTTTATCGCAGCCCTGCTCGCTGCCGGTGCGCTCGGCTCCGCCCGGCTGAAACTGGGGTATCATACGCTGTCGCAAGTGGCGGTGGGATTCGCAACTGGTTTTATCGTCGCCGCAGGCGTCGGTTTGTTCAACTGGTAATATCTATGAAAAATAAGGCAGTGTGTCTTTATGACACACTGCTGTTTTATTATCGGGATGCGGCAAAGTCATTTACGATAGTAAATTCCTGTCGCTCTTACCCGCAAATGCCTTGTCTTGCATCCATTCTGACATTCCTTATTCAGGGGTTGTGCCTGAAATTTTCATTTCGACACAGCCCCGTTTTAATATTACGGGTTGCTATTTTTTCAACTGTCCGCCCAGCATGATGCCGGGATAATTTTGCATGACGGAGGCGATTTGCTGCATTTTCTCGTTCGCAGCGTATTCCGGAGAGGAGTGCCGCACGGCTTCGAGCGCATCGCCTGCATCGAACTGGAGCGTCAGCACCTCGCCGCGCAGGGAGAGATAGCCTTGAAAGGTGGCTTGTTTCCCGTCTTGGATCAGCGTGATGGCGGCTGTTCCGGTGGCGGGATCGTAGCTATACGTCCCGTCGATCTCATGTCCGCCCATAGAGGCGTGGAGCCGGTTGCGTTTTTTGAAGGAAACGGTCCCCTGTCCCGGCACGAGGCCTGCCTTGACGTAATGGGTCGCCAACTGGTCTTGCAATCCGGCTACGGCGATCGAGGCGAACATATCGTCGCCCTTGTATTCGATGCTGGGAGCCTGGTAGGTCCAGACTCCGAGGAGCGCTTCTTCCGACGGATAGGTCGGCGGTGTGGCCTCTTCCTGTTTCGCGGAGTGACTACCTCCTAAAAGTTGCTGGAGTTTTTCATTCATCGATTGTCCCGAAACAGCGATTGTCGCGCATACGACGAACAGGGCGGACAGACATAATGTACGTTTCATATCCGAATGGTTTTTATTTTTCCTGAATCAGAAGATCGATTTCCCGCAACCACAGGGTTGCCGTAGCGTCCGAAGGCATGCGCCAGTCGCCGCGCGGCGAGAGGGAGATGATGCCAACTTTCGGACCGTCGGGCATGGCCGAGCGTTTGAACTGCTGCGAGAAGAATCGCTGGAAGAATACCCGCATCCAGCGCAGGATCGTCGCCCGGTCGTAGCGTCCGTCGAACGCTGTTTCCGCAGCGAAGAGGATTTTTGCCGGGGAGTAACCGTTCTGGATGAAGTGGTAGAGGAAAAAGTCGTGCAACTCGTAAGGCCCTACCAACTTCTCGGTGTGCTGGGCGATTCCTCCCTCTTCGCCGGACGGCAGCAGCTCGGGGCTGATCGGCGTGGCGACCACGTCGAGCAGGATCTCGCGGATCGCATCGTCCTGACATACCTGGGCCATCCATCGTAGAAGCACCTGGATCAGGGTTTTGGGCAGCGAGGCGTTCAGACCGTACATCGACATCTGGTCACCATTGTAGGTCGCCCAGCCCAGTGCCAGTTCGCTCAGGTCGCCCGTGCCGAGGACCATGCCGTGCTCCATGTTGGCGATGTCCATCAGGATTTGTGTCCGCTCCCGGGCCTGGGCGTTTTCGTAGGCGGAAGATTGTTCTTCGGGGTTGAGTCCGATATCGGCGAAGTGTTGTTCGCAGGCTTTGCGGATGGAAATTTCGCGGGAAGTGATGCCCAGGCAGCGCATCAGGGCGATCGAGTTGCGGTAGGTGCGGTTGCTGGTGCCGAATCCGGGCATTGTGACGCCGATGATGCCTTTGCGGTCGAGCCCGAGGCGATCGAAAGTCCGCACGGCGATCAGTAGGGCCAGTGTGGAGTCCAAGCCGCCGGAAACCCCGATGACGACCTTTTTGCAATCGGTATGCTGCAGGCGCTGGGCCAGCCCCATCGTCTGAATGTTGATGATTTCACGACCCGATTCGTCCATCTCTTCGGGCGTTTGCGGCACGAAAGGATGGGAATTGAACTCCCGGTCGAGGGTGACGTTCGCGGGGTTTTCCGGCAGGGGAATTTCGACGATGATGCGCTCGGCGGGACGGTGCGGCGCGAAAGTCGTGGTACGGCGGCGCGAGTTGAGGAGCTTTTCGGTGTCTATGTCCGCGACGATCAACTGTTCCTCGGTCGAAAACCGTTCGGTGCGCCGCAGCATCCGGCCGCTCTCGACGATCAGGCCGTTGCCGCCGAATACCAGGTCGGTCGAAGATTCTCCGTAGCCGGCTGAACAGTAGATGTAGGCCGACTGGGTCCGGGCCGATTGCGATTTGACCAGCGTGAGCAGGTAGTTGTGCTTGCCCAGCACTTCGGGCGATGCCGAGAGGTTGAAAAGTATCTGGGCGCCGTCCACTGCCTGATGCAGCGACGGGGCGGCCGGAACCCACATATCCTCGCAGATTTCCACGCCGAACTTCACGCCTCCGATGTTGAAAAGCATGTTGCGGCCGAAGTCGGTATCCTGGCCGCACATCCGGATCGTGGCCAGGCCGATCTCTTCGCCCGACATGAAGCAGCGGGCCTCGTAAAATTCCGAGTAATTGGGAATATATGTCTTGGGGACCACGCCGTGAATACGTCCCTGAGCGAAAACTACCGCGCAGTTGTAGAGGGCATTGCCGTAAGTGACGGGCATACCGACGATGGCGACGATGGGCAGTTCGCGGGTCTGGGCGAGGATATAGCCCAAGGCCTGTTCCGCCGCATGGAGCAAGGCGGGTTGCTGGATCAGATCGCCGCAGGTATAGGAGGTGATGCAGAGTTCCGGGAAGAGGATGATGCTCGCTCCCCGGTCGGCGCCCTTGCGGATCAATTCGGTGATATGTTGGGCGTTATAGTCGCAATCGGCGATCCGTACATGGGGAACTGCCGCCGCTACTTTCAGAAAACCAAATCTGTTCATACGATTTTTGCCGGTTTATTTTTTTCGTTTTCTGTCCCGAAGCGTATCGAACATCTTCGTACGGTCCGGGTATCGGAAAAACTCTCGGTTTGTTTTTTTGCGTTTTTTTCGCTCGGCATGGTCCGAACGGATTCGGCTTCGTGTCCGCCTGTCGAAAACGCTTGTTGTGCAATATTTTTATTTTGTCCAGAGCTGGGCCAGGTTCAGGATTACCTGCATGGCTTTGTGCATGGTCGTCAGCGAGCAATATTCGTAACGGCCGTGGAAATTCATGCCGCCGGTGAAGATGTTGGGGCAGGGGAGTCCCATGAAGGAGAGCCGTGCGCCGTCCGTGCCGCCTCGGATGGGCTTCACGAGCGGTTCGACCCCCGCCATTTTCATCGCCTCGATCGCCTTGTCGATCACCTGCGGGTGCGGTTCGACCATCTTGCGCATGTTGTAGTACGAATCCTTGAGCGTGAGGGTCAGCACCCCTTCGCCGTATTTGCGGACGAGCAGATCGACGCACTCCTGCATGTAGTTCTTGCGGGCTTCGAAACGGGCGCTGTCGTGGTCGCGGACGATGTAGCTGATCTGCGCCTGATCGACCGTACCGTTGAGGGCGATACAGTGGTAGAAGCCGTCGTAGCCTTCGGTGTGTTCGGGTCGCTCCCAGGCCGGCAGTAGGGCGTTCAGCTCGCATGCTACCTGAATGGCGTTGATCATCTTGTCTTTGGCGTAGCCCGGGTGGACGTTGCGGCCCTGGATCTCGATCTTGGCGCTCGCGGCGTTGAAGTTCTCGTATTCGAGTTCCCCCTCGAAGCCGCCGTCCATCGTGTAGGCGAAGTCGGCGCCGAAGGCCTTGACGTCGAAGAAGTCCACGCCCCGGCCGATCTCTTCGTCGGGGGTGAAGCCGATGCGGATCTTACCGTGCCGGAGCTCCGGATGTGCGAGCAGATATTCCGCAGCGGTCATGATCTCCGCCACGCCCGCCTTGTCGTCGGCGCCCAGCAGCGTCGTGCCGTCCGTGTGGATCAGCGTATGTCCCTTGAAGAAGCTCAGCTCCGGAAAGTCCGCGACTTTCATCGTCACGCCGGCGTTCAGCCGGATGTCCTTGCCGTCGTAATTCTCTATGACGTGCGGTTTCACGTCGGCGCCGCTCATATCGGGTGCGGTGTCCACGTGGGCGATGAATCCGATGACGGGGGCTTTTTCGCAGCCGGGCGTCGCGGGGATCGTACCCATGGCGTAGCCGTACTTGTCCACCGTGACCTCGGTGAGGCCCAGGGCCTTCATCTCTTCGGCCAGATAATCGAGCAGCACCCGCTGTTTCGCGGTCGAGGGGAAAGTTTCGCTCGACTCGTCGCTCTGGGTGTCGAACGAAACGTATTTCAGAAATCTGTCTTTGAGTTCCATAGTATATATCGTTGATTTTTTATTCTTCCTTTTTAGCGCGGAGCGAATGTACGGCGAAATAGATGATAAGCGCCAGATACATGCCCAGACCTACCCACGAGGCTGCGTTCGAACTGTTCCACTGCGTGAGTTTCCAGTCCACGTCGGCGAATTTCAGGATCGCTCCCACTACGCCCATCAGGGCGCCGCCTGCGATGAAGCCCGACGCGATGAGCGTACCCTGGCTCATACGTGCCTTGTTGAGCGCCTGATCTTTCGATCGGGTCGATACGAACCAGGCGATCAGACCGCCGATCAGCAGCGGAAGATTGAGCTGCAGGGGCAGGAACATGCCCAGTGCGAATGGAAGGGCCGGAATACCGATGCCGGTGAGTACCAGCGCGAGGACTGCGCCGCAGAAATAGAGTACCCAGGGAGCCGTTCCGCCCTGCATCAGGGGTTGGATCACGGCGGCCATGGCATTGGCCTGCGGAGCTTCCAGCGGGCTGCCGGGGCCGAAGCCGTAGGTTTTGTTCAGAATAATCATCACGCCTGCGACGGTAGCGGCCGAAACGAAGACGCCGAGGAATTTCCAGCTCTCCTGTTTTTTCGGCGTGGTGCCGATCCAGTAGCCGATCTTCAGGTCGGTGATGAAGCCGCCGGCGGTCGAGAGGGCCGTGCAGACCACGCCGCCGATGATCAGTGCGGCGGTCATGCCGGCCGTACCGTTCAGGCCGATGCTTACGAGTACCAGCGACGCGAGGATCAGCGTCATGAGGGTCATACCCGAAACGGGGTTGCTGCCGACGATGGCGATGGCGTTGGCTGCGACCGTCGTGAAAAGGAACGAGATGACGAAGACGATTAGTAGCGCCACGGCCGTCTGCCCCCAGTTGCCCAGAATGCCGAACTGGAAAAAGAAGAAGGTGGTGGCGAGCGCCGCGATCAACGTAGTGAGAATCGTGCGCATGGTCAGGTCGCGCTGGGTGCGCGGTACGTTCGTTTCGGCTTTTTTCTTGCCCGAAAACTCGCTGACGGCGAGCCCCATCGCCTGTTTGATGATGCCGCTCTGACGGATGATGCCGATAAGCCCGGCCATGGCGATTCCGCCGATACCCAGCGGACGACCGAAGGTCTGGTACAGCTCTTCGGGGGACATGCCTGCGCCCGTGGCGGTCGAACCGACCACCGGAACGACGAGCAGCCAGATCAGGAACGAACCGGCGGCGATGATGGCCGAATATTTCAGTCCGATGATGTAACCCAGGCCGAGCACCGCAGCACTCGTATTGACTTTGAGCAGGGTTTTGAACTTATCGGCGCAGAGGGTGCCCCAAGCCGTCATGCGGGTCGAGATCTCTTCCGTCCAGAGGCCGAAGGTACTCGCTGCGAAGTCGTACAGACCGCCCACCAGTCCGGCTACGGCCAGCAGCTTGGCCTGATTGCCGCCTTTTTCGCCCGATACGAGCACTTCGGTCGTGGCCGTCGCCTCCGGGAAGGGGTACTTGCCGTGCATCTCCTTGACGAAATATTTGCGGAAGGGGATGAGCAGCACGATGCCCAGGATACCGCCCAGTACCGACGAGAGGAATACTTTGTAGAATGCGGTTTCCAAACCGAGGATGTAGAGCGCCGGCAGGGTGAAGATCGCTCCGGCGACGATGATGCCCGACGAGGCGCCGATCGACTGTATGATGACGTTCTGTCCCAGCATGTTTTTTTTGCCCAGCATGTTTCCGACGCCTACGGCGATGATGGCGATCGGGATGGCCGCTTCGAATACCTGGCCGATGCGCAGGCCCAGATAGGCTGCGGCGGCGGAGAAGAGAACGGCCATCAGCAGGCCCATCGTGACCGAATAGGGTGTGACCTCCTTCGGCTTGGCGTCGGCCGGCATCATCGGGACGTACTCTTCGCCCGGTTTGAGTTCGCGGTACGCGTTGTCGGGCAGAGATTGAGAGGGTTTGGTTTGTTCCATTGCGTATGTAGGTTTTCGTTAAAATTCCGAGACAACTTACAAAAGTAGGTTTTTCTTTCAGAAAATCAAACGCAATGGCTCCTAAAAATGCGGCAATTCGTATTGCCGGGGCATTTTTCGGTCCCGGTCGTCGAAAAGATGATTATCCCCCGGGCGGCATGCGATGGCGCGGAATCCCCGGGGCGGGGCCGACGTTTCGCCGTGCCGACAGAAGGTCATATCCGGCGGATGAAATCCGCCATGACCGTCACTAACTTTTCGGAAACAGGCGCGGCAGCATCCATATAAATAGTCGTTTTTTGCCGTTGAGGATCGGTCACTTCGCTCTGTTTCAGCAGGTGGGTCATCCCTTCGATGATGACCTTGTCGGCGTCGGGCCGGGCTTGGGCCAAAGCTTCGGCGTTGTCGGCGGATATCTGGATGTCGTTGTCGCCATTGACGATCAGGACCGGCTGTTTTACCTGCCGGATCACTTCGCGCGGATCGTATTGCATCCACGAGATCAGGTAAGGCTGTGCGGAAGGTCGGAAGATACCTTGTAAAATCGCGGGAATATCTTCGGTCGTTTTCCCTTGTTTGAGCCGGGAGAGGATAGACTGCACGTTGAGGATGAGTCCGGGATTGTAGGAGATCAGTTCGCGGGTGAGCTGGAGTTGCAGGATTTCGTCGATCGGATAGCCGGCTCCCGCCAGCGAGATGACGGCCGCGACGTCGGGCGATTCGGTCGCTGCGACCAATGCGACGAGCGAACCTTCGCTGTGCCCGGCAAGGATGATTTTTCGGAAGCCGCGCTCCTTGAGGTAATCCGTCAGGGCTTCGGCGTCGGCGATGTAGTCGGCCAGGCGCAGCCGGTCTTCCTGTTTGTAAAGTTCCGGATCTTGGTAACGGCTGCCTCCGATGCCCTGTTTGTCGTAGCGGAGCGAGGCGATTCCCTCTTTTTCGAGCGCACGGGCGAGCATGTAGTAGGTGTTGGTTATTAGGCCCGAGCCGCTGTTGCCGTTGCGGTCGGTCGGTCCCGAGCCGGCGATGATCAGCACCGCTGCGTCGCTTCCTTCGTCGGGTACGGTCAGCGTTCCGGAGAGTTTGCCCCAGGAACGGGAAACCGAGATTTCCTCCTCTTTGGACTGGGAGGGAAGCGCCGCAAGCAACAGCAGTCCGGCGATGAGGTATCTGAATGTTTTCATGGTCGCTGTGTTTGTTAATCGAATCGTTACAGGAGATCGGCGAGCCTCTCCAGTCCGATGCTGTGCGATCCTTTGACCAGGATCAGGGCCTGCGATACGGGATGTTTCCGGAGCTCTGCGGCCAGTACTTCCTGCGACGGGTAGAGAGTCGTGTCGGCGGGTCGGGATTCCAGGCTGCGGTAAGCCTTCGCGAAATGCGGTCCGACCAGCAAGATACGGGCATCGGGAATTTCGGCGGCGAGGGAGATGATATGGCGGTGTTCCGCATCCGACCAGTCGCCCAGTTCCAGCATATCGCCGAGGATCAGTATCTTCCGGGTGCAGCCTTCGAGCGGTTCCTGCCGGAAGTTGACGAGCGATGCCTGCATGCTCGAGGGATTGGCGTTGTAACAGTCGAGAATCAGGGTATTCTGCCCGGTGCGTATTTTTTGTGAGCGGTGGTTGTCGGGCCGATAGGAGCCTACGGCATAGCGGATGCGTTCGTCGTCCACGCCGAAATAACGCCCGACGGCGACCGCCGCAGCGACATTGAAGCGGTTGTAGTCCCCTTCGAGGTGGTGCTCCACGCCGTCGGCCAGCGTGGTCGGGTAACACTCCGCAGCCAGCGTTTCGCGTTCGGCCGCCATGGACATCAGGACCGGGTCGTTGGCAGGAACGAAAACGCGCCCTCCGGTCCGGGCGAGCCAGTCGTACAGCTCGCCTTTCCCGCGCCGGACACCCTCCGGGCCGCCGAAGCCTTCCAGGTGGGCTCGTCCGATGTTGGTGACGATGCCGTAGTTGGGTTCCGCGATCGAGCAGAGCAGGGCGATCTCCCCGCACGCGCTCGCACCCATCTCCACGATGCCGAACTCCACGTCGCGGGTCATTGCCAACAGGGTCAGCGGTACGCCGATGTGGTTGTTCAGGTTGCCCCGGGTGGCATAGACTTCGTATTTCTCGGCCAGTACGCGGCTGACCAGCTCCTTCGTGGTGGTTTTGCCGTTGCTGCCCGTGATGGCGAGGATCGGCAGCCCCAACTCCCGGCGGTGTTCCCGGGCGAGGGCTTGCAAGGTTTGCAGCGCGTCGTCCACGACGATCAGACGGTCTGCCTTGTCGGGGCGGGTGTTCGGGAGCGAGGGATCGTCCACGACGGCGTATGCCGCCCCCTTTTCGAGGGCGTCGGCTGCGAAGCGGTTGCCGTCGAACGACGCCCCCCGGAGCGCGAAGAATACGGAATCGGGCTCGATGCGGCGGGAGTCCGTCGAAATGCGCGGGTGGCGCAGATACAGTTCATACAGGGATGACATCGGGGAAATCGAATATTTGGTCATGTTTTCCTTGTCCAAAAGAAGAGCGGAACGCTTGTCGATGGGAAACCCGGCGAGGGGCATTTACCTTTTCGGAAATCCCGGCGGCTCCGGAATCCCGCGTCGGAGCGGAAATGTTGTGGCCCTTAAATATGTTTGTCGCCTTCGTTGTATTTCACTTCGTCGATGAACTTCTTGATGTTCTGTTCCTCGCTGCGCGGACAGATCAGCAGCACGTCCTCCGTATCCACCACGATGTACTCCTTCAGGCCGTTGATGACGGCTACTTTGCCTTCCGGGAGGGAGACGATGCAACTGCGGGTATTTTCGTCCGTATAACATCCCTTCTCGGGTTTGGCGTTGGCGTAACGGTCCTTGCGGGCGTGCTGGTAGAGCGAGCCCCAGGTCCCCACGTCGCTCCAGCCGAACTCTCCGCGGCGTACATAGACGTTGTTCGCCTTCTCCATCACGCCGTAGTCGATCGAGATGGAGCGGCATTCGGAGAATACTCGGGCGATGGCTTCCGCTTCTTCTGAAGTGCCCAATACCGGCTGGATGTCCGAGAAGAGGGCGTGGTGCTCGGGCAGGTAGGTGCGCACCGCTTCGATGATGTCGCCGACTTTCCAGACGAAGATGCCGGAGTTCCAGAGAAATTCGCCGCATTGCAGGAACGTCTGCGCCAGCTCCAGGTTGGGTTTTTCGGTGAAACACTTGACCTTGCTGATGGTCCGGTCGTCTGATACCTGGATATAGCCGTAGCCCGTTTCCGGACGGGTGGGCTTGATGCCGACGGTCATCAGAGCCGCCCGGTCGTCGATGAAGTCGAGGCATTCGCCGATGATGGCGCGGAAATCCTCCTCGTTGAGGATCAGGTGATCCGCCGGGGTGACGATCATCTTCGCTCCCGGATCGCGCTTCTGCAGTCCGTAGGCTGCATAACAGATGCAGGGAGCCGTGTTGCGTCCGACGGGTTCGCAGAGTACCTGTTCCGGCCCGAGTTCCGGGATTTGTTCCAGCACGAGGTCTTTGTAGCGGGCGTTGGTCACGACCAGGAAATTTTCAGCCGGAGCCAGTTTTTCGAAACGCTCGTACGTCATGCGTATAAACGACTTGCCGGTGCCGAGGATGTCGAGGAATTGCTTGGGCTTGGATTGGCGGCTTTTGGGCCAGAAGCGGCTGCCGATGCCGCCGGCCATGATGACGCAATAGGTATGTTTGTCCATGATGAGTTGTTGCTGCGGTTTGTTTTTGAATGATTTCGGAATTTACGGCCGGCATCGCCGGATCGATCCATTAGACAAAGATAGCTAAAATTATTCTCGGATGAAAATTAAATATTGTTCGGTATGTTTTTGAAATGCGGATATTTGTCGGCCAGGGAAATTTTACGGATGATACGGACGAATCGTACAACGAACTATCCGGCACTTGGGAAAAAGTGCCGGATAGTGGATGTGGAGTCGAGAGATGCGGTTTACCGCAGTACGACGGTGACCGACATCGGACCGTGCGCCCCGAAGACCAGGGCCTGTTCGATATCTGCGGTTTTCGACGGTCCGGACATGAAGCATCCGTATTCGAAGTCGTCCAATTCCGGTCGGGCGAGAGCCTCGTGCATCGTATCGACCAGCGCATCGCGCGGGATGAGGATCATCAGGGCCGTGGCACCGAAATAGAGGGCTTTGTGGCGGATGTCCTGCCGGATCCATACCGCGCCGTTTTCCGCCACGCCGAAACAACCGTCGATTACGCCCAGGTCGATATCGATCAGCTTCCGGGCGTCGTCCACCGTGTCGGGGTTGATAGTGGCGTGTGCTTCGGGCAGGACGGAGGCGATGGTTTTGGCGTCGGGATAGTATCGGCGGATCAACTCTGTAAGGGGGTTCCCGTCTGCCGCGACGACCTGCCCGCCGGCCGCTTTCACGGCTTCGGCGAAGGCGGCCGTGCGATCTTCGAACCGCAGCGGAGTGAAGTCGAAAGCGGGGTAATCGACCGGAGGCATGGCGGCTCCGGCGATGCGGTTCAGTATTATTTCTTTGCTGTTCATCGTTCGGTCGGTTTTTCGGATTTGACTTTGCCCGCTTTCCACCGGGCGTTGAAGGTGCTTCGGGCGAAGTGGGGTATGTCGCGCCCGTAAGCATACCAGGGGTTCAACTTGTTGTTGAGTACGAAGCGGGGCAGGTATTCCGCGATGCGGGCCGCTCCGACAGCCGCGTAAAAACGGCCCGGACCGCCCATGGCGAAGTCCATACCTTTGACCATGAACTTTTTGTGCCAGTCGATCAGGTTCTTTTCGCCCATCTCCTGCCGCCACGCGTAGATCTGTTCTCCGAGGTCGATCTTGGCCGGGCATACGTCCGAGCAGGAGTAACAGAGCGAGCAGCCCGAAACATTGCCGCCGTACCGTTCGGGCGAACGGAGCATACCCAGGTTGATACCCAGCGGTCCCGGGATGAAATACGAGTAGGAGTAACCGCCCGATCGCCGGTAAACGGGACAGGTGTTCATGCAGGCGCCGCAGCGCAGGCATTTGAGCATGTTGCGGTGCGCGGCGTTGGCCAGGGACTCCGTACGGCCGTTATCGACGATGATGACGTGGATCTGTTTGCCCGGTGCGGGACGTCGGTAGAGCGAGGTGTAGGCCGTTACGGGCTGTCCGGTGGCCGAGCGGGCCAGCAGGCGGGTGAAGACGGCGAGCGCCCGGTAGTCGGGGATCACCTTTTCGAGCCCCATGATGGCGATGTGCAGGTCGGGGAACGAAGTGCCGAGGTCGGCGTTGCCCTCGTTGGTGCAGACGGCGAACGCCCCGGCTTCCGCCACGGCGAAATTGACGCCAGTCATGGCGATGTCGGCACCGAGGAATTTGGAGCGCAGGTGAATCCGGGCCTGGTGCGTGAGGTAGGTCGGGTCGCTGTTGCCGGGTTCGGTATGCCACACTTTTTCGAAGAGGGCGCCGACCTCTTCACCGCGGGCAGCACGATGTGGCTGGGCGGCTCGTGCAGCAACTGCATGATGCGCTCCCCCAGGTCGCTTTCGACGGCATCGACGCCGCGCTGGAGCAGATAGGGCGTCAGTCCGCACTCCTCCGACAGCATCGACTTGCTCTTGATGAGGTTCTTGCCGCCGTGAGCCGATATGAGCTCCCAGACCGTGCGGTTCATCTCGTCGGCATCCGCAGCCCAGTGGACGACGATGCCGTTGGCGGTGGCGTTGCGTTCGAACTCTTCGAGGTAATGGGCCAGGTGGCTCAGCGTGTGGCGTTTGATCTGTGACGAAGCTTCCCGCAACGCCTCCCATTCGGGAACTTCGTGCATCATCTTGTCGCGCTTGGTGCGTACGGCGAACAGGGCTTTGTCGTGCCAGGCGGTGCGCGGTGCGTCGGCGATGAATTTCGCTGCGGCTTTGGAGTGGCTGCTCATAGTGTCGAGGTGAGGATTTGTACGATGTGCAGGGTGCGGATCGGGAGTTTGTCGTGGTCGATGATGCCCTGCATGTGCATCAGGCACGAACTGTCGGCGCCGGTGATGTATTCGGCGCCCGTGGAGAGGTGGTCGCGTACTTTGTCGCGTCCCATGCAGGTCGAAACAGCGTTCTCCTCGACGGAAAACATACCGCCGAAGCCGCAGCACTCGTCGATGCGCGAGGGTTCGGCGATTTCGATGCCTTCGACCATCGTGAGCAGGTCGCGCAGTTTCGAATGATAGGGCAGGTTCAGCTCGCTCGGCGAACCGAGCCCGAGCTTGCGTAATCCGTGGCAGGAGTTGTGGATGCTCACTTTGTGCGGAAAACGGGCCGGGAGCGAGGTCGGTTTTACGACGTCGTGTACGAATTCGCAGATCTCCCAGATGCGGGAATCGATGCAGGCATGTTCGCGGTAGTCGTTCAGCAGGCGGGGGTATCCCTCCTTGACGAAGACCACGCAACTGGCCGAAGGCCCCACCACGTAGTCGTATTTGGCGAACAGCGCTTCCATCCGCTCGGCCAGGGCCTTGGCGTCGCGCTCGTAGCCTGCGTTGGCCATCGGCTGGCCGCAACAGGTCTGATCGAGGGGATAATCCACCTCTACACCCAACTGTGTGAGTAGCTTGTAAGAGGCTTCGCCCACCTCGGGATAGAGCGCGTTGATGTAACAGGGAATGAAAAGTCCAACTTTCATCGGTCGTGTGTGTTTAGAAGCTGTTTGCCGAAAAAGCAACAAACAGGATTCCAAAGTTAACTTTTTTCTGAAAAATATGGATGTTGAGGGTGAAAATAGCTTTCGGCAATTTTTTCGATGTGCATTTTACGACGGTCGTGTGCGTGTAACCGATAGATTTTTCCTATATTTGCCTACTAATAGGTGGACTAATTCTTTTACAAATGCGGATACGACTTTTCACGATACCGAATTTATTGACCCTCATGAATCTGCTCTGCGGGTCGTTTGCCGTCGTGGCAGCACTGATGTACAATGATTTGACACTTGCTTTCTGGCTGATAGTCGCAGGAATCGTGTTCGATTTTTTCGATGGTTTCGTGGCCCGTCTGTTGCATTCGTCTTCGGCGATCGGGGTGCAGCTCGATTCGTTGGCGGATGTCATTACCTCGGGACTGGCTCCTGCCGCAGTGCTCTGGCAGGTTTGCCTGCAAACCGAACCTTGCTGTCTGCCGGCGGCCTGGGAGCTGGGGTATGGCGTGTTCGTCCTGACGGCGTTTTCCGCGCTGCGTCTGGCCAAGTTCAACATCGACGAAACGCAGACGGTCGAATTCTGCGGACTTCCGACGCCTGCCGGATCGCTTCTCTGCGCTTCGCTCGGCATGTTGTGGCAGCAAGGGGCGGTCGCTCTTTCTTCGGACGGGGTGTTGCTGATCGCCGTACTGACCTCCCTGCTCCTCGTTTCTCCGATCCGTATGTTCGCTCTCAAGTTCCACGGCTTCGGCTGGCGTGGAAACGAGGTGAGGTACCTCTTTCTGCTGGCGAGTATCGTGTTGATAATTATACTTCGTACATACGCTATCCCGGTAATTATCGTTCTATATATCGTCGTGTCGGCGGTTCGCTGGCTCTGCATGCGCTCGGGAAATCCCGATAAAGCACCGAAAGCCTGATTTTTTACTATCTTTGCCGCGATTTGCGCGTACGTATTCCGATGTTTCCGAAGGTGTTGAAAAAAATTCTGTGGATTTTGCTGTGGGGAGGGCTGCTGGCCTTTCCGACGTTGGAGGCATCCGCTCAATTCGACGCCAGCGCGATCCTGCGAAACCAGAACAATCAGAATCCGAACGACCCGAATAATCCGAACAATATGCTCGGCAGCAACCCGTTCCAGACGCAGAA
>OHRO01000172.1_pt1 | contig 19245 bp, 12 predicted proteins | sample 1578461 | NCBI WGS metagenome assembly OHRO01 (sample SAMEA3879545, study PRJEB24766) | human gut metagenome | biome: human-associated habitat; feature: feces | place: USA | collected 1985/1987
ACCCGCGCCGTCACGCGCATCCTGCGCGAGGCGGGCACGATGAACGCCGCCATCTGCGACGCCGTGCCGGAGGATCTCGCGCCGCTGCGCGCCTACCGCATCACGGACCCCGTGCCGCAGGTGACAACGCCGGAGCCCTACACCCTCCGGCCGGAGGGCGACGTGCTGCACCGCGTGGCGCTCATCGACTACGGCGCCAAGCGCAACATCGCGCGCGAGCTCTGTAAGCGCGGCTGCGCCGTGACGGTGCTGCCCTGCTCGGTCAGGGCGGAGGACATCCTCGCCGCCGGGTATGACGGCGTCATGCTCTCCAACGGCCCCGGCGACCCGACGGACAATGTCGACCAGATCGCGCAGATCGCCAAACTCTTCGGCCGCATCCCGATGTTCGGCATCTGCCTCGGCCACCAGCTCATGGCGCTGGCGCAGGGCGGCAGCACCGTGAAGCTCAAATACGGCCACCGCGGCGTGAACCAGCCGGCGCGCGACGTGTGCGGCACGCGCACGTTCCTCACCAGCCAGAACCATGGCTACGCCGTCGTGCCCGAGAGCGTGAAAACCGGCGTCATCCGCTACGTCAACGCCAACGACGGCACGTGCGAGGGTATCGACTACCCCGACCTGCGGGCCTTTTCCGTGCAGTTTCACCCCGAGGCGTGCTCGGGTCCGCACGACACGGCCTTTCTCTTCGACCGATTCTGTGACCTGATGGGAGGTGCGCACCATGCCGATTGATACCAGCATCCGCAAAGTCATGGTCATCGGCTCCGGCCCGATCGTGATCGGGCAGGCGGCGGAATTCGACTATGCCGGCGCGCAGGCGTGCCGCGTGCTGCACGACGCGGGCGTGAACGTCGTGCTCGTCAACTCCAACCCCGCGACCATCATGACCGACAAGGCCCTCGCGGACGAGATCTATCTCGAGCCGCTCACGCTGACCTCCGTCAAGCGCATCATCGAAAAGGAGCAGCCCGACAGTCTCCTCGCCGGTCTCGGCGGTCAGACGGGGCTGACGCTCGCGATGGAGCTCGACAAGGAGGGCTTTCTGCAGCAGCACAACGTCCGCCTCATCGGCACGAACGCCGCCGCCATCGACAAGGCCGAGGACCGCGAGCTTTTTAAGGAGACCATGGCCGCCATCGGCGAGCCGACCATCCCCTCCGGCATCGCGAACACCGTGGCCGAGGCGCTGGAGGTGGCGGACAGCATCGGCTACCCCGTCATCATCCGCCCGGCGTTCACGCTCGGCGGTGCGGGCGGCGGCGTGGCCTACAGCGCAGAGGAGCTCACGCTCGTCGCACAGACGGGGCTCGACGCGTCCCCGATCACGCAGATCCTCGTCGAGCGCTATATCTACGGCTGGAAGGAGATCGAGTTTGAGACCATGCGCGACGGCGCCGGCAACGTCATCGCCGTGTGCAGCATGGAAAACTTCGACCCCGTCGGCGTGCACACCGGCGACAGCATCGTCGTCGCCCCGGCGCTGACGCTCTCGGACAAGGAGTTTCAGATGCTGCGCAGCGCGGCGCTGAACATCATCTCCGCGCTCGACATCGTCGGCGGCTGCAACTGCCAGTTCGCGCTCGATCCCGACAGCTTTGACTACGCCGTCATCGAGGTCAATCCCCGCGTGTCGCGGTCGTCGGCTCTGGCGTCGAAGGCCAGCGGCTATCCGATCGCCCGCGTCAGCGCCAAGATCGCCGTGGGCCTTACGCTCGACGAGATCCGCATCGCCAATACGCCGGCCAGCTTCGAACCGGCTCTCGACTATGTGGTTACCAAGATCGCCCGCTTCCCGTTCGACAAGTTCAGCGACGCTTCGAACCAGCTCGGAACCCAGATGAAGGCGACGGGCGAGGTGATGTCCGTGGGCCGCACGATGGAGGAGAGCCTCCTGAAGGCGGTGCGCTCGCTCGAAACGGGGGTCTGCCATATCTACCATAAGAAATTCGACGACTGGACGGTCGATCGGATGCTCTCCTATATCAAGGAGGGAACGGACGACCGTCTTTACGCCATCGCCGAGCTGATCCGCCGGGGCGTCGAGCTGGCGCTGATCTACAACAGCACCAAAATCGACATGTTCTTCCTCGAGAAGTTTAAGAACATCGTCGAGTTCGAAAAGGTCGTAGCGGCCAATCCCCGCGACATCGAAACGTTGCGCGACGCCAAACGCATGGGTTTTAGCGACAAGTTCATCGGTCAGTTGTGGGGCATGAGCCAGAAGGAGATGTTCCTGCTGCGGCGCGAGCACAATATTTTCCCGGTTTATAAGATGATCGATACCTGCGCGAGCGAGTTCTCCTCCTATGTGCCGTATTTCTATTCCACTTACGAGCAGGAGAACGAGTCGATCGTGAGCGAACGCGAGAAGATCGTGGTGCTCGGGTCGGGACCGATCCGCATCGGGCAGGGCGTCGAGTTCGACTATTCGACCGTGCATGCCATCTGGTCGATCCGCGCCGCCGGGTACGAGGCGATCATCATCAATAACAATCCCGAAACCGTTTCGACGGACTATACCACCAGCGACAAGCTCTATTTCGAGCCGCTGACCGTAGAGGACGTGATGAACGTTATTACGCTCGAAAAACCGAAGGCGATCGTCGTGTCGCTCGGCGGCCAGACGGCGATCAACCTCGCTGAGCCGCTGCACGAACTGGGTGTGCCGATCATCGGTACGGGTGTCGAGGCGATACGGAATGCCGAAGACCGGGGTTGTTTCGAGAAGATCATGGAGGAGCTGCGCATCCCGCAGCCCGAAGCCGAAGCCGTCACCGACATCGAGTCGGGCGTGAAGGCCGCCGCCCGCATCGGCTATCCGGTGCTGGTGCGTCCGAGCTACGTGCTGGGCGGCCGGGCCATGCAGATCGTTTCGAACGAGGAGCGTTTGCGCCACTATCTCCAGACGGCGGTCGAAGTCAATGAGGACAGCCCTGTGCTGGTCGATCGTTATATTATGGGCCGCGAACTGGAGGTGGACGCCATCTGTGATGGCAAGGATGTCTTCATTCCCGGTATCATGGAGCACGTCGAGAAGACGGGCATCCACTCCGGCGACTCGATCAGCGTCTATCCGACCTTCAGCGTGAGCCAGAAAGCCAAGGACAAGATCATCGATTATACCGTGCGGCTGGGCCGCCGGATCGGTATCGTCGGTCTGTATAATATCCAATTTATCCTCGACGGGGAAGAGGACGTATATGTGATCGAGGTGAATCCCCGTTCGTCGCGCACCGTGCCGTTCCTTTCGAAAGCGACGGGTGTCCCGATGGCTGACATCGCCACACGGGTCATCCTGGGTCATTCGCTTCGGGAGCAGGGCATTACCGAAGTATATGGCAGGGAGCGCTCCCGCTGGTTCGTCAAGGCCCCGGCCTTCTCGTTCGCCAAGATCCGGGGCATGGAGTCCTACCTCTCGCCCGAGATGAAATCCACGGGCGAGGCGATCGGATACGACAACAAGCTCACCCGGGCGCTCTACAAGGCGCTCCAGTCGTCGGGTATGACCGTCGCCAACTACGGTACGATCTTCCTCACGATCGCCGACAAGGACAAGCAGGATGCGCTGCCGCTGGTACGGCGCTTTTATGACCTGGGTTTCAATATCGAGGCGACGAAGGGCACGGCGGAATTCCTGCGTCAGCATGGTATTCGCACCCGTACGCGCCGCAAGTTGAGCGAAGGCAGTACGGAGATCATCGACTCGCTGCGCCAGGGCCATGTGAGCTATGTCATCAATACGATCGACATCAACCAGCACAACACCCGGCTGGATGGTTACGAGATTCGCCGCACGGCCGTCGAGAACAACGTGACGATCTTCACGGCGCTCGAAACGGTAAAGGTCCTGCTGGATGTATTGGAGGAGATAACCCTGGGTGTTTCGACCATTGATGCCGAATAGTTTTCGATTTCATGCGGCAACTGCGTCACATCCCTCTTTGATCCGAATGGAAAAGACGGATAGTGTTCCCCATCCGCTTCAAAGTCACGATGCACCGCATTTGTCGGCCTGAAATCAAAAGCGAGTTTCGTTCAGAGGGCACCTTTCGCACCTTCTCGCAGTCCGCGACAGTCCCATACCAGCGAGTATGCTCTTGCCGTGTCCTGCTTCGGTCGGCGCGAAACCGGCTCCTTTGAAATTGAGACGAAAGCGAAGCACATAGTTTGGAAAAGAAAAATGTATAAAAAAGGCATATATACTGTTACGGCCAACGAACCGCTGACGCCCTCCGTCTGGCGGATGACGCTCGAGGGGGATACGCAATACCTGACCCGTCCCGGGCAGTTCGTCAATATCGAGGTCGAAGGGCTCTACCTGCGCCGTCCGATTTCGGTGTGCGACTACGACGAGCGGACGCTGACACTGATCTATAAGGTCGTCGGCGAAGGCACGGCCCGGTTGAGTGAAATGAAGGCGGGCGTCAAGCTCGACCTGCTGACCGGCCTGGGGAACGGCTTCGATCCGGATGCGGAGTGCCGCAGGCCTCTGTTGGTCGGAGGCGGAGTGGGCGTTCCGCCCCTCTACAACCTGGCCAAAAAACTGATTGACAAGGGTAGAAAAGTGACTGTGGTGTTGGGATTCAATACCGCTTCGGAGGTTTTCTACGAGGAGGAGTTTCGGGCGCTCAGTGCGGAGGTCTTCGTAACGACAGCGGACGGCACGCACGGGACAAAGGGTTTCGTAACGACGGCGATCGCTGAAAAGAAGCCGGATTTTGATTATTTTTACGCCTGCGGCCCGCTGCCGATGCTGCGTGCATTGAGCGATGCGACGGGCGACATCCCGGGCGAATTGAGTTTCGAGGAGCGCATGGGCTGCGGCTTCGGCGGCTGCATGGGTTGTTCCTGTCAGACGAAAAACGGGGCCAAACGTATCTGTAAGGAGGGGCCGGTGTTGAAAAAGGAGGAGATTATATGGTAAACGAATCCAAGAAAAACTTCGATACGTCGGTGACGCTGAGCGGCCTTCGGCTGGATAATCCGGTCGTGCCGGCCAGCGGTACGTTCGGCTACGGCAACGAGTACAAGGATTTTTACGACATCAACATTCTCGGGTCTTTCTCCTTCAAGGGGACGACGCGCGAGGCTCGCTTCGGCAACCCCACGCCCCGCATCGCCGAGTGTACGGCGGGGATGATAAATGCCGTCGGGTTGCAGAATCCTGGCATCGATGCGGTGATCGGCGAAGAGCTGCCCCGGCTGAAGACATTCTTCCGCAAGCCGGTGATCGCCAATATCAGCGGCTTTTCGGTCGAGGAGTATGCCTATTGCTGCGAGCGGATCGACAAGGAGGAACAGGTCGGTTTGATCGAGGTCAATGTAAGCTGTCCCAACGTGCGGCACGGCGGCATGAGCTTCGGCACGTCGCCCGAAGCGGCGGCCGAGGTGACGCGTGCCGTGAAAGCCGTGACCACCAAACCGGTCTATATCAAACTCAGTCCTAACGTGACGGACATCGTGGCGATCGCCCGGGCGTGCGAGGAGGCCGGTGCCGACGGCATCTGCCTGATCAATACGATGCTGGGCATGCGGATCGACGTGAAATGCCGCAAGCCGATCATCGCCAACGTAATGGGCGGATTTTCCGGTGCGGCGATCTTCCCTGTGGCCGTGCGGATGGTTTATCAGGTAGCCCGGGCCTGCCGGATTCCGGTGATGGGGTGCGGCGGCGTGGAGACGGCCCACGACGTTATCGAAATGATGATGGCCGGGGCGACGGCCGTGCAGGTGGGGGCCGCCAACCTGCGGAACCCTTATGCCTGCAAGGAGATCGTCGAGGCACTGCCCTGTGAAATGGAGCGGCTGGGGATCGAACGGCTGTCCGATATTATCGGCATCGTGAAGTAATTTTGTGAAAATTATAAATAAGAGATATGACCAACAGAGACGTAATCATCGCCTGCGATTTCAGCAGCGCCGAAGAGACTTTCCGGTTCCTCGATCTGTTTAAGAACGAGGCCCGCAAACCTTTCCTGAAGATCGGCATGGAGCTTTTCTATGCCGAAGGGCCCGAAATCGTGCGTGAGATCAAGCGCCGGGGGCACCGGATTTTCCTTGATCTGAAACTGCACGACATTCCCAATACGGTCAAGAAGGCGATGGCCGTGCTTTCGCGCCTCGACGTGGACATGTGCAACGTGCATGCGGCCGGCACGATCGAGATGATGCGTGCGGCGGTCGAAGGGCTGACCCGTCCCGACGGCACGCGCCCGTTACTGATCGCCGTGACGCAGCTTACTTCGACTTCGGAGGAGCGTATGCAGCGCGAGCTGCTCATTTCGGCTTCGATCAACGATACGATCGTCAAGTATGCGCAGAATACCCGCGAAGCGGGACTGGACGGCGTGGTCTGCTCGCCGCTGGAGGCCGGTATGGTGAAGGCGGCCTGCGGAAAGGAGTTCCTGACCGTTACGCCCGGCGTGCGTTTTGCGGACGGAGAGGTGGCCGATCAGGTGCGGGTCACGACTCCGGCGCGTGCGCGGGAAATCGGCTCGGACTATATCGTGGTTGGGCGTCCCATCACGGCGGCAGCCGATCCCGTGGCGGCCTATCGCCGGTGCGTGGAGGAGTTCGTGAAATAGAGTGTGCGACGGTAGGGAGTATTTCGGGCGGTACGGAAGGAAGGGCTGCTTTGCGGCCCGGATCGAGCGATACGGACGGGATTCGTGTCGTGCGGCAGTTGTCTAAAATGGGTTTGGGAGCGTGGAGTTCGCGGAACTTCGGTCGGCACGGGTGTTGCCGGATCGTGCGAACGGAATGCGCGCCGAATTGCGGCGACCGAAGAGGCCGATTGCCGCGACAGGCAAGAAATAAGTTTTACTCTAAATCAAGAAAGTTATGAAACCGGTTACACTTTTCTATCAGCCCCGGTGCCCCTTCTGCAAGAAGGCGCTGGGTTATCTGGAGGAACTGCAGCGGCAGGAACCGTACAGCCGCATCGAAATCAGGATGATCGACGAACTGGCCGAACCCGAAGTGGCCGACCGTTACGACTACTATTACGTACCGACATTTTACGTCGGGGACAAGAAAGTGCACGAGGGCGGTATTATGCCCGACGAGGTGGAGGCCGTACTCCGTATGGCCCTCGACGAGCGATAGGCGGAAAGCCGTTTTTGCGGAAAAAGGAATGACAATCTAAAGAATGTAGAAATAGTTATGGAAAGAGAAATTGCCAAAGGCCTGCTCTCGATCGGTGCGGTATTCCTGCGCCCCGAGCAGCCGTTTACCTGGGCGAGCGGTATCAAAAGCCCGATTTATTGCGACAACCGGTTGATTCTGACCGCCCCCGAGGTGCGGAAGAAGGTCGAGGCCGCGATTGCGGAAACGGTGAAGGCGAAATTCCCCGCGTGCGAGGTGCTGATGGGAACATCGACGGCAGGCATCGCTCATGCGGCCATCGCCGCGACGATCCTCGACCTGCCGATGGGATATGTCCGCAGCGGCTCGAAGGATCACGGTCGGGGAAACCAGATCGAGGGCAAACTCGAAAAGGGCCAGAAAGTCGTGGTAATCGAAGACTTGATTTCGACGGCGGGATCGTGCATCGAAGTGGTCGAGGTGTTGCGTGCGGCCGGTGCCGAGGTGCTGGGCGTAGTGAGCATCTTTACGTACGGCATGAAGAAAGGACTGGATCGGCTTGCCGCAGCCGACGTAATCAACCATAGCCTTTCGAATCTCGACGCGCTGGTCGAAGTGGCGGCCGAGGAGGGGTATATCAAGCCGGAGGATCGGCAGCGCCTGATCGCCTTCCGCGACAATCCTTCGGACGAAAGCTGGATCAATAAATAAACCGCTATGCGCCATTTAATCGACCCTACGGATCTGTCGGTCGCCGAGATCGGGCAGATCATCGCCTTGGCGGAGGACATCATCGCCAACCGGGCCAAATACAGCGAAGTCTGCAAGGGCAAAAAACTTGCGACGCTCTTCTACGAGCCTTCGACCCGCACGCGGCTGAGTTTCACTTCGGCCATGCTGGAGCTCGGCGGCAGCGTCATCGGCTTTTCGGACGCCGCTTCGTCGTCGGTGTCGAAGGGCGAAACGGTCGCCGATACGGTACGGGTGATTCGTTGCTTCGCCGACATCATCGCCATGCGCCATTTCAAGGAGGGGGCGCCGCTGGTCGGTTCGCAGTATGCCGGTATCCCGGTCATCAATGCCGGGGACGGCAGCCACAGCCATCCGACGCAGACACTTACCGACCTGCTGACGATCAAGCGCGAGAAGGGGCGGCTGGATCACCTGACGATCGGCTTCTGCGGCGATCTGAAATTCGGCCGCACGGTGCATTCGCTTATCAAGGCGATGTCGCGCTACGAAGGGATTCGGGTGGTGCTGATCGCCCCCGACGAGCTGCGGCTGCCCGAGTATATGCTTCATGAGATCGAAACCCAGACCGAAGGGGTGGAATTCCGCGAGGTATCGACGATGGAGGAGGTGATGCCCGAGTTGGACATTCTCTATATGACCCGCGTGCAGAAGGAGCGTTTCCTCGACGAGGAGGAGTTCAACCGCGTGAAGGACAGCTTCGTGCTGGATCCGTCGAAACTCCGCACGGCCAAGCCGGATATGATCGTGCTGCATCCGCTGCCCCGCGTGAACGAAATCACGCGTGCGGTGGACAACGATCCCCGGGTAGCCTATTTCCGGCAGGTCGAGAACGGCAAATTCGTGCGTATGGCCTTGATCTATACATTGTTGAAGTGGGCCGAAGGCGAGAAGCTCGCCGCAGTCCCCGACCTGGCCGAGGGGATGTTCATAGACCGGAGTATGAAATGTCCCAACTCCCGGTGTATTTCGGCTACGGAGGATGTCGATCCGCTTTTCGTCAAAGCGGGAGACACCTGCCGTTGCGCTTATTGCGAGGCGAAAATCCGGTAGCGGATTTTGTCGATACAATGTCGAAATAAAACTGTCGGGATTGTTAGGTTGTCGTTGAAATTATTCGTACTTTTGTGCAAGTAAAAGACGATGGGCCGCAGGTCCGTCGGCGGCTACGGCTTCCGAAACGATGGAAAGGATTCAGATGCACCATACCCGGCGAAAGCGACAGCAGATGCTGTCGGCTCGATGTGCGGTCGGAGCGTGCAGTGTCGTTCCTGCATCGGATTTTATCGACGGAACTATGCAGGAGGGCACGAATCGGCTTCCCGCAGCAATATAATCTTGCCGCTATGACGAATTCTGTCGTAGCGGCTCTTTTTTGGTTGATTTAGTACGTTTCTTACTATGAAAGTTGGAGTAATCATGGGTTCGACCAGCGACTGGGACGTTATGTCCGACGCTGCGGCGACGCTCGCGCAATTCGGTGTGGAGTTCGAGAAGCGGGTGGTGAGCGCCCACCGCACCCCCGACCTGCTGGTGGAGTATGCCAAAACGGCCAAGTCGCGCGGACTGGAGGTAATCATCGCCGGAGCCGGAGGCGCTGCGCACCTGCCCGGCATGGTGGCCAGTATGACCGCACTTCCGGTGATCGGTGTGCCGGTCAAATCTCGAGCCCTGAACGGGCTGGATTCCTTGCTTTCGATCGTGCAGATGCCCGGCGGCGTGCCGGTTGCGACCGTAGCGATCAACGGGGCGAAGAATGCGGCCCTGATCGCCGTGTCGATCCTGGCGTTGAAGGACGAGGCGCTGGCAGCCCGTCTGGAGATGTTCCGTGCGAAACAGACTGAGGATGTACTTAAAGCGGAACTTTAGACCGATGAGTGCGGTGAAGACGATCGGAATTATCGGTGGCGGCCAGTTGGGGCTGATGATCATCGAGCAGGCGCATCTGCTGGGTGCGCGGACGATCTGCCTCGATCCGGCGGAGGATGCTCCGGCGTTTAAGATCAGCGACGAGCGGATCGTGGGCCGGTTCGACGATCCGGCGGCGCTCGAGGAACTGTGCCGCCGCAGCGACGCGGTGACCTACGAGTTCGAGAACGTGCCGGGCGATCTGCTGGTGGCTCTCGAGCAAAAATACAATATCAAACAAGGGTTCAGGCCTCTGTTCGACTCGCAGGATCGCCTGCGGGAGAAGAGCAATGCCTGCGATCATGGATTGAAGACGCCCGCTTTCATGGCTGTCGATGACGAGGAGTCGCTGCATCGGGCCATTGCGCGAATCGGTTATCCGTGCGTGCTCAAGACCCGTACGCTGGGCTACGACGGACACGGTCAGGCGGTGCTTCGCGGCGAGGCCGACCTTGCGAAAGCCCGCGAACTGCTCGCGGTGCCCTGCATTCTGGAGGAGTTCGTCCCGTTCGATTTCGAGGCCAGCGTGGTGCTGGTGTCGGACGGAGAGCGCGTGATCTGCTTCCCGGTAGGGCGGAATATCCACAAGGACGGTATTCTGGATCTGTGCATCGTGCCGGCGGAGATGCCGGACCAGGTGCGGGAGCGGATGGTGTCCCAGAGCAAGCGTTTCATGCGCGACTGCGGTTACCGGGGGATTCTGGCTATCGAATATTTCGTGAAGGGAGACGAGGTCTATTTCAACGAAATGGCGCCGCGCCCGCACAACAGCGGACACTGGACCATCGAGGGTTCGACGACCAATCAGTTCCGGGAGCTGTGCCGTTACCTGCTCGATATGCCCCTCGAAGAGCCGCAGCTGAAGGCCCCTACCGTGATGAAAAACATCCTGGGACAGGATCTGGAGCGGGCCGAGGCGCTTGCCCGGGAGAATCGCCCCGGTGTGTATGTCCATATTTACGGCAAGACCGTTTCCAAGCCCAAGCGCAAGATGGGACACGTGACTTTCGTCGGTGTGACCGGCGAGGAGTATGCCGCCAAGTGGGCCGACAGATTTGTGAAATAAAGTCAAAAATAAGATAATGAAGAGTTACCGTATTTTCGTTGAGAAATACCCCGAATTCCGGGTCGAGGCCGAGAGCCTGCTCCGCGACCTGAATGCCAACCTGAATCTTTCGCTCGACGGCCTGCGGCTGCTGAACGTGTACGACCTGTTCGGTTTTTCGGACGAATTGCTGGAGAAGAGCCGTTACAGGGTCTTCGGCGAGGTGGTTACCGATGCCGTGACGGATTCGTGCGATCTGGGCGGCAACAGCTTTCTGGCTGTGGAGTGCCTGCCCGGACAGTTCGACCAGCGAGCGGCTTCGGCCGTGGACTGCGTGCGGTTGATCGATCCTTCGGCCGAGGTGAAGATCAAGAGTTCGAAGCTGCTGATCTTCCCTTCGAAACTTCCCAAGGAGACGATGGAGCGTATTCGTCGCTATTATATCAATGCCGTGGAGTCGCGCGAGAAGGATTTGCGGGTCCTGGACGATTTGGAAAGCGCCCCCGTGAAACCGGTGCCGGTATTGGACGGGTTCCGGGAGATGGAAGATGCGGAACTCGATGCCTACTGCAAGAAGAACGGTCTGGCGATGAATGCCGACGACCTGCGCGAAGTGGTCGAATATTTCCGGAGAGAGGGTCGCGATCCGTTCGAAACCGAGCTGCGGATTCTCGATACGTACTGGAGCGACCATTGCCGTCATACGACCTTCACGACCGAGCTGGAGAACATTACGGTCGAGGAGTCGTTCGTGAAAGACGAGATCGAAGGCACGCTGGCGCTTTACCTGAAAATCCGCCGCGAACTGGGGCGCGAGGGCAAGAGCATCTGCCTGATGGACCTGGCGACGATCGGTGCCCGTTACCTGCGCAGCAAGGGACTGCTCGACGACCTGGAGGTGAGCGAGGAGAACAACGCATGCAGCGTTTTCGTCGATGTGGACGTCGATGACCGGACCGAGAAATGGCTCCTGCAATTCAAGAACGAAACCCATAACCACCCGACCGAGATCGAACCTTTCGGCGGAGCTTCGACCTGCCTGGGCGGTGCCATCCGCGATCCGTTGTCGGGTCGCAGCTACGTCTATCAGGCGATGCGTGTGACGGGTGCGGGAAATATCTATCAACCCGTAAGCGAAACGCTGCCCGGCAAATTGCCCCAGCGCGTCATCAGCCTCAAGGCCGCTGCCGGTTATTCGAGCTACGGCAATCAGATCGGACTGGCCACGACCCACGTCCGCGAGGTGTATCATCCCGACTATGTGGCCAAACGCCTGGAGGTCGGTGCCGTGGTCGGTGCCGTGAAAGCCGAAAACGTGCGCCGGGAGTCCCCCGTGCCGGGCGATGTGGTCCTGCTGCTCGGCGGCCGCACGGGCCGCGACGGTGTCGGCGGTGCGACGGGTTCGTCGAAAGAGCATACCGACAAGTCGCTCGAAATGTGCGGCAGTGAGGTGCAGAAGGGCAACGCCCCCGAAGAGCGCAAGCTGGAGCGGTTGTTCCGCCGTCCGGAAGTGACGCGCCTGATCAAGAAGTCGAACGACTTCGGTGCGGGCGGTGTGAGCGTAGCCATCGGCGAGCTGACCGACGGCCTGGATATTTACCTCGATCGCGTGCCGACCAAGTACAGCGGTCTGAATGCGACGGAGCTGGCGATCAGCGAGTCGCAGGAGCGTATGGCCGTTGTGATCGAAGCGAGTGCCGAAGAGGAGTTCAAGCGCTACTGCGCCGAGGAGAATATCGAAGTGACCCATGTGGCGGACGTGACGGACTCGCGCCGTATGCGGATGTACAACAAGGGCAAATTAGTGGTCGATCTTTCGCGCGAGTTCATCGACAGCGCAGGGGCCAAGCACTATGCCCAGGCCGCGATCGGTGCGGTCGAGGAACGCGATCCTTTCCGCCGCGAGGTGAAGGGCGGTACGCTGCGCGAAAAGATGCTTGCGAACCTGGCGGACGACAATGTCCTCTCGCAGAAGGGGCTGATCGAGATGTTCGATTCTACGATCGGCGCTTCGACCGTGCTGCTGCCTTTCGGCGGTCGTACGCAACGTTCGGAAACACAAGTGTCGGTGCAGAAGTTGCCGACGGACGGATATACCGATACGGCCAGCATTATGGCCTTCGGCTACAACCCTTTCCTGGCGTCGTGGAGTCCCTACCACGGTGCGGCCTATGCCGTCGTGGACGCTGCGGCCAAAGTCGTGGCGGCGGGTGCCCGCTACGATAAGATGCGCTATTCCTATCAGGAGTATTTCGAGCGCATGACCAAGTCGCCCCGTACGTGGGGCAAGCCGCTCGGGGCGCTGCTCGGTGCCCTGAAGATGCAGGTCGAGCTGGGACTGCCCTCGATCGGCGGCAAGGACTCGATGAGCGGTACCTTCGAGCAGATCAACGTCCCGCCTATGCTGATGGCCTTCGGTATTACGACTGTCGATGCCGGACGCGTCATCTCGACCGATTTCAAGAAGGCGGGCCATTCGATTTACCTAGTGCGTCATACCCCGCTCGAAAACCATATGCCCGATACCGGGGCGTTGAAGCGGAATTTCGATTTCGTAAGTTCGGCTATCGAGTCCGGCAAGATCGTTTCGGGCTATGCCGTCGGCTTCGGCGGTGTGGCGGAAGCGCTGGCCAAGATGTCTTTCGGCAACGGCATCGGTGCCGATGTCGAGGTGGATGAAGCGACGTTGTTCGACAACTCTTACGGTTCGATCGTGGTGGAGAGCACCGAGCCGCTCGATTTCCCGGCCGCCGAGTTGCTGGGACATACCGAGGCGGAGGAATCGCTCACGATCAACGGCGAAAAAATGCCGCTCGAAGAGCTTTACCGGGCCAATACCGAACGCTTTGCGACGGTTTATCCCGATAAGGGAATCAACCATGCGCCGGTCATGGAGGCGATGCCGGCTCTCCGCAGCTTCACCTATCCGGGCGAGGCGGTCGAGCGTCCGGTGGTTTTCATCCCCGTATTCCCGGGCAGCAACTGCGACTACGACACCGCGAAGGCCTTCCGCCGGGCGGGTGCCGAAGTGCGCAGCGAGGTGTTCTGCAACCTGACGGCGGAGGCTATTTTCGACTCGATCCGCCGGATGAAGGAGGCGATCGCTGCGTGCCATATCTTCGTGCTCTGCGGCGGCTTCTCGGCGGGCGACGAGCCGGACGGCAGCGGTAAATTCATTGCCAATGTGCTGAACAACAAGGATATTTCGGAGGAAATACATCGTCTGCTCGACCGGGGCGGCCTGATTCTGGGCATCTGCAACGGCTTCCAGGCGCTGGTCAAGTCGGGCCTGCTGCCCTACGGACGGCTGGGCCTGGTGACCAAAGAGTCGCCGACGCTCTTCCGCAACGACATCAACCGTCATGTGTCGCAGATTGTTTCGACCCGCGTGGCGACGACCAACTCCCCGTGGCTGTCGAGTTTCTCGGTGGGCGATATCCATTCGATCGCCGTGAGCCACGGCGAGGGCAAGTTCGTCGTCAGCGAGGAGCTGGCCAAGGAGCTTTTCGCCAACGGGCAGGTGGCCTTCCAGTACGTCGATGCCGAAGGCCGCGTGACGGCCGAAGCCCCGTACAATCCCAACGGATCGTATTATGCGATCGAGGGTATCGTGAGCCGCGACGGGCAGATACTCGGTAAGATGGGCCATACGGAGCGTTACGGGGAGAACCTCTTTAAGAACATCGCCGGAGAGAAGGTGCAGGACATCTTCACGAATGCGGTGAACTATTTCCGGAAAACAAAATAACAATTATAAAATACCAACCACTATGCAACAAGGCGAAATGCTTTACGAGGGTAAGGCCAAACAGGTTTTCCTGACGGACGATCCGGATATGATCCTGATTCACTACAAGGATGCGGCGACGGCGTTCAACAACATCAAAAAGGCCACGATCGAGAACAAGGGCGTGCTGAACAACCGGATCTCGACCCTGATCTTCGAATATCTCAACAAGCAGGGGATCAAGACTCACTACGTGAAGACCCTGAACGACCGCGACCAGTTGTGCCGCCGTGTGCGGATCATTCCGCTGGAGGTGATCGTCCGCAACGTCATCGCCGGCTCGATGGCCCAGCGTCTGGGTATCGAGGAGGGAACGAAGCCTTCGAACGTGATTTTCGACATCTGTTACAAGAACGACGAGCTGGGCGATCCGCTGATCAACGATCATCATGCGGTGGCGCTGGGTGTCGTAACCTATGACGAGTTGAAACAGATTTATGCCATGACCGCCCGGATCAACGAGGTGCTCAAGGAGCTTTTCGCCAAGATGAATATCAACCTGATCGACTTCAAGATCGAGTTCGGCCGCACGTCGGACGGCGAGATCGTTCTGGCGGACGAGGTGTCGCCCGATACCTGCCGGCTGTGGGATATGGCTACCAACGAGAAGCTCGACAAGGATCGCTTCCGTCGTGACTTGGGTAAGGTGCGCGAGGCTTACGAGGAGATCCTGGCCCGTCTGGAAAAAGTAATCAAATAAGTTCCGATGCACAAAGAGAGCATAATGCAGCCGATCTGCGACCGGGAGCTGCACGAGGAGTGCGGCGTTTTCGGCGTCGTGGGAGTGCCCGACGCAGCTAACCTGACCTACTACGGCCTTCATTCCCTGCAACATCGCGGGCAGGAAGGGTGCGGTATCGTAAGCGTTTCGAAGGAAGGGGCGATGCGGCGTGTTCGGGGCGAAGGACTTGTTACGGAGGTGTTCAACGAAGCCAAGCTGGCAAACCTTGCGGGCGATATGGCCATCGGTCATGTCCGTTATTCGACGGCCGGTGGCGGCGGGACGGAGAATATACAGCCTTTTCTGTTCCATCATAACACGGGTGATTTCGCATTGGCCCACAACGGGAATATCGTCAATGCGGATCTGCTGCGCAACTACCTGGAGAACAAGGGCAGTCTTTTCCAGTCCACTTCGGACAGCGAAGTGTTCGCCCATCTTATCAAAAAGGAGGTACGCAACCACAACCGGCCCCGTATCTATTCGATCATCGAGGCGCTCAATATGCTCGAAGGAGCGTTCGCGTTTCTGGTGATGACGGCTAACCGCATCTATGCCTGCCGTGACAAACACGGTCTGCGGCCCCTTTCGATCGGCAAGTTGGGAGACGGCTATGTCGTCAGCAGCGAAACCTGTGCTTTCGAGGTGGTGGGTGCCGAATTCGTGCGTGACGTAGAGCCCGGCGAGATCGTTACGATCGATCGGCACGGCATCCGCAGCAGCGACTATTCGATGTTCAAGCGCCATATGATGTGTGCGATGGAGTATATCTATTTCGCCCGCCCGGACAGCGACATCGAGGGCCGTAACGTGCACGCCTTCCGCAAGGAGTCGGGACGCTTGCTCTACAAGGAGGCGCCGGCAGACGCGGACATCGTGGTCGGAGTGCCCGATTCGAGTTTGAGCGCTGCCATGGGATACGCCGAAGCGAGCGGTCTTCCCTACGAGATGGGACTTATCAAGAACAAATACATCGGCCGCACCTTCATCCAGCCGTCGCAGTCGATGCGTGAGAAGGGCGTGCGGATGAAACTTTCGTCGGTGAGCGGTATCGTTTCGGGGCAGCGTGTGGTGCTGATTGACGATTCGATCGTGCGCGGTACCACCTCCCGGCGCATTGTGCGTCTGTTGCGTGAGGCGGGGGCCACGGAAGTTCATGTCCGCATCGCCAGCCCTCCGTTCAAGAATCCCTGTTTTTACGGTGTTGATACTTCGACGTACGAGGAGCTGCTGTGCGCCCGCATGTCGGTTCCGGAGGCGTGCGAGTATATCGGAGCCGATTCGCTGGCTTACCTCTCGCCCGATGCCTTGCTGAAGGCGGGCAATCGCTGCGAGTTGTGCATGGCCTGCTTCACGGGCAATTATCCGACGTCGCTTTACGGGACGATCGAGGAGGCGAACAAAAAAGAAAAATGTTAAACAAACCGCTTCGTTTTCGATCTGCGGTGTCAGGGAAGAACCTGTCCTGCATGCGTATTTCGAAAACATCGGGTGGAAATATTCAGGAAACAGCTAAAACCAACTATTGTTATGGCGGAAAGTTATGAAAAGGCCGGTGTGAACCTCGAGGCCGGATACGAAGTGGTGCGCCGCATCAAGAAACACGTGGCTTCGACCTCGCGGTTGGGCGTGATGGGTAACATCGGCGCCTTCGGCGGAATGTTCGATCTCTCGGCGCTTAATGTCAAGGAGCCGGTGCTCGTGAGCGGTACCGACGGCGTGGGAACCAAGCTCAAGCTGGCTTTCGAGATGGATAAGCACGACACGATCGGCATCGACGCCGTGGCTATGTGCGTGAACGACGTGCTGGCGCAGGGGGCCGAGCCGCTCTTCTTCCTGGATTATGTAGCCGTGGGGCACAACGAGCCTGCGAAGATCGAAGCGATCGTGGCGGGTGTGGCCGAAGGCTGCCGTCAGGCCGGCTGTGCACTCATCGGCGGCGAAACGGCCGAGATGCCGGGCATGTATGCCGGCGGCGAGTACGATATTGCGGGCTTCACGTGCGGCGTGGTCGAGAAGTCGCGCCTGATCGACGGTACGAAGGTGCGTGTGGGCGACGTGTTGGTGGGTATCGCGTCGAGCGGTGTCCATTCGAACGGTTTCAGCCTTGTGCGTAAGGTGGTTGCCGATGCAGGACTGGATCTTCGCAAGGCTTATCCCGAATTGGACGGCCGTGTGTTGGGCGAGGTGCTCCTGACGCCGACCAAAATTTACGTGAAACAGGTGCTCGAAGTGATCCGAGCCTGTAACGTGCACGGCATCAGTCATATCACGGGCGGCGGTTTCGACGAGAATATTCCCCGCATCCTGAGCGAGGGCCAGGGTATCGAGATTCACGAGGGGACGTGGGAGATCCTGCCCGTGTTCCGCCTGTTGGAGAAATACGGCAAGATCGCTCACCGCGAGATGTTCAATATCTTCAACATGGGTATCGGTATGGTGATCGCGGTTTCGCAGGATGAGGCTTCCGAAGTGATTGCCATTTTGGAGAAACAGGGCGAGAAAGCTTCGGTGATCGGCCGGGCGACGGATCGTCCGGGCGTGGAAATCCGATAGGGCGATGAAGACGATCGCAGTATTCGCCAGCGGAAACGGCTCCAACTTCGAAGCATTGGCTGCGGCTTGTGCCGATGGGCGCATTGCGGCCCGCATCGCCCTCATGGTCTGCGACAAGCCGGGGGCTTTCGTGAACGAGCGGGCTGCCCGTTACGGTATTCCGACTTTTACGTTCAACCCCAAAGAGTACCCTTCGAAAGCCGACTACGAACGGGAGATCGTCCGCAGGCTTCGGGCCGAAAGGGTCGAGCTGATCTGTCTGGCGGGGTATATGCGCATCCTTTCCGATGTGGTGCTGGAGGCGTACCGCGACCGGATCGTCAATATTCATCCCTCGCTGTTGCCTGCGTTCAAGGGGGCGCATGCCATTGCCGATGCCTTTGCTTACGGCGTCAAGGTCTTCGGCGTGACGATCCACTATGTGAACGGAGAGCTCGACGGGGGCCGGATCATCGCCCAGCGGGCTTTCGAGTATCTGGGGAGCGATCCGGAAGAGCTGGAAGCCCGGGTGCATGCCGTCGAACATCCGCTGTATGTGGAAACGGTGGCAAAGTTGGTTGCGGAGCAATAGGATCGCGGGAACGTCGCGGTTTAGTGCGGATTCGGACCTGGAAACACATCGTCGGATACCGTGAATAACGGCGACCGCGAGTCGAAAACGATAAAACTACGTATATATTAACGCGATCATATCCTTTAGTGTACCTCTTTGGAAATGCAGCGACCCGAGTCCCTTTCGAGAAAGGATTAGGGGAAGGCGGAGTGGTAAATGCGGTCATTGGACCGCGAATAAGCGACTCTCGGATTCGGTGTTGAGATCGTCGGAAATGGTATATTGAAAGATATGATTGCCTATATAAATTAGCAATATGAGAGCATTAATCAGTGTGAGCGATAAGACCGGCGTGGTGGAGTTCGCGCGCGGACTTCGAGAGCTCGGCTGGCAGGTGATCGCCACCGGCGGTACGATGAAACTGTTGGCTGAAAGCGGCGTGGAGGTGATCAACATCAGCGATGTGACGGGGTTCCCGGAGATCTGCGACGGACGTGTCAAGACGCTCCATCCCAAGGTGCACGGCGGCCTGCTGGCTCGCCGCGACGATCCGAACCACCTGAAAGCGTTGCGGGAGAACGGCATCGAGTTCATCGACATGGTGTGCGTGAATCTCTATCCCTTCCGTCAGACGATCGCCCGCGAAGGGGTGACGATGGACGAGGCGATCGAGAATATCGACATCGGCGGTCCCTCGATGCTGCGTTCGGCGGCCAAGAACTGGGCCGACGTGACGGTGGTGTGCGACCCCGCGGACTATGACGCGATTCTGGACGAGATTCGCGCCGGCGGCAATACCGAAAAGGCCACGCGCCTGAAGCTCTCGGCCAAAGCCTATA
>OHRO01000185.1_pt1 | contig 18588 bp, 16 predicted proteins | sample 1578461 | NCBI WGS metagenome assembly OHRO01 (sample SAMEA3879545, study PRJEB24766) | human gut metagenome | biome: human-associated habitat; feature: feces | place: USA | collected 1985/1987
AAAAGACGCCGTTAATAAAGTAGTCGATAACATCACCTTGGCTGACTTAGTGGAACAGCAGCGGCAGAAATGCCGATGTTGTAAGTAAATTACCCCTTGCAGCATAATTTATTAAAGAAAGGTTTTGATATCATGACTAAAATTTACCGTAGCCTGACCGACTTGATCGGCAACACCCCGCTCTTAGAGCTGACCAACTATAACAGGAAATTTGCTCCGCAGGCGACTATCATCGCCAAGCTGGAATATTTTAACCCGGCCGGCAGCGCCAAAGACCGTATCGCCATGGCGATGATCGACGACGCCGAAGCCCGGGGACTGCTGCAAAAAGATTCGGTCATCATCGAACCGACCAGCGGTAATACAGGTATCGGCCTGGCCAGCGTAGCCTCAGCACGCGGTTACCGTACGATCCTGACCATGCCTGAAAGCATGTCTGTTGAACGGCGCAACCTGCTGAAGGTTTATGGAGCCGAGCTGGTACTTACACCCGGTTCTTTGGGTATGCAGGGTGCCATCGACAAAGCAGAAGAACTGGCAGCAGAAATACCCAATGCTTTTATCCCCGGACAATTTGTTAATCCGGCCAATCCGGCCATCCATAAAGCAACCACCGGCCCCGAAATCTGGCGCGATACCGATGGCGAAGTCGACATTTTAGTTGCCGGCGTAGGCACAGGCGGTACGGTTTCAGGCGTAGGTAAGTACCTCAAGAGCAAGAACCCCAATGTCAAGGTCGTGGCTGTGGAGCCTGCCTCCTCTCCTGTGCTGAGCAAGGGCGTTGCAGGTGCGCACAAGATCCAGGGCATCGGCGCGGGCTTTGTGCCGGATGTGCTGGATACCAAGGTCTATGATGAGATCATCACCGTGACCAATGAGGATGCCTTTGCGACCGGCCGCCTCATCGGCCACAAGGAAGGCGTTCTGGTGGGGATCTCTTCCGGCGCTGCTGTCTGGGCTGCGCTGGAGCTGGCAAAGCGCCCCGAGAACGCAGGCAAGAAGATCGTTGCTCTGCTGCCCGATACCGGCGACCGTTACCTGTCCACCCCGCTGTTTGCCGAATAAGCTGTAACCACACAAGCCGCTGCGCAGAAATTTTTGCGCAGCGGCTTTTTTTGTGCTACAATAAACCCATCAATTCCAAGGAGAACTGTTATGAACTACTACGCCGCCCCGATGGAGGGGCTGACAGACCGCATCTGGCGGCAGGCCCACCAGCGCTGGTTCGGTGCACCGGAGGCCCCGGTGCGGTATTATGCGCCGTTTCTCTCGCCGCCGGAGAACCGGGTGCTCATCAAAAAGAAGATGGCTGAGCTGGAACCGGCGGCCAACCCGGGGGTGCAGGTCATCCCGCAGCTGCTGGCAAAGGACGGCGAACTTGCGGCCTGGATGATCGGAGAACTGCGCCGGATGGGCTATACCGAGGTCAACCTGAACTTCGGGTGTCCCTCCGGCACCGTGACAGCCAAGGGCAAAGGTTCCGGAATGCTCCGGGACCCGCAGAAGCTGGATGCCTTTCTGGACGCTGTCTTTTCGCAGGCAGGCGGGCCGGTGTCGGTCAAGACCCGGTTGGGTGTGGCCCGGGCGGAGGAGTTCGGGGAGATCCTGAACGTTTACAACAAATACCCTCTCTGCGAGCTGACCATCCATCCCCGGGTGATGAAACAGCTCTACCGCGGCCAGGCCGACCGGGAAGCCTTTGCTGCCTATCTGCCCGCCTGCACTGTTCCGGTCTGCTACAACGGCGATGTGACCACCGTGGATGACCTGCGGGCACTGGAAGCGGCATTTCCGGGACTGTCGGGCATCATGGTGGGCAGGGGCCTCATTGCAGACCCTGCTCTTCTGCGCAAGGCTGTGGGCGGCCCTGCCGCTTCCCGGGAGGAACTGCGCGGCTACCATGATGAACTCTATCACGGCTACACCGAAGCCTTTGGGATGGCCAGCTGTGCCGTGAGCCGGATGAAGGCCCACTGGTTCTACCTCATCCACCTTTTCGATGGGGCCGACGCACTGGAAAAGCCCCTGCGCAAGGCCCGGGAAGGCTGGGAGTATGAGACGGTGGTGAACCAGATCTTTGCCTGCTGGCCAAAATAAAAGCCCGCCGCCTCCTGCGAGGCAGCGGACTTGTGTAAGAACGGCTCAGACGTTCAGGTAGCTGCGGAGCATGGCCTGCAGCAGATCGTCACGGTCAACTTTGCGGATGAGGGAGCGGGCTCCCTTGTATGTGGTGATATAGGTGGGATCTTCGGACAGGATATAGCCCACCAGCTGATTGACCGGATTGTAGCCCTTTTCCTTTAATGCATCGTACACCTGCTGTACGATCTCGTGAATCTCGTAGTCCTTTTTGTCGTGGATCGAAAAAATAGCAGTCGCGTCGCCCACGCAATGCACCCCCTTCGGTATCCCTCTCGCATTCCGTTCCGAGAGGTCATTGGAACTTATAGCCCATTGTACACGAAATGAACGCTGACTTCAAGATTCCAAGCTGGAATTTGCACACTTTGCCTAAAAAATTTTGAAAATTTGAGTAAAAAGAACGGAGCGAATTTTCCCGTTCAGGAGGTTTTTCATGGTCTACGGAATCGGCTGCGACCTGTGCAGCATTGCGCGGATGAAAAAGAGCCTGCTGGGCCCCCATGGCGCGGTCTTTGCACGCCGGGTGTTCGGCCCGGCGGAGCAGGCGGCACTGGGCCTGCCTCTGGCAGAGGAAGAGGGCACGGCCCGCCGCACCGCCCATACCGTGGCCAGCGCGGCGGCGGATTTTGCGGCCAAGGAGGCTTTCCTCAAGGCGGCGGGCACCGGTCTGCGGGAGCCCTTCTCCCTCTGCGAGATCGAAGCCGTCCGCCTGCCCGGCGGGGCACCGGCCTATCACTTTTCCGGCCGGAGCGCCCAGTGGGTGGAAGCACGCGGCCTGCGGGCGCATCTCTCCCTGAGCCATGAAGACGGCATGGCCATGGCATACTGCATCCTGGAAACGGAAACCTGAACTTCTCAGCTGCATACAATGGAATAAGCCCGCGCGTGCATAGCGGCCCTGCAGTCGGCTCATACTAAAGGCAGAGCGACTGAGGATGCGCAAAACGCACCACATAGCGGGCGCATCCTCCAAGATCAGGGAGGGAAGATTCCATGGAGGTACACAGAGGAGAAGTTTTTTACGCCGATCTTTCACCGGTGGTGGGCTCGGAACAGGGCGGCATCCGGCCGGTGCTCATCGTCCAGAACGAGATCGGCAACCGGCACAGCCCCACCGTGATTGCAGCGGCCATTACATCCCGGCTGGACAAAGCCCGCCTGCCCACCCATATCAACATCCGGGCGGCAGATACCGGCCTTGCCAAGGACAGTGTGGTGCTGCTGGAACAGATCCGCACACTGGATAAGCACCGCCTGCGCGAGCGGGCCGGGCAGATCACGCCTGAGGATCAGCGCCGGGTGAATCAGGCACTGGATGTCAGCCTTGGGCTGGACAGCTACTGACAAAAAAATGAGACTGCCAAGGCCTGGCAGTCTCATTTTTTTGATGATTTCGGTTATTTTACGCTGTCCTGCGCGTCGTGGAGCAGGGCATATTCGCGGATCTTTTCCAGCGTCTGCTCACTCAGGATATGCTCTGCCTTGCAGGCATCCTCGGCGGCGACCTCCTCGTCCACGCCAAGTTGCACAAAGAAGTGGGTCAGCAGGCGGTGGCGGCTGTAGATGCGCTCTGCGATCTCGCGGCCCGGTTCCAGCAGGGTCAGGTTGCCCTCACCGTCCACCGCGATATAGCCGTTCTCCCGCAGCTTTTTCATGGCAATGCTCACGCTTGCCTTGGTATAGCCCAGCTCATTGACCACGTCGATGGAACGGACACGGCCCATCCTCTGGTTGAGCATCAGGATCGTTTCAAGATAATCTTCTGCGGATTGGTGGATCTGCATGGTATCGGCCTCCTGCCTTCTTGATTCCCGGCCCGGGGCTGAAAACGCACGTCGGTTCGGTTTGTTATAGAATACCACATTCTCCCGGGGGATGCAAGCAATCCCTAAAAGTTTGTTAAAACAAACCGACTGAAACATGAAAAATCTGTGGGTTTGTGCGCAGGAACCACCGGGCAGCAGGCAGGGGGAAGGGGAAGAGGAAGGTAAAAGGATGGTTTTTTGTGTGAAACTCACAGTCTCCAACGTGTTTTTGAACAACAGCTGTGCAAGCCGCAGAAAATGGCTCCAAGACAGAAATTAGGTGTGTCGAAATCTGTTTTTTGTGATAAAATAAAAACAGATATGCGCTTTCAGCATCTGATTTCATCGTCAAGACAACAGGAACATTGAAGGAGTTGTAAGTATGTCCAACGAGATCAATCCGATGGCATTTTTCCAGGAACCCAGCGTGGCAGACCTGCGTCTGTTGGCCTGCCCCGGTGCAGAGGAACTGACCAAGCTGATCGACCAGCATCTGGTGGAATGGGCAAAGTCCGCAGGCGTGGAGAAGGATAGCTTTATCATCCCCTGCGAGTGCCCCCGCTTCCAGAGCGGTGACGCAAAGGGCCTGGTCAGGGAGTCTGTGCGCGGCGACGATATCTTTATCGTTATCGATCCGGGCAATTACAGCGTTACCTACAACCTGTTCGGTTACGAGAACCACCTCTCCCCGGATGACCATTTTGCCAACCTCAAGCGCCTGATCCAGGCAGTGGCCGGCAAGGCACACCGTGTGTCCGTTATCATGCCCAGCCTGTACGGCGGCCGTCAGCATCGCCGCGTGGTTCGCGAGAGCCTGGACTGCGCTGTGGCTCTGCAGGAGCTGCAGACCATGGGCGTGCGCAACATCATCACCTTTGATGCCCACGATCCCCGCGTTCAGAACGCTGTGCCGCTGCTCAGCTTCGACAATGCAATGCCCACCTATCAGGTGCTCAAGAGCCTGCTGAAGAAGAACCCCGAGATCAGTTTTGATAAGGAGAAGTTCATCGTGGTCAGCCCCGACGAGGGTGCCATGAACCGCAACATGTACTTCTCCAGCGTGCTGGGCTGCAACCTGGGCATGTTCTACAAGCGCCGCGATTACACCCGCGTGGTGAACGGCCGCAACCCCATTGTGGCACACGAGTATCTGGGCGATTCCGTTGAGGGCAAGACTGTTTTCATCGCCGACGATATCATCGCTTCCGGCGAGAGCATGCTGGAGGTTGCCGGCAACCTGAAGGAGCGCGGTGCTGCCCGCATCATTGCCAACGCAACCTTCCCGCTGTTCACCAGCGGCCTGAAGAAGTTCGATCAGGCAGTTGCCGATGGCAAGCTGGACTACGTTGTGGGCACCAACCTGACCTACCGCCAGCCCGAGCTGCTGACCCGCGACTGGTATGTTGACGTGGATGTCTCCAAGTATGCTGCCTACTTTGTGGTAGCACTGAACCACGATATGTCTGTTTCCAGCATCATCGATCCCATCAAGAAGATTGAGGCTCTGCTGGCAAAGCGCAGCTGATCAGAAAGAATGCAATGCAAAAGGAGCTGTACTCCCGCGGGGGTACAGCTCCTTTTCGTATGTACAGCATTCAGCAGAAGCCGGGGCTGCTGTTCCTCAGCGGTTCCGGTAGGCCTCCGGGCCTTCCAGATACAGATCCCCGCCGTGGGCATCCAGGATGACAGTCAGGGGCATATCCTGCACGGTCAGGCGGCGGACGGCCTCACAGCCGAGGTCGGGCCAGGCGATGACCTCCAGCGTCTGGATGCGTTTGGCCATCAGGGCACCGGCACCGCCCAGAGCGGCCAGATAGACCGCGCCGTTGCGGACAACGGCTTCCTTGACAGCGGCATCCCGCTTGCCCTTGCCGATCATAATTTTGTTGCCCAGGTCCAGCAGGCGGGGGCTCATGGCATCCATCCGGCCGCTGGTGGTGGGGCCGGCAGAGCCGATGACCTCACCCGGGCGCTCCGGGGTGGGGCCGACATAGTAAATGGCGCTGCCCTCAAGATCGAAGGGGAGCGGTTCGCCCCGGTCCAGTGCTTCGATCATCCGCTTGTGGGCCTGATCCCGGGCGGTGTATACCACGCCGGAGAGCAATACGGTATCGCCTGCCCTGAGGGGGGCCAGATCCTGGGCGGTGCAGGGGGTGGTTAAGGTATATTGCATAGGTTTCTCCTTTGTACAACCTCTCAGTCGGGCTTGCGCCCGCCAGCTCCCCTGGTAGGGGAGCCTCTGGCGTATCCAGCAAGCTTTACCCGGCTGCCAAGGCCTCTCCTACTAGGAAAGGTGGCAATGCGAAGCATTGACGGAGAGGTTTGACCCTTATAAAGTCGCGCTGGCGCGGCGGGTGACATGGCAGGAAACGTTCACGGCCACGGGCAGGCCCGCCACATGGGTGGGCATCTGCTCAATGGCAAGGCCCAGACAGGTGGTCTGGCCGCCAAAGCCCTGCGGGCCGATGCCCAGCTCATTGATTGCGGTCAGCAGCTCCCGCTCCAGACCGGCATAGTAGGGATCGGGGTTGGGAACATCCAGCGGGCGGAGCAGCGCCTTTTTGGCCAGATAGGCCACCTTGTCAAAGCTGCCGCCCACGCCGATGCCCAGCACGATGGGCGGGCAGGGGTTGGAACCGGCCAGCTGGACGGTCTCCAGCACGAACTTCCGGAAGCCCTCCACGCCGTCGGCGGGCTTGAGCATCTGGATGCGGCTCATGTTCTCGCTGCCAAAGCCCTTGGGGGCCACGGTGATGGTGCAGCCGTCGCCGTCCACCAGATGAACGGTGATGGCTGCGGGGGTGTTGTCGCCGGTGTTGCCCCGGCGCAGCGGGTCAGCCACGATGCTCTTGCGCAGGTAGCCGTCGGTGTAGCCGCGGCGCACGCCCTCGTGGATGGCGGCTTCAAAGCTGCCGTCGATGTGGACATCGGTGCCCAGCTCCACGAACACGCAGGCCATGCCGGTGTCCTGGCAGATGGGCAGGTCTTTTTCTCTGGCGGCGCTCAGGTTAGACCACAGCAGGTCCAGGGTATTCTTTGCCAGCGGCCAGGGCTCTTCCTGCCGGGCCTTGTCCAGTGCCGCCTGCACATCCTGCGGCAGGCGGGTATTGGCCTCGATGCAGAGCCGGGCTACGGCATCGGTGATGGCTTGTGCGGAGATGTTCCTCATCTCGTGTTCCTCCCTTTACAGGCGGGCAACGCCGGTCTCGCGGGCAGCCTTTGCCACAGCAGCAGCCACGGCCTCGGCCACACGGGGGTCGAACGCGCCGGGGATGATGTTCTCCTCGCTGCGGTCGGCATCGGTGATTAGGTCAGCGATGGCATAGGCTGCGGCCAGCTTCATCTGGTCGTTGATATCGCGGGCGCGGACGCTCAAAGCACCCTTGAACAGGCCGGGGAAGCAGAGCACATTGTTGACCTGGTTGGGGAAGTCGCTGCGGCCGGTGGCCATCACGCGCACGCCGCCTGCCTTGGCTTCGTCCGGCATGATCTCCGGGGTGGGGTTGGCCATGGCAAAGACGATGGCATCCTTGTTCATGGTCTTGCACAGCTCGGTGGTCAGGATGCCGGGGCGGGACACGCCGATGAACACGTCGGCTCCCTCGATGGCTTCCTTCAGGCCGCCCTTGATCTGGCGGGGGTTGGTCACCTCGCCCAGCCAGTTCTTGTGGGCCTCGGCGCTGTTGCAGCCCTTGTACAGGGTGCCGAACTGGTCCACGGCCACGATATCCTTTGCGCCAGCGGTCATCAGCATCTTGATGATGGCAGTACCGGCAGCGCCAGGGCCGTTCAGGACGATGTGCACGTCCTCCATCTTTTTGCCCACCACGCGCAGGGCGTTGATGAGGGCAGCGGTCACCACGATGGCGGTGCCGTGCTGGTCATCGTGGAACACGGGAATATCCAGCTCCCGCTCCAGCGTCTCTTCGATCTCGAAGCACTCGGGGCTCTTGATATCCTCCAGATTGATGCCGCCAAAGGTGGGGGCAATGGCCTTGCAGGCCGCGATCACACTGGCGGCATCGTGGGCATCGATGCAGATGGGGAAGGCATCCACGCCGCCGAACTCCTTGAACAGCACGGCCTTGCCCTCCATCACAGGCAGACCAGCCTCGGGGCCGATGTCACCCAGGCCCAGCACGGCGGTGCCGTTGGAGACAACGGCCACCATGTTGCCCTTGAAGGTGTACTTATAAACATCGTCGGGGTTTTCCTTGATCTTGCGGCAGGGCTCGGCAACGCCGGGGGTGTAGGCGGTAGACAGGTCATCACGAGTCTTGACCTCCACCTTGCTGGTAATGCCCACCTTGCCGTGGTGGGTCTCGTGCATTTCAAGGGCGGCTTTGTTGTAATCCATGGGGTGTTCCTCCGTTTGTATCGGGCGCTTCCCGCGGAAGGAAGCGCCCGGGGTTTCTCGTATCTCCTTTATTTTAACAGAACCGGGCGGGCATTTCCACCGGAAAAGCCGCTTTTTCGGTCGGTGCCCCGCAAAAGTCGGACAAACCCGGCGCTCTATTTGTGGAATTTCTGCAAAATTCTTTTCTTTTTCACTTTTGCCCTTTATAATAAGGTCTGTACTATGCGACCCGAATCTGAACCCGGCGGGATGCCGGTGTTCCAACAGGAGGAACTTTATTTTGAAAAAGATCATCACAAAGGCGGTCTGCCTGCTCTGCGCCGGTGCGCTGGTGCTGGGCGCAGCAGGCTGCTCCAAGTCCGCTGATTCTTCTTCTGCCGCTTCCAGCACAGCCGCCGCTGTTTACGGCAGCGCGGAAGATTACGATTACGAGAACTTCTCCTACAGCAGCGGTCTGGACGAGAATGGCTACTGGGAGGGCGTGAAAGCGCTTGACTATGTCACCCTGCCCGAGAACTTTGCAAGCCTTACCTTCAAGCGTTCTGAGATCGAGCCCACCGAGGAGGAGATCCAGAGCGAGATCGACAGCCTGCTCAGCGACCACGCCACCGAGAAGCAGGTGACGGACCGTGCCGCAGCGGACGGCGATACCGTCAACATCGACTATGCCGGTTCCGTGGATGGCGTTGCGTTCAGCGGCGGCACTTACAGCGGCTACAGCCTGACCCTGGGCAGCGGTACTTTCGTCGATGGCTTTGAGGATCAGATCGTAGGCCACACCCCCGGCGAGACCTTTGATGTCACCGTGACCTTCCCGGAGGGATACAGCGATTCTACCGATTCCGAGGGCAACACCGTTGTCCTGAGCGGCAAAAAGGCTGTGTTCTCCGTTACCCTGAACTACATCAGCGAGAAGGTCCTGCCCGAGCTGACCGACGCGTGGGTGGCCGAGAACTACGGCGAGAGCGATGATGTTCACACCGTGGAGGAGCTGAAAGCGCTCTACCAGAAGATGCTTTACAACACCAACCTGCAGAACGCCATCATGGACGACCTGCTGGCAAACTCCACCTTCAAGGAGCTGCCCAAGGAGGTCACCGATTATCAGGTGAACCAGTGCCTGAACTACTACTACACCATGGCCAACTACTACGGCTACGATCTGGACAGCTTTGTGCAGACCGCCGCTGGCTATGAGAACGCCGATGCCCTGCTGGAGGGGATGAGCGACAGCATCACCACCTACTCCAAGGAGGCCCTGCTCTATCAGGCAGTGGCCGAGACACTGGACATCGTGCCCACCCAGGAGCAGATCGATACCTATTCCTCCTACACCGGCACCTACGGTGAGAACTACTGCACCATGGTTGCCCTGATGGATGCCGTCACCGATGCGCTGACGGAAAGCGCAGTGGTGAGCTGAGTGTCCTGCCCCCCATATCAAGAGAACTTGTGCCGCTTCGGGTCTGCCGGGGCGGCATTTTTGTCTTGTTTGCAAACAATTTGTGAATTGTTGCCGTACCATCGAAAACCCTATTGACAAAGTGGGGTGTTTGGAGTATAGTTTTAGCAGTCGAACAGATAGAGTGCTAAAAATGAAATGGCAATCGATCTGAAAGACTGCTGAAATAACATTTCCGGTACGAATGGAGGTCGATTCTATGAATACCAATCAATATACGCAGAAAACGCTGGAAGCTCTGCAGGCTGCCCAGCAGCTGGCGGTGGAGTACCAGCACAACGCTTTGGAGCCGGAACATCTGCTGCACGCCCTGGCTTCGCAGGAGCAGGGCCTGATCCCGCAGCTTCTGCAGAAGCTGAACGTGGACCCGGGCAGCTTTGCCGCTGCTGTGGCCGAAAAGCTGTCAGCCCTGCCCCGGGTGTCCGGCTCCGGCCGTGACCCGGACAAGGTCTATATCTCGCAGGCAACGGATAAAGTCCTGAGCGCCGCCGCCCGGGAAGCCAAGGCCATGAAGGACGAATACGTCAGTGTGGAGCATGTGTTCCTGGGCCTGCTGGATGAGCCGACCCAGAACACCACGGAGCTGTTCCGCGCCTTCAACATCAAGAAGGATGCGTTCCTGCAGCAGCTGACTGCCGTGCGCGGCAACCAGCGCGTGACCAACGACAACCCCGAGGATACCTACAACGCTCTGCAGAAATATGGCCAGGATCTGGTCGATCTGGCCCGGAAGCAGAAGCTGGACCCCGTGATCGGCCGTGATCAGGAGATCCGCAACGTCATCCGTATCCTGTCCCGTAAGACCAAGAACAACCCCTGCCTGATCGGTGAGCCCGGCGTTGGCAAGACTGCCATCGCCGAGGGTCTGGCCCAGCGGATCGTGCGCGGCGATGTGCCCGAGAACCTGAAGAACCGCACCGTGTTCAGCCTGGACATGGGCGCGCTGGTGGCCGGTGCAAAGTACCGCGGCGAGTTTGAGGAGCGCCTGAAGAGCGTCCTGAATGAGGTCAAGAAGAGCGAGGGCAAGATCATCCTCTTCATTGATGAGCTGCACACCATCGTGGGTGCGGGCAAGACCGACGGTGCCATGGATGCAGGCAACCTGCTCAAACCCATGCTGGCCCGTGGCGAGCTCCACTGCATCGGCGCCACCACCCTCAACGAGTACCGCAAGTACATCGAAAAAGACGCCGCACTGGAGCGCCGCTTCCAGCCTGTCACGGTGGCCGAGCCGGGCATTGACGACAGCGTCGAGATCCTCAAGGGCGTGCGCCGCTATTATGAGGACTTTCACGGCGTCGTCATCCCGGACGCCATGTGCCGCCTTGCCGTCGTGCTCAGCGAGCGCTATATCACCGACCGCTTCCTGCCCGACAAGGCCATCGACCTCATTGACGAAGCCTGCTCGGACGTGAACCTGAAAAATGCCGACCTCATCCGCGCCGACGAGGTCGAAAAGGAGATCGGCGACTATGCGCGCGAGCGCGAGCTGCTGGCCTCCGCGCCGCCGAAGAGCGGCGACGCGTATGACGATCAGGAGCTCGAGCACCGCTATGCGCGCATCGCCGAGCTGCGCAGCCGCGAGATGCAGCTGCAGACCGAGCTCGACGCGCTGCGCGCCAAGGGCCGTCCGGAGCTCACGGCGGATAACCTCGCGCGCATCATCGAGCTCTGGACAAAGATCCCGGCCGCGAGCATCCGCGCCGATGAGTTTGAGCAGCTTGCCGGTCTCGGCGACCGCCTGCGCGCGCATATCGTCGGGCAGGACGCGGCGATCGATACCGTCTGCGCCGCCATCCGCCGCAATCGCGTCGGCCTGCAGGCCAAGCGCAAGCCAGTGAGCTTCCTGTTCGTCGGCGGCACCGGCGTCGGCAAGACGGAGCTGGTCAAGCAGCTGGCGAACCAGCTCTTCGACGGCCCCGACCCGCTCATCCGTCTCGACATGAGCGAGTATATGGAGAAGTACGCGGTGTCCCGCATGATCGGTTCGCCTCCGGGCTATGTGGGCTACGAGGAGGCCGGCCAGCTCACCGAAAAGGTGCGCCGCCGCCCCTACAGCGTGGTGCTGTTCGATGAGATCGAAAAGGCCCACCCCGACGTCATGAACATCCTGCTCCAGATCCTCGACGAGGGCAAGATCAACGATGCACAGGGCCGGACGGTGGACTTCTCCAATACGGTCATCTGCATGACCTCCAACGCCGGCAGCAGCGACAGAACGACCTCCGGCCTCGGCTTCAACAAGAGCGAGGAGCAGCTGAGTGAGGAAAAGACCCGCAAGGCTCTGAGCCAGTTCCTGCGGCCCGAGTTCCTTGGCCGCGTGGATGAGGTCATCGCCTTCAAGCCGCTGAGCCAGCAGACGCTGGAAGGCATCGCGGCTCTCATGCTGGATGAGTACAAGCCCAGCATGGAAGCCAAGGGCATCGCCTACAGCTACACCCCGGCGGCTCTCTCTGCCCTCGTGGCCAAGAGCCAGGGCGGCAAGTTCGGCGCCCGCGACCTGCGCCGCGTCATCCGCAAGGCTGTGGAGGACCCCGCCGCCGAGCGCATCATCGACGGCACCCTGAAAGCGGGCGGCAGCCTGACGGTGGATGCCGAAAATGGTGAAGTTATCTTGAAGTGAATGCTTGACTTTTCTGTACGATCGCATATAATAAAGACAGAAAGACAATGAATTCGTGCATAGAATTCACACCAAAAGAAGAAAACCCCTTCCTGGAGTTGCCGCTCCAAAGAAGGGGTCTTCTTTTTAGTGCTTACAGTCCTTGTTCAGCATTCTGTCAAGCCACTTGCTGATGAGATTCGAAGTCACACCAGCTGCGACAGATACCATGAAAGACAACATCTCGTGCATAGGACACACCTCCCTTCCCAATGAAATTGGGTCGGTAAGGACCGTGAGACAATTATAACATATAATTCGACCAAAAGATACAGTAAACGGCACTCCGAAGCAGTTCGGAGTGCCGTTTGTCATAGGCAGACTTAGTCGAGGGAGACCGGGAACTCGGGCTTGTTGGCCATACGGGCATTGGTGCGGCCCTCGGGGATGATCTCGCCGGCGGCGGTCAGCGCCAGCTTGGTGAGGGTGGGGCCTGCCAGCTCATACACCAGCACCGAGAAGAGCACGACGTTGCGCACCATGTGGCCGTCGGAAAGCTCAGCGGCCTCGGCTGCCATGCCCAGCGCCACGCCAGCCTGCGGCAGCAGGGTGATGCCGAGGTACTTCTGGATGTTGCGGCTGCAGTGGGTGGCCCGGCCGCTGACGAAGGCGCCGGAAATTTTGCCCAGAGAGCGGAAGGCGATGTACACCACGCCGATGAGGAGCACCAGCGGGTCGGAGAGGATGTTCAGATCCAGCTCTGCACCGCTGAGCACGAAGAAGAGGATGCTCACCGGCGACACCCAGCGGTCGAGGCGGTCCATCAGCTCATCGGAAGTGGGGCAGATGTTGCAGAACACCGTACCGGTCATCATGCAGACCAGCAGCAGCGAGAAGCCGCAGTGTATCGGCCCGATGTCGAAGGTGACCATGGACAGGCCCACCGTCAGCAGCACGAAGGCCACGGAAAGGCTCATGCGCTTGGAGCGGGAGTGAAAATAAATTTCCAGCTGGTTGAGCGCGAAGCCCGCCGCAGCGCCCAGCCCCAGCGAGAAGACGATCTCCACCACCGGCTCCACCAGAATACTGATGGCGTCGATGCGGCCCTGCTCGAGGGCGTTGGCAATGCCGAAGGAGGCGGAGAAGAGCACGAGGCCCACGGCGTCGTCGAGGGCGACCACCATCAGCAGCAGGCGGGTGAGGGGGCCGTCGGCCTTGTACTGCTTGACGACCATCAGGGTGGCGGCAGGGGCCGTGGCTGCTGCGATAGAACCCAGCGTGATGGCCGAGGCCATGGAGATGATGTCGGGCCGGATGAAGTGCAGGATGACCAGCGCCGCATCCACGAGGGCGGTGGTCATGACGGCCTGCAAAATGCCGACCGTGATGGCCTGCCTGCCCATGCTCTCAAGAGTCGAGAGACGGAACTCGTTGCCGATGACAAAGGCGATGAAGCCCAGCGCCACCTGGGTGATGATGGACAGGCTGTCCACCTGCTCGAGGGTGCCGAAGCCGATGCCAAAATTACTCAGGCTCAGACGCCCCAGAAAGAAAGGCCCCAGCAGCAGGCCCGCCAGCAGATAAGATGTGACCGCCGGCAAATGGATCGCCTTTGCGAGGCGCGACATCAACAGACCTGCGATGAGCGCCGCGGAAAGGCAGATGAGAAGCTGCTCCATGCGATATTGCGGGCAGCAGCACGATACCGACGCGCAGCCGCCCTTTCCTCCTTTTTCTCAGTCAGGCGCGTTTCCTTGCCGCTTGCCAAAAGCCAAAAAACACAGCACTGTAATAAATTATACTATTCCACTTTCTAAAAAGCAACATCCTTTCAGGCGGAAAAAGTGAAGATTTCTTAACAAATGACCGAAAAAGGCAAAAAAACAGGGCCGCTGCGCAGGCAGCGGCCCTGTTGTATGCAACAATCGTGAATTTAGTTGAACTTGAAGATCTTCCGTGCGATGCGGTAGCCGCCCACCACGATGGCGTCGCCCTTGGGGAAGGGCAGGTTGGTCATGCCGCCAAAGCCGAAGCGGATGGAGCGGTAGACTGCGGCGCTGGTGTGCTCGCGCAGATACTGCCACAGGCCCTTCTGCTTTTCTTTGGCCTCGGCGCTGCCGTCCAGCAGCAGGAAGATGTCGCTGACGGCCATCATCATGGAGAGGTAGTGGAGCATATAGGCCCGCAGCTTCTTCTCGCCCTTGAGGGCGTCGAGGTCCTGACAGTCGATCATATGCCTGGTGACGCGGAGCTGCTGGTCCACGCGCTTGACCATGACGCTCTCGTTGACGCTCTGGTCGGCCCGGCCGATGAAGTAGCGGTAGAGGTCGAGGTCCATATAATACATGGTCTTGACGAAGGGCAGAGGCTGGTAGACGAAGATGTTGTCCACGTAGAAGGTATGCTTGGGCAGCACCATGCCGCACTTGCGCAGCACCTCAGTGCGGTACATGACCGAGTGCATCAGCAGGTTCTGGTCGGGGCGGAAGTGGCCGACGTGCATCCAGGTGAACAGACGCTCCTGCGGGAAGATGTTGGTGTACCGCACAGTGTGGCTGGTGCCGTCCTCGGTGTGCTCGTAGACATAGTTGCAGATCATGAGGTCGGGGGCGGTGCCGCGGGTCACGAGGGTGTGCAGGCGGGCCAGCACCTTCTGGAGGGCGTCGGTGTCCAGCCAGTCGTCGCTGTCCACGACCTTGTAGTAGAGGCCGGTGGCGTTGCGGATGCCCTGGTTGACGCCCTCGCCGTGGCCGCCGTTCTCCTGATGGATGGCCTTGACGATGGTGGGGTACTTGGCGGCGTACTCGTCGCAGATGGCCGGGGTCTCATCCTTCACGGAACCGTCGTCCACGAGGATGATCTCGGCCTGCTCCCCGGCGGAGAGCAGCGTTTCGATGCAGTGGCGCATATATGCCGCCGAGTTGTAGCACGGGACGGCAAAGGTGATGAGTTTCTGTTGCATAAGATAAAGCTCCTTATCGTGCTTGCCCGGCCATGTTCAGAACAAAACGGGCCGGAGATGGAGATATGTGTTCTTATTATAGCATTTTCGCGCACAAAAAGCTAGGAACACCAGCAAATACCTGCCAAAAAACGACGACAGAAGAGCGAGCTGATACCATTTCGGGCCGGGCTGTGCTATAATAATACGGATACAGATTTGAAAAACGCAGGAGGCACCCATGGCAGACCCGCATTCTATCTTGAAAAAAGTTTTTGGCTACGACAGTTTCCGCCCCGGGCAGGAGGACATCGTCCGGCGGCTGCTTGCCGGGCAGGATGTGCTGGCGGTGATGCCCACCGGCGCGGGCAAATCCATCTGCTATCAGGTGCCGGCCCTGCTTCTGCCGGGCATCACCATCGTGGTGTCGCCGCTGGTGAGCCTGATGAAGGACCAGGTGGGGGCGCTGGTGCAGGCGGGAGTGGCGGCGGCTTTCCTCAACAACAGCCTCACCGACAACCAGAAGGCCCTCATGCTCCGCCGCGCCCGGGAGGGCTGGTATAAGATCATCTATGTGGCTCCGGAGCGGCTGGAAATGCCGGGCTTCCAGCGGTTCGCGCAGGAAAAGCTCATCAGCATGGTGACGGTGGACGAGGCCCACTGCATCAGCCAGTGGGGACAGGACTTCCGCCCCAGCTATCTCCGTATCAAGGCGTTCGTGGACAGCCTGCCGAATCGCCCGGTGGTGGGCGCGTTCACGGCCACGGCGACGGCCCGGGTGCGAGACGACATCCGCAGCCATCTCGAGCTCCGTCAGCCCTATGAGGTGACGACCGGCTTCGACCGGCCCAACCTCTACTTCGAGACGCGCCGCGCCCTGCCCAGCCAGAAGCCGAAGGAGCTGCTGGACCTTGTGCTCCGGGAGGGCGACAACGCGGGCATCGTCTATTGCAGCACTACGAAGCAGGTGGACGAGACGGCCCGCCTGCTCCAGAGCCGGGGCATCCGGGCGGCGGCCTACCACGCCAAGCTGGATGCCGAGGTGCGCCGGAAGAATCAGGACGACTTCCTCTACGACCGCATCCAAATCATGGTGGCGACCAACGCCTTCGGCATGGGCATCGACAAGCCCAACGTCCGGTTCGTCATCCATTACAATATGCCCAAGGATCTGGAGAGCTACTATCAGGAGGCGGGCCGCGCGGGCCGCGACGGTCTGCCGTCCCGCTGCATCCTGCTCTATTCCGGTACGGACGTGCGCACCATCCGCTTCTTCATCGATAAGGAGATGGAGGCGGACAACGGCCTGCCCGCCGATGTCAAGGCCGAGGCCGCCCGCAAGGCGGAAGAGCGGCTCAGGTATATGACCTTCTACTCCACCACCCAGAAGTGCCTGCGGCGGTTCATGCTGAACTACTTCGGCGAGGCCGCACCTGAAAAGTGCGGCAACTGTTCCTGCTGCCTCTTTGCTGAGCAGAACGCGCAGGAGGTGGAGCAGCGCGCTGCCGCCGCAAAGCAGAGGGCCGCGGCCAACTCCCGGCGGCTGTCGGCCCGCCGTGCGGCTGCCGGCGGCGACCTCAGCGAGGCCGACGAAAAGCTGCTGGCCGCGCTCTACGCCCTCCGCAAGCGTCTTGCGGCGAAGCAGAATGTTCCGGCCTACATGGTGTTCAGCGACGCGACCCTCCGCGAGATGGTCCAGAGCAAGCCCCTGAGCATGGATGAGTTTTTGAACATCACCGGCGTCGGCGAAAAGAAAGCCGCCCGCTATGGCATGGCCTTCCTGCGGGCCATTGAGGATATGGTGGGGAGCAGAGAATAAGAAAAGGCGCAGATCTTCCGCGAGCGGAGAGGCTCGTTGTGGAAGATCTGCGCCTTTTGCTTATTATTCCATCGTATGGGTGGAGAACACTTTTTCGTCCTGCCACCACACCGGCTGCCCGGCGGCGAGGGACTTGGGAACATCCAGCAGACGCTGGTTCCGGCTGCCCCGGAAGCGGAGGGAGATGTCGTACTCAGCCTCCACGAAGCGGCCATCCACCAGCACATCCAGCAGACGCAGCAGCTCGTCGGTGACTTCGCACCGCGCGTGGCAGGGGACTTTGCCGGTCAGCTGCTCCCAGGTGTAGCCGGAGTAGCACCAGACCGTTTTCTTCGGGTAAAGGGCTTTGAAATTTTGCACGAAGGTCACCAGCGCCCGCTGGTTCTCCGGCTCCATCGGCTCGCCGCCCAGCAGGGAGAGGCCCGTGATATAGTCCGGCTTGCAGGAGGCGAACACCTTGTTGCGGACGGGCTTGTCGAAGGGCTGGCCATAGCCGAAATCCCATGCCACCTCATTGAAGCAGCCGGGGCAGTGGTGGCGGCAGCCGGAAACGAAGACGCTGGTGCGGACGCCCGGCCCGTTGGCGATGTCGTAATATTTAATAGTCGCGTAGTTCATAAATCAGACCTGAAAGCAGAGCACACTGCTTTGCCTTGCAATTTTTTTGTGCTTGGGCAGCTTGCCAATGGCTCTCCCCTTGGGAGAGCTGGCGCGAAGCGCCTGAGAGGGTCACAAGTGTAACACCCGATCCTTGATCTCCTGCGTCCGGCCCTGGTTCCAGAACTGGGTGCCGATATAGCCGCAGGTGCGGCGGGCGACATTCAGCTTGTTCTGGTTACGGTTGCCGCACTTGGGGCATTCCCACACCAGCTTGCCGTCGTCCTCGACGATCCTGATCTCGCCGTCGTAGCCGCAGCACTGGCAGTAGTCGGACTTGGTGTTCAACTCGGCGTACATGATGTTGTCGTAGATGAACTGCAGCACGCTCATGACCGCCTCGAGGTTGTCCTGCATATTGGGGACTTCCACATAGCTGATGGCACCGCCCGGAGAGAGCTTCTGGAACTCGCTCTCGAACTTCAGCTTGGTGAAGGCGTCGATGTGCTCGGAGACATGGACGTGGTAGCTGTTGGTGATATAGTTCTTGTCGGTGATGCCGGGTACGATGCCGAACCGCTTCTGCAGGCACTTGGCGAACTTGTAGGTGGTGGATTCCAGCGGGGTGCCATAGAGGGAGTAGTCCATGTTCTCGTCCTTCTTCCACTCGTTGCACTTGTCGTTCATGTGCTGCATCACGCTGAGGGCGAAGGGCTTTGCGCCGGCATCGGTGTGGCTCTTGCCGGTCATATACTTCACGCACTCATACAGGCCGGCGTAGCCGAGGCTGATGGTGGAGTAGCCGCCGAAGAGCAGCTTGTCGATCTTCTCGCCCTTCTTCAGGCGGGCCAGTGCGCCGTACT
>OHRO01000191.1_pt1 | contig 18337 bp, 8 predicted proteins | sample 1578461 | NCBI WGS metagenome assembly OHRO01 (sample SAMEA3879545, study PRJEB24766) | human gut metagenome | biome: human-associated habitat; feature: feces | place: USA | collected 1985/1987
TTTGATCCTTCGGATTTTACCTTTAAGAGATAAAATACTTTCTTCTTAGTATAATAAGCCTGTAGAATGGTTCTACGGGCTTTTTTTGTGTCCTTTTCCGCCACTTTACACCAGGATAATTTTGCCTTATAAAATTTACTCTTATGGCAAAATTAAAACCTGACTATATCGAATGGGTGTTAACCCTGAACGCCTCCGATGCGCAGAAGGAAATACATAATCTTTCAGAAAAGAACAAGGAGCTCCGGGATAGCAATAAGGAGATAAAAAAGGCTATGACCGATTTAATCGCCACCGGGAAAGCTGGCGGTAAACAATGGAAAAGGCTTGATGAGCAACTGAAAGAAAATAATAAGACGATCGGCGAGAATAACAAGAAGATTGCCGAATGTGAGAAACGGCTGGATAAAACCACCATGAGTGCCAACCAGCTGGCAAGGAAGGCAAACGCCTTGCGGAAAGAGCTTCGCGATACGGTGAAATCCTTGCAGCCGGAAAAATATGCCGCCCTGGAGAAGGAACTGAAAGAAGTTGAGAAAGCATACGGGCAGGCCACGAAAAAGGCGGAAGGTTTCGGCGGTTCCCTTCTTTCCCTGAATAAGATAAAAACGGTTCTGGCCGGTGTGTTTGTCACTATCGGCGCAATGATAACCGGACAGATTGTCGGCGGGCTAAGGGATGCGATCAGTACTATTATAGAGTTCGAGAAGAAAAACAGTACTTTGGCCGCTATTCTGGGAACCACGAAAAAGAGTATCAAGGATTTAACAGATGAAGCGCGCCGGCTGGGTGCTACTACTTCTTATACGGCCGCACAGGTAACGGAACTTCAGATAGAGCTTGCCAAGCTGGGATTTTTTAAAGAGGATATTAAAGCGATGACGCCTTCCGTGCTGAAATTCGCTAAGGCTGTGGACACTGATCTTGCCTCGGCTGCTACGCTTGCCGGTGCAACATTGCGTATTTTCAACCTTGATGCGGAAGATACGGAACGGGCTGTTTCTACTATGACTATGGGATGTAACGCATCCGCTTTAAGCTTCGAGTACTTAAATACGGCAATGTCTATTGTTGGGCCGGTTGCTAATTCTTTCGGATTCACAATCGAGGAAACGACCGCCCTTTTGGGAGCTTTGGCAAACAGCGGTTTCGACGCTTCATCGGCAGCGACGGCAACACGTAATATTTTGCTTAACCTGGCTGACAGTAGCGGCAAACTCGCGCTTGCTCTTGGCGGTCCGGTTAACAACCTGGATGATCTGGTAAAGGGACTTAAAAAACTAAACAGCGAAGGAATAGACTTGAACAAGGCCCTTGAACTGACCGATAAACGTTCCGTTGCAGCGTTTAACACTTTCCTTAACGGTACCGATACCGTGCTGGCACTTTGCGATGCGGTAACAGGTGCGGAAGACGCCTTTAATGCTATGTCCGAAGAAATGGGTGATAACGTTCAGGGTGCATTAAACCGGCTAAGTTCAACTATTGAAGGGGTAGTTTTACGTTTCTATGAATCAAAGGGTATTCTCCGGGATTTAATAGACCTTGTTACGCTTATGGTGGAAGGTGTGGGTGGTATGATCGACATGTTTAATAAATGGGGTGTTGTCACTTATACCGTTACCGCTTATTTGGTTTCCTACTATGGAGGACTGAAAATCGCTACCATGTGGCACGCCCGTTTTAAAACGGCGACCCTTGCTTCGGTCGTTGCAGAGAAAGCGCACGCCGTACAGCTTTATATCAGCCGGGCGGCTACTCTGGCTTATGCGGCGGCCCAGGCATTGCTGCACCTGAATATTAAAAGATGTACCGCCGCCCTTCGGTTAATGAGGATCGAACTTTTGAAGAATCCATATACGGCCCTGCTCGCGTTACTCGTGGCAGCCGGTGTTGCTATCTACCAGCTTGCAAAGAAGACGGAACAGGCTTCGGCGGCGATGAAGGCCCACCAGGAAGTCGTAAAGAAAGTGAATGAAGAATATGCCAGCCAGGAAGCAAAAATAAAAACTCTTGTAGCTGCTATTAATGACGAGAACCTTTCCAACTACACCCGTAAACAAAGGCTCGCTGAATTAAAAGAACTGATACCGGATTATAATGCGGAATTGAATGAAGAAGGCAGGCTCATAAACAACAACAAGGAGGCTATAGATCAATATTTAGTTTCCTTGGAAAAACAAATCAAGTTGAAAGCTTACCAGGAGGAACTGGAAGAATTGTACAAGAAAAAAAGGAATCTTGAAAGCCAGGAATCAGAGCAAAGCGACGCTTACTGGGACACCCGCCAGCAAAATACATTGTCAGGATATAACCGGAACAGTCTTACCGCTAAAATAAGCCGTTTATTTGGTACGGAAAAAGAGGCTAACCAGTTGAAAGCCCTACAGACAACACAGAAGGATTTGGCCGGTATAGAATCAGCAATCGCCCAGATCAATAATGATATCTTAAAAACAGAGGCGACGGCCACTTCATTAACCGGGACCAATAAAGAAAATATAAATACTGAAACATCCCTTATAAAGAAACTGGAGGCCGAAAAGAAAAAGGTTCAGGAGCAATGGGCGGAAGACAGCGAAGCGAATATCGCCAAGAAAAACAAGGAAATAGAACGTATCGACACCGAAATAAAACGTTTAAACGAACTGGGGAAGGTCAAAAAGAAGGCGGAAGCCGGGGAGTATAAAAATACGGAAACGGACGCCACGTTAAAACCTCTGGAGATCGAGCACGAAAAACGTATGCTTCTAATCAAACAGAACCGGGAGAAGGAAAATAAGACGGAAGCCCAGTATATTCTCGAAGGGACGGCGGAAAACCTTCGCTATTACCGGGAACGTATCGACGCACTCCAGAAGCTGGAAGCAAAAACGCCGGCTAATAAAAAGAAATTACTCGATGAAATCCACAAGCTCGAAACGGAAGCGCAGACGGCCATTTTTACGGAAACCGGCAAGCAGGAGGACGCCCGTATAAAACTGGTACAGGAGAAACGGGACGAACGGTTAAAGATTGAAACCGCCTATTACAATGTCCAGAAGGACACCATGGAAAAAGCGGTATTAAACCAAAGTATCACGCAGGAAGCCGCCGACGCCTATATGCTGGAAGTTGAAGCGGAGCACGCCGCAGAACTTCTGGAGATAAACCGTACTTACCAGAATGATATTGCCGCTTTGGAAATTACCGGCAAACAGAAACGTATAGAAACAGCGACGGAAGCGGCCGACGCCGTGCGTGAGTCTGAAATGAAGTTATTGCGTGATCGGGCGGCCATTGCTCAAAAAGTACGTGAAATAACTTCCGTTCCGGTAGGAATAACCGGTATGCAGGAAGCACACCGGAAGCAGGTTCAGGATGTAGAAACGACTTATAATGCTATAATTGAGATAGCGAGGCAGGCGGGAATTTCTACCGTTGGTTTGGAGAAACAGAAACAGCAGGAAATTAGCCAGCTTGAATTTGAGTACCAGAATAGTTTATACCAGATTCAATCCCAGATCGGCGTATCATGGGCACAGGAATACCAGAATGAACTGGCCCTGTTAAAGAATCTGCACGATCAGGAATTAATAGATGAAAAGACATACCAGCGTAAAAAGCTGCAAATGCAGATGAATAACGCTAAAAAATACTTTGACTACTATTCCGGTCTTTCCTCTTCCATGGTGGAAGCCATTCAACAAGCCGAAATCGACCAGGTGGAAGCAAAATACGATGTTCTCATACAGGAAGCCGAGAACAACGGTGAAGATACTGCCGCCCTGGAAGAAGAGAAGGAAAATAAGAAACTGGAGATTCAAAAGAAGTACGCGGATGTAAACTTTGCTATCAAGTGTTCCCAGATCATAGCAGATACGGCCGTTTCGATTATGAAGGCGTACGCGGACCTCGGGCCGATTGCCGGAACCGTTGCTGCAGTAATGCTTGCGGCTACCGGTGTGGCCCAGCTTGCATCGGCCAAGGCAGAACGGGACAGGATTAAAAACATGTCCTTGAAAAACACCACCGGCAGCAAGACCGCCACGGCTGAACGTGTTGTTTCCGGTTCTTCCGGTGGTGGGTATTATGAAGGTGGTTACACCGGTCCCGGCGGACGTTATGAAGTGGCCGGCGTGGTTCATAAGGGGGAATATGTGGTACCACAGCCGGAAATGAATAATCCTAAAGTGATCGACGCCGTTAGCACTATCGAAGCGATCAGGCGGCAGCGTACCAGTGCCAACCCGTTACCACAGAATCCGGGTGAATATTATGAAGGCGGTTACGTGACTTCCCCTGCAGGTGATTCTTCCTACCGGGAGTTCCTGGAAGCGGCAAAGGAGCTTCGCGCCTCCTGTGAGGCTATCAAATTGATAAAGGCCTATATCGTTTACCAGGATTTGGAGAAGGCCAAAGAAACTATAGATAACGCCCGCGACACCTTTACACGCGGAAAATAAGTAATCATTATGCTAAAGATTAAGACGAACAAAGGTTATCTGGACTTAGGGGGTGACTTTACCGTACAGATCGACGAGAAATCCCCCGTCATGAACGACCGGGGATCACAAACCGTACCGGTCACGGTTCCCGTCACTGCCAACAATGCAGGGATAACCGGTTTTGCCCACCGGCTCGACATGGGTGTAAAACCGATGAATGAAGATCAGACATGTACGGTATTGGACGGGGTGTATAAACGTACCGGAAAGATAAATATCGTTTCCGCCGGCAGGACGGAAGGAATTACTTTAAATATCGGTTTTGACAATTCGGAAGCCTACAGCGCCTGGAAAGCAAAGAAACTGAACTCGATCACATTACCCAGCATAAGCGGCGGTACCGTTAGCGGTCTTATGTCCTCTATAAACTGGTTCTTCACGGATTCCCATGAAGATTTTGCCATATTTCAAATAGTAGTCAAAAATGATTCCAAGGACGGCACGTATTACCCGCAATACATAAACCGTATCACTTTGGATTCAAACGGTGAATATGCCTTATGCTATCAGGCAAGGACGGAAACACTACTGATAAATGATACCCCGACCGAAACGAGTTTACCGGAAGGGTACGGCGTGGCCCCCTTCTTATACGTGCACCGTGTCCTGGACTTTATATTTTCAGAATTTGGTTATACTATAACCGAAAATCCTTTTAAGACGGACAAGGAACTTTCCAGCCTGGTAATCCTGAACAATGCCGCCGACTGTTGCGTGACGGGTATCCTCAATTATGCCGATTTAATGCCGGATTGTACGATTGAGGACTTTTTAAACGCGCTGTATGTACGTTTCGGACTGGTTTATAATGTCTCTTCCGATACGAAAACGGCCACTTTAAGACTGATCCGGGATATAATGGAAGATGAACCTGCCGTTGATCTGTCCCGGAATCTGACGGCGGAACCCCTTATCAATTATGAAACGGCCCGTCAGATAAAGTTATCGGCCAAAACGTCTTTTACCGGTGCCGCGCCTTCGGTGGAACGGTACGAGGACTATATCAAGGGGAACGAAAAAATGGTTATCCGTGTAAGCCGTTTCGATCCTTCCCAGGCCTCCGTGTGGCTGAACTACGAGAAGACCACCGGCAACTGGTACAAATGGGATTCGGGCAACAAGAAGCATACGTTATCATCATCCAGTTTCTTTAACTGGGACCGGAAGACGGAAAACGTAGAGGACGAGGAGCTGGCGAGCGATGATGAATGCGTGTTTATGGATTTTGCCCCGAACGGCCTTCTTTCCCCGTATTACCTGGCCGGGTATGTGCACCGTTATACCTACCTGAAAACCTCTTCCGATGATGAAGAGGATTCGGAAAAGGAGGAGACGCCGCTTTCCTTCGCTTTCGCTTTTACAAAGGCCGTTACGGAAAGTACGGATTATTCCTTCGGTTCTATTTTACCATACGCTCCGGACGGCGGAGAAATTACGTTAAAAGACGGCAGCAAACATACGATATCGCTTTTATTCCAGTTTGAAGACGGTCTGTTTGCCAAGTTCTGGCAGAAGTATGACGCCGTATTAAGGCACTCTTTTAACCAGGTGGACACAAACACCCTTTTACCGGTTCACCAGCTTATGAAAATGGATGTCTTGACCCCGGTAGCCCTGCGGGGGCAGTACATGCTTCTGGACGGCCTTTCCTATTCGCTTCCTGCGGGTAAACTGGTACCGGTAAACATTACGTTGCGTTCCCTGCGTCTGATCGGTCCCTATAATCTGGATAATGAACAGGGCATTCCCGTGTGGGGCGGTGCTTCCTACGTGTGGGTCGTATATTCTTCCAATTTGCAGAGTGTACAGGCCGGAAGGGTGGAATATTGGGAAGATTATTACCGTTATCACTGGATGTATGCTGTGTACGGTTGCCGTGTATCGAATACGATATATGACGGGTATGTTACGCCGTCAACGGATGAGGATATATTAAAAAATCCGCCCACCGCACAGGATAACATCATAGAAAAAACTTACAAATGTAAGATAGAGGTTGAAATCGAGGTAAACGAGCGTTCCGGCGCGGCCAACTATTTTTGTTACGAAACGGAAGAAGTCGAATACCAGGTAAGGTTTGTCGCATCGAGGGTGCTTAGCTGATCCCGTCCTTTATTCTTCCTTTGATAAACCCAACTTTTGCAGCATGGAAAAGCAGAATAATATCATCCTTGCCCCGTCATCTTCACAGGTGACGGAGCTTTATAAGCTTTGGAGGGAAAACCATGCGGGGCGGCTCTCGGACTTTTACAAGTTCCTGACGTCTCCCACGGATCAGCGTGATCGTTTCCTTTCCGGACTTGAAAATAAGAGTGAGTTTAACGGAATATTCATCGTTAACACCTTTGAATTATGAGTTTGACAGCAAACATTGATCCGACGGAAAACGCCTTTACCGGAAACCCTGTTTATCTTTCGGTAGAAACTACTTCTATGGCGACTTACAATATAATGTATTTCGTGAACTTTGAATTTATGCGTTCCATATTTACCGGTAACGGTAATGGAAGTTTCAAGGTGAATATCGCGGAGGTCCTGGAAACGCTTTTTGTTGATATTCCCCCGTTAACGGACAGTTCCGAGATGTTGATAAGCCTTTCCGATAAACGGTATAACAAGGCGGTCGTCACGATCACCCTTCAAAATGAGGAGGAAGAAACGGCCACTTTGGTTGTTACTGCCTGGCGTGGCGGTATATCCAAACGGGCTTTTAAGAAATTGCATGAAGAAGGTAATAACATCTTTTCTTTGAAGTTCTTGAATGAATCCTGCAATTTCTTCTTTACCACCCGGAGCAATGACTGGCGTATAACGATGCGCGAGACGGAACTTTACCCGCTCTGTTTCATCTATCCGGAGCACGAGCTGAAAATAACGGAACTTCTTACCGGACAAAGCCTTGCAGTACCAGGCACGGCAGGGAATTTCTACGCCTTGAACCTGGAGGCCGTAAGACTTAAATTCTTTACCGATTACGGGGTACTGGCCAACCTTTTTGACGTGTATAGCGGTGAAACGTTCGCTCTCCGGATCGGGATCGAGCAAAGCCCGACGGTCCGCGAGCGTTACCGGCTCCGGTTCCTGAACAGTTACGGGGTTTACGAGGTGTTTTCCCTGGAAGGCGAGGCGAGCGTAACTCCCGGCATGGATGAAGACGAAGACGCTGTTTTCCGGCGTTACGATGAAATTACCGATGATTATTATTCGGATCGCATACGTACGGAGATACAGGAAGCCGTAACGGTTAAGACGGGATTCAAACGCCCGCAGGAAATACGCTTTCTTCTTGACCTGCTTTCCTCCGATGATGTCTACCTGGCAGGTTACGGCCGGGAAGAGATCAAGGTAATTCCTTCGGCGGAAGAGTTTTCTTACCGTGTCCGTCCGGACGCGCCGCAGAACGTGACGTTAAAGCTCACGTTTGCCGAGAAGGAGTCCAACTGGACGGGAGAAATCACGGAAAGCGGCTACCGGAAACCGCGGGTTCATTCCAAAGAGTTCAGTAAACAATTTAATTAATGTATCTATATGGCAACACAGGAGTATATCGATGATCTTATTATAGTCATTGAAACCGCGGAGGACGCGGAAAGCGTTACCAACCAAATGGTGGCGGCGGTTCTTGGCTTCTTGAACGAACACCTGAAACTGGTTTCCCAGGGTAAGGAAATCGAGGCGGAGGAAGCCGCCCGCATTGCCGCCGATGCAGCCTTGCAGAAGGCTATCGACGCCGTTTCTCTACGTATCGACCGGCTTGTCGGCAACAACGCTTCGCAGGCAATCGACAACTTTAACGAAATTCTTGCTTTTCTGGACGGGCTTAAAGACAGTGATTCGCTGGCCGCATTGCTGGCCGATATCAACGCCCGTATCGGCAGCGAAGACGGTTCACAGAGTGAAGACGGTTCCCTTTGGGGAAAGCTGAAAAGTCTGTCCCAGGATATTAGCAGTTGTTCCGAGGACATAAGCACGTTGCAGGCAGACCGTGACGAAATGAAACAGGAGTTGCAGGAAACTGCCGGGCGTCTGTCTTCCACCTTTACCAATGTAAACAACCTCTTGAACGCCGGCAGCGTTTATAGTGATCTGTCGGGGGTGTTTGCAGCATTGAAAACGGCGGGGAAGATTGACGATGTCCGGAAAAACGGCGTGATCCTTTCTTTCCTCACTGCCGACGGCTGGGTGACGAAACAATTTAAAGGCAATCCGGACACGGATTTTGAGAATGTCGAAAAGTGGGAGGATTTCGGCAGCGGCGGTTCAGGCGGCGGGAATACCTATAATGTAACCGGCAGTGTGCCGCTTACGGAAGGTTTCTATACCCTGGCTTCCGCCATTGCCGCGGTACCGGAGAAGTGGCGCGGCCGGGGGCGTGTCATCACCTTTGAAACATCGCTCGGCAAATGGGAGACGTACCAGTTTACCGGAACCGCCCTGGATGCCTGGGACCAGGAGGCGAGCTGGGAAGAGTTCGGCGGCAAAGGAACGGTAAAGAGCGTAACGGTAAACGGCGAGAAGCAGACGCCGGACGCGGCCGGTAATGTGAATGTAAACGTGGATATCCTGGAAGTGGACGAGACTTTGTCCGCCGATTCCACCAATCCGGTAGAAAACAAGGTAGTAACCGCCCGTTTTAACGAGGTGGACGCTTCCACGCTGTTTAACGTAAATGCGGAGGTAAGCGAGGATGAAACATCCGTCCGTCTGTCTTTCCAGAACAAAAGCGGCGCGGAAATTACCGCCGTGGATATCCCGGCCGGTTCCGGTGGAGGTTCCGGCGAAACGGTGGCTACTAAAATTGTCTTGAATGCGGCTGTAGATAACGCCATAATCAAGGAAGGCGGAAACGCCCGTCTTACTTATACATACGATCACCAATACACCACGGGGGATGAAAAGGGGGAATCTACCGGGCAAAAGGCGGATATCACCGTTACGATCAGGCGTGGAACAACTACCATGTATTCCCAGACGGTCAGCGATGTTTCCAAAGGCAGTTACGAACTGGACCTTTCAAGTTACTTGCTTGTTGGGAATACCGATATTTACGTAGTGGCAACCACAACCGATCCGACTACCGGCAAGAAACAGACCCGACAGGCGTTTACATCCGTGAAGGTTGTCAGCCTTTCCCTTACCAGCTCTTACAATCTGGCCGGGGCCATAGCCGCAGGCGGTTATACCCTGGCCGACACGATTAATATCCCTTATGCCGTGAGCGGTTCCGGAACAAAGGTCGTCACGCTTTATCTGAACGGCCGGCAACAGAACGCGCACACCATTACAAGATCGGGAACGACAAACGGCAGTTTCAGTTTGTCCCCCTCTTCGCTTGTGACCGGCCGGAATACCGTTCAAATGGTTGCCGAAATGGAGGCTTCCGCCGATCTCGTGTTAAAGTCTGAAAGTATCTATATTGATATTCTGAAATCCGGAGGATCGGCACCGTTCATCGGCACGATGATGAGTTTTCCGGACGGCCGTATTTTTACGGAGGACCATCTTGTTCCGCGCTTGGAAGCGGGGCAGTACGAACAGGTAAAATTTGACTTTGTGGCTTATGATCCTGACGCAACGCCGGCTCAAATGGACGTTTACCGGGACGGGGTGAAAACGCAGTCTGTCAGTGTGGCCCGTACTACGCAGACATATACCAACCGTTTTACGGAGCAGGGCGAGATCACTATGAAATTTAAGACGGGGGCCACGGAATACCCGTTTTATATCGACGTAACGGAAAGCGGGATCGACTTGCAGGAAACTACCGCCGGGCTTGTACTGAAACTTTCGGCAGCCGGGCGGAGCAACAGCGAATCCGATCCGGGAGCCTGGGATTATGGCGACATACATACGACATTTTCTGGTTTCGACTGGAGCAGCAACGGCTGGACGGGTGACGCCCTGAAACTTACGGGAGGCGCGAAGATTGAAATCGGGTACCGGCCGTTCTCCACGGATGCAACCACTACCGGGGCTACCTATGAAATGGAAATTCTTTGTTCGTCGGTAACGGACCGGCAGGGGGTGATACTGGACTGTATGGCCGGCGATATCGGTTTCCAGATGACAACGGAGCAGGCCCTTATGCGTGTTTCCGGCGGTACGGAAGTAAGTACGAAGTTTGCAAGTGATATGAACCTGAAAATGGCCTTTATTGTCGGGGCCAAGGCCGGTAAGCGGTTGCTGGAACTTTATGTAAACGGAATCCGTTGCGGAGCGGTGCAGTATGGGGCTACCGAAGGATTACTGCAGGCGGAACCGGTGAACATCCGTTTGTTCAGTGATACGGCGGATGTGGAGATCAGGAATTTCCGTATTTATAACCGTGCGCTTACGGATGATGAAGAATTGAACAATTACATGGTAGACCGGACTACGTCGGACGAAATGGTCCTGTTATTTGAAAAGAATGATGTTACGGGGGACAACGGTACGGATATCGACATAGACAAGTTACGCGCCCAGGGAAAGGCGGTTATGCGAATTGTCGGCGATGTGAACCTTGTCAACGCCACCAATAACAAGAAATTCGAGGTACCGGTCGATATCTATTTTTATAGCCCGCAGGGTAAGGAGTACGATTTTGTAGCAAGGAATGTCGGTCTAAGAATACAGGGTACATCATCCACCACTTATCCGCGTAAGAATTACCGTCTTTATTTCTTGCGCCTGGAAAAATACGGTACCACGCTGGAAGTTAACGGCGTGGATGTGCCGTCCCTTGAATACAGTTTCAAACCGGGAGCACGGCCGATCAGTATATTCTGTTTGAAAGCGGACTTTTCCGATTCTTCCGGTACACATAATACCGGTGCGGTGCGTATTGTGAACGACGTTTGGAAGAGGTGCGGGTGGCTGACACCGCCGCAGGCTGCATATAAGGGGGAATATGACGTACGTATAGGCGTGGACGGTTTCCCTATGGACCTGTTTTATGACAACGACGGCACCGGTGCGAATACTTATCTGGGAAAATACAATTTCAATAATGAGAAGTCGGAAAGTGCGATCATTTACGGTTTTGAAGGAATTGAAGGATTCAACGACGAAGCGGCCCTGAACGGGCAGCGTAACAAATGTATCTGTCTGGAGTTCCTGAACAACTCCGAGGCCCTTTGTCTGTTCGGGACTACCGACATGTCTTCTTTTGATGATGCGCTGGAATTTCGTTTCAAGGCGGACACTACCTGGGCGGATGCACACGAGGACGACAAGGCGGCAGTTACAAGGCTTTGGAACTGGATCGATTCATGTAAGGATGATCCCGCCAAGTTCCTGGCGGAATATAACCAGTATTTCGGTAATGACAGCCCGTTTGCATGGTATCTGATTACCGATTACTTTATGGCTGTGGATAACCGGGCAAAAAACATGATGCTGGCGACTTGGGACTCTCTGATCTGGTATTTCCTTCCTTACGATATGGACACGCTGTTCGGTGTGCGTAATGATTCGGTACTGAAATACGAATATACCATTACCCACGAAAGTTTTGACGATAGTATCGGTAGTTATGCTTTTGCCGGCCATGATTCCGTTTTATGGGAACTGGTACGGTCTTGTCCGGACAAATTGCGTGAAGTGGCGGAAACCTTGCGTAGCAATATGAGCCTTGAATATGTCCTGCAAGTATTTAACGAGGAACAAATGGGCAACTGGTGCGAGCGGATTTATAACAAGGATTCGGAATATAAATATATCCTTCCGCTTACCGAAGGGGTGACAACCGGCAGCGGAACCAGTTATTATAATTATCTGTATGCCTTGCAGGGAAGCCGTTATGCGCACCGTACTTATACCATTCAGAACCGTTTCGCCCTTCTGGATAGTCAATACGTGGCCGGTACTTATCGTCGTGACAGCTTCGCGGCTTATTTCGGGTATAAGTTCGGCAGCGATAACCGGAAAATTCGGATTACGGCCTCCGAACGGTATTATTACGGGTACGGTTACACGTCCGGAACACCGCACCAAAGCGCGGTACTTGCAGAAACGGCCGGGGCTGTGGTGGAACTGACAATGGACACGGATTTAATTGTAAACGATCCGCAATATTTCTACGGTGCAAGCCGTATTCGCGGGCTTGATCTGACGGATGTAGCCCACGCCATTGTCGGCACGTTGAACCTGAACAACTGTACGGCCTTGCGTGAACTGAATGTTAGCTGTGAGGCCGGACAGATGACACTTAACGCCCTTCTGGTGGGTAATTGCCGTAACCTTCGACAACTCGACATATCCGGGCTTAAATCCTCTTCCTTTACCGGTATGGACCTTTCAAGCAACACCAAACTTGAAACCTTCCTGGCCGGTGATACATCCCTTACCGGTGTGACATTTGCCGGCGGTGCGCCTCTGGCCGTTTGCGTCCTTCCCGGAACTTTGCAGACGCTCGAACTCCGGTACCTGAACAAACTAACCAATGCAGGGCTGCAGCTGGAAGGTACGGCAAATATCACGCGCCTTGTGATTGATAACTGTAGCCTGATCGACTGGAACACGTTATTACAGCAATGCAGTGCGACCAGCTATCTACGAATTACCGGTATAGATATGGACGGGAACGGTAATTTGCTTCGCAGGCTTATGACAATGGGCGGCGTTGATGAAGACGGGGGAAACGTGCAGACGTGCCGCCTGGTAGGTACGTACCGGCTCACCCAGTCCATGTCGGATGAAGAGTACGCCGCCACCTGTGCACATTTCCCGGAACTGAATATCATTCAGCCGCAGTTTGTCGGTATAAAAATAGATCAGACGGTAGGAGACGGGGAAAAGATTACGAATCTGGATAACTCTACCGGATATGACTATAATACGGAATTTACCCCGTCTTCCCATATCCTGGAGGTGTTGGCGAAAAGACATTGCGTTCTGGCCAAAAAGACGGCGGAGGGTGAAATGACCTGTTACCCGCTTCATGATGAGAACCGAAATAAATACGCGGATAGTGACAGCGTGGAGAACGCCACGGATGCAGTATTAACCGGATCGGAAGGTGAAGTTTACATATATGAGCCTCATTACTGGTACAAGGGAGTAACGGACGTGCTGAACCAATGTCTGTACGGTTTTATTTCAAGCAATGAGGATGCGCCGGCAGCGGCAGGGTACACCAGTGTAAAACTTACCCGCGAAGAGCTGGAGGTAACGGAAGGGATCGGGATTCGTAAGAATACGGATTACACGACCCTTGAAGAGGCGAAGAATGAATACGAATCCGGATCGTTCGCCCTGGTGGACGTCCGGGATTACAAGCAGGTTCGTTTTCCCGGTTTTGCTTCTACTCTTTACGGTGCTGTATTTATAGATGATGCCGGGAAAATAGTAAGTCGGATCAGCGTTTCAAATGCGAACGGTTTTATCAATGGTATGTATCTGTTTTGTGCCGTTCCTGTAGGGGCTACGAAACTGGCCTTTACTTTCCTTAATTCGGCGGCCTTCGATTTCGTTTTACTCACAACATCGGAAAGTGTGGAAGCGATCGAGCCGGACTGGGTAGAGCATACGGAATGCCTGGGCGGTGCTTATGAAGCTTACTTGATTGATGATGTATTGCGTTCTGTCAGTGGTGTTTCAAGTGTAGGAACCATTTCACAGAGCCAGGCAATCAAATACGCCCAGAACAGGGGCAAAGGTTTCCAGCTGTTCGACTGGGAGATGCACAAGGATGTGGGTAATCTGCATTTCTTTAAATACGGTAATACCGATTCGCAGGGAGTTTGCGGATATGGAACAAGTAATTACCAAAAAGTGACGGGCCTTACAAATGCACTGGGGATGCGTGATACGGTTTCTTATTATAAGGAAAAAGGCGGTTCCAATCCACAGGCGGAAGGTGCTTACCGGGACGGTGTAAATTATCAGTCCGTCAATGTACTGGGATATGAAAATTTCCAGGGAAATAAGGCGGAATGGTTGCAGTATGTCACGGTAAACAAGACGGCAGCGGACGGAAGGTGGTTTATTACCATGCCGGACGGAACGGAACGCGTTGTACAGGGAATTACTGTTTATAATGCGGATATTTATCCTACCCACATGGTTTGGGGCCGGTATATGGATTTGATTGCGGCCAAGGAAGGCGGTTCCACTTCCTCTCATTGGTTCGACAGGTTCTATGTGGGTACCGGGCTTTCTCGTGTGGTGTATCGGTCGTACAACGTCGCGAGCGCGTTCGGCGGTGTTTCGTATGCGTACGCGAGTCACGATTCATCGAGCACGAATGCGTACATCGGCGTTCGGCTTGCCTTCAGGGGCATCATACGCTGGGCGGGTAGCGTCGCGGCCTTTAAAGCCATAAATCAGGCAGATTAAGATAAAAAATAGCAACGTAAAACGTTGTGCGGGTAGCGCAGGCGTCCGGAAGTAAGACGGGTGCCGGTGCTTCCTGAAAGTACAAAGGCGGATTTCCTCATATACACTCGTGTGGTGTATCGGTCGAACAACAACGCGAACGCGTTAGGCGGTGTTTCGTATGCGAACGCGAATAACGATTCATCGAACACGAATGCGAACATCGGCGTTCGGCTTGCAAACAATTAGGATAAAGAAAAAGCGCATAAGCCTTAAAGATTGGCGTACAACAGTGGGGACGTGTCCCCGGCGTGGAGCCAAGAGGAATGAGCCTCGCCAACAGCAGCCGTTTACGGCTGGAAAGGGGAAAAATAAAGCGCAGGGCAATGGGGTTTGGTAGGAACTTTTTTCGAAGAAGCCCGGCCCGGGGAATTGAAGGCTAATTTAATTATCATGTGGAGAGAAGATAATATTATAGAAGAGATTGTCGAGGACTCCAATATAGAGGACGCCATAAAAACGGTATTGCGCAAAAGAAGACGAAAGCGCAGCTTTGCCGGGCGTAGAATACTGGCGGATGTCCCGAAGGCAGTAGAGAGGATCAGGCAGCGGATCAGGAGTGGGCGGTTCAAGCTCGGAGGATATCGGGAAATGACCGTAGACGACGGGCCGAAGGTAAGGATCGTACAAGCGGTTTCCCTGGAGGACAGGATCGTTCTTAACGCTGTTATGAATGTGGTGGACCGGCATTTGAAAGTACGTTTTATCCGGACTACTTCCGCATCCATTAAAAACAGGGGAACGCATGACCTTTTACAGTATATCGTTAAAGATATAAAGGATGATCCCGAAGGAACCCTGTTCGGGTACCAGTTCGATATAACGAAATTCTATGAGAGCGTAGACCAGGACGTTTTGCTGGATGCAGTGAAAAGGATGTTCAAGGATAAAATATTGATCGGAATCCTGGAAGAGTGCATCCGCATGATGCCTAAAGGCGTAAGTATCGGGCTAAGATCATCACAGGGGCTTTGTAATTTGCTTCTATCCATTTACCTGGATCACCGGTTAAAGGATCAGGAGGCGGTAGCACATTATTACCGGTATTGTGACGATGGTCTGGTGCTTTCCGGTAGTAAGAAATACCTTTGGAAGGTTAGGGATATCATTCATGAACAGGCCCGTAAAGCCCGCCTGGAGATTAAAAGCAATGATACCGTTTTCCCGATCACCGAAGGTATCGACTTTCTGGGATATGTAACCCGCCCGGATCATGTACGGTTAAGGAAGCGTAACAAACAAAAGTTCGCCCGCAAGATGCACAAGATTAAAAGCAAGAAACGTAGGCAGGAGTTAACCGCTTCATTTTACGGGCTTACGAAACATGCCGATTGCAAGAACTTATTTTATAAACTAACAGGAAAGAAAATGAAAAAATTAAAAGATCTGGGCTACAAGTACAAGCCTAAAGACGGACGGAAACGATTTACCGGGACAAGGATCAAGTCGCCCGAACTGATGAACAAGGATGTGATCGTACTTGATTATGAAAAGGATGTTCCGACGAAAAACGGAAACCGGACTGTTATAAAGCTGGAACTCGACGGCAAGGAGAGAAAGTATTTTACCAGCCTGGAGGAAACACTTTTCATTTGTGAATCAGCGGCAAAAGACGGAGAACTGCCTTTTGAAGCACATTGCGAAGGTGAAGTAAGTGAAAAAGGATTGATAATTATACATTTTACTTGAAATGATACGAATTTATGCAGACAGCAAGGCGGAACCGGTAAGATGTACCAACCGCCGCCGGGGAATCTGGCGTATTACGTGGGATTACCAGGAAACAGAGACACCCGAAGGAGTGCAACGTAGTTACATGGAAGAGACGTTCGATCATCTACCCGCACTGGCAGAAATCAAGGCGGTTATTAATGAATGGTATAACCGGAAGATAACCGACACGATCGAAAGCGGGTACGTATGGAACGGCCTGAAAGTCTGGCTTTCCATGGAGAACCAGATGAATTATAAGACGGCGTACGATCTTGCCTTGCAGACAGGCGGGGAAAACCTTCCTGTTACTTTCAAGCTCGGGGAAGAAGACAACCCGACGTTTTACGAGTTTGCAAGTATGCAGCAACTACAAGAGTTTTACACCGGTGCCGTGAAACATATACAGGAGACACAAAAGGAAGGCTGGGAACTTAAAAAGGCGATAGACTGGAGCGTTTATACGTTGGAGTAGAAAAGTGAAGGGGGAAGCAGGAAACACGTTTCCCCCTCACTTTTGGGGTTATAACATATCATCAAAGGCGTGTATTCCCACTTCGCGTTCATCCTCCAGAACATGTGCGTAAACCATTGTCATAGTTATAGAACTATGTCCCAAAAGGTGGGATAGCGTTACGATATCATGTGTTTTCTTATAATACAAGGTAGCGAATGTATGCCGCCCGGTCTTTGAACTGATATCCTTTGTTATTCCTACTTTACCGGCTATTGTTTTCAATACCCGGTTTATATCCTGATCCGTGGGAAGGTTCATAAACAAGTTACCTTTTGTACGTCCGGCCCGATAATATTCATAGATATAACGTGCCGGGTCCGATAAAGGTACAGTTACCGGTATTTTGGTCTTGCCTCGTGTGTAGTGTAGTTCATTCCCTATGAACTGGTTTATCTGCAATGCTTTTGCATCGCCTATATGCAAAGAAGTAAAACAAAGAAACAGAAAAAAACGGAGTACGTTCTGGGTACATTCTTCCAAGCGGCCGGACCGGTACAAAGCGGTCAGGCGGAGGAGTTCTTCTTCCGTCAGGTATATAACTTCACTTTTGGGGCGACGTATCTTTATGGCCGCGAACGGGTCCTGGTCCATATAACCGCCGCGTATGGCGGCACCTACATATATTTTGATAGTAGCCATGTTACGCCATGCCGTAGAATCCATGTTACCTATTTTGCGAAGATATGCAAAGAAAGACAGGAGAAATTCGTGGGTAATCTCTGAAAATACAAGGCCGGGTGCGAATGTTTCCAGTTTCTTGATGATAGAAACGTGATGTTTCCAGGTACCGAAAGAAATAGTTTTGCTAATTTGTTTGAGGTAAACCCGTGCAAAATCAAAGAAGGTACCAAAATCGGAGGGATTGTTATACTGGCGGAAGAAACTTTCTTTTGTCAGCGTCTCATTTTTAAGACGGGCACGGACAAATATATCGCTTACTCGTGAACGGATATTGGAGATGATTAAATTTTTATCCTTACTTTCTTTGTCCCGGCCTTTTATCACTTCGTTTTGCTCATCCCATTCTTTAGAGGTGACACTTAACCTTACCGCGATTCTTATTTTCTCGCGGTTGATATAAAATTCCACATACAGGGGGAGCCGGTCGGTTTTGCCTTTTTTGCCTTGTCTTACAACTCTTATTGCCGTCATTTTTATATGCCTATTTTATGCCTGTAGAGGGGATATGCCTACAAATATGCCTACACAGGCAGGTTATTAAAAGTTAAACGGGGCGAAAGTAAAACGTTTAATATCAGCTATTTAA
>OHRO01000193.1_pt1 | contig 18314 bp, 10 predicted proteins | sample 1578461 | NCBI WGS metagenome assembly OHRO01 (sample SAMEA3879545, study PRJEB24766) | human gut metagenome | biome: human-associated habitat; feature: feces | place: USA | collected 1985/1987
ATTTGTCACTGATTTTGGTAAAACTTTTGTGTTACATTTAATAATTAATCATTTTCGTTATGAATAAGGCAGATCTTATCAGCGCAGTCGCCGCTGAAGCCGGCTTGAGCAAAGTCGACGCAAAAAAAGCAGTTGAAGCTTTCGTTTCAACTGTAACAAAGGCCCTCCAAGAAGGGGACAAAGTATCATTAATCGGATTCGGAACATTCTCTGTTGCTGAAAGAAGTGCAAGAACAGGTATCAACCCATCCACAAAAGCAACGATTACTATTCCTGCTAAAAAAGTAACCAAGTTCAAACCAGGTGCTGAACTGGCAGACGCAATTAAATAATTGCTATTTTACATAAAAGGACTTAAGGAAAGGGGCGCCAGTACTAGCGCCCTTTCTTCTTCATTTTTCTATTTGAACCTATGAAACCTAAAATGACAACCTTATTTAAATTCCTGATCGGCGCTGCTGTATGCGCATATTCAACACAAGTTCTTCATGCGGAAGATACAAAACTACCTTATTGGAAAGATATTCAGACCCTAGCCGTCAACAAGGAATATCCGCGCACAGCTTTCATGACTTACGACAACCGGACCCAGGCACTGACCGGCGAGTATGAGAACAGCCCTTATTACAAACTACTAAACGGTACATGGAACTTTTATTATGCAGATGCATACAAAGATCTGCCTGCCAACATTGAGCAACCGGATGCCAACATAGCCTGGAAGGAGATTAAAGTACCCGGCAACTGGGAAGTACAGGGCTACGGAGTGGCCATCTACACCAATCATGGATACGAATTCAAACCCAGAAATCCACAACCGCCGCAGTTACCCGAAACCAATCCGGTCGGTGTGTATCAGCGTGATATCGAAATTCCCGCCGATTGGGATGGACGCGACATATTCCTCCGTTTGGAAGGAGCAAAATCCGGTGTATACGTGTATGTCAACGGACAAGAAGTGGGATACAGCGAAGACTCCAAGAATCCGGCAGAATTCTTAATCAACAACTACCTGAAACCCGGCAAAAACTCGCTGGTCATCAAAATATTCCGCTGGAGTACCGGTTCTTATCTGGAGTGCCAGGACTTCTGGCGCATGAGCGGTATTGAACGTGATGTATTCCTGTTCTCACAGCCCAAAACCCACATCAAAGATTTCAATGTGGTGTCTACACTGGACGACACTTATAAGAATGGTATCTTCAAACTGAATGTGGACGTAACCAACCATACAGCAGCCAACAAAGAGGTAACCGTAGCATACGAATTGCTGGATGCCGCAAAGAAAGTGGTTGCAGAAGGTAACACCCCCTGTCCTGTTACAGCAGACGGGCAGAAGAGCATCTCTTTTGAAGCCGCCCTCAGCAACGTCAAGACCTGGACATCAGAACACCCTAACCTGTACCGGTTACTGATATCTCTGAAAGACGGAGAAAAAACAAGCGAAATCATTCCTTATACGGTAGGTTTCCGCCGTTTCGAGATCAAACCAACCGATCAGATAGCCGAAAACGGCAAACCATACGTTTGCTTGTTCGTCAACGGCCAACCCATCAAGCTGAAAGGTGTAAACATACACGAACATAATCCCAAAACAGGACATTATGTTCCCGAAGAGCTGATGCGCAAGGACTTCACCCTGATGAAACAGAACAACATCAACAGCGTGCGCCTCTGCCACTATCCGCAAGACCGCAAGTTCTATGAATTGTGTGATGAATATGGTATCTATGTATATGATGAAGCCAACATAGAAAGCCACGGTATGTATTATAACTTAAGCCGGGGCGGAACATTGGGCAACCATCCCGAATGGCTGAAGCCGCACATGGACCGTACCATTAATATGTACGAGCGTAACAAAAACCATCCCTCTGTAGCCATCTGGTCATTAGGAAACGAAGCCGGAAACGGTTATAATTTCTATCAGACCTATTTATGGCTGAAAGAACGCGAAGTAAAAGGGATGAACCGTCCTGTAAATTATGAACGCGCCCTTTGGGAATGGAACACAGATATGTATGTACCCCAATACCCCAGTGCCGCCTGGCTGGAAGAAATAGGCAAGAAAGGCAGCGACCGTCCCATCGCACCATCCGAATATTCACACGCTATGGGCAATTCCAATGGTAATCTGGCAGCACAATGGAGAGCAATCTACAAGTACCCGAACCTGCAAGGCGGTTACATTTGGGACTGGGTAGACCAAGGTATTCTGGAAACAGACGAAAATGGACGTACCTACTGGGCCTACGGAGGTGATTACGGAACCAATGCACCCAGCGACGGAAACTTCCTATGCAATGGAATCGTAGCTCCGGACCGCACTCCGCATCCGGCCATGACAGAAGTGAAATATGCACATCAGAATGTAGGTTTCGAAGCCATCGACCCGGCTGCCGGCAAATTCCTGGTAAAAAACCGTTTCTACTTCACCAACTTGAAAAAGTATATGATCAGTTATACCGTAAAGGCAAACGGAAAAACAATCAAAGGCGGAAAAGTATCATTAGATATCGAACCGCAAGGTTCCAAAGAACTGAACATCAACCTCAACGGATTGAAACCCAAGGCCGGCACAGAATATTTTGTAGATTTTGTAGTTACCACCACAGAACCGGAGCCCTTGATTCCTGCAGGACACGATATTGCTTCCGAACAATTCCGCCTGCCCATAGAACCATTGGCTATGACCGGACATAAAGCAAGCGGCAAGACTACCGTCAGCACGGATGGTGACATCATCACCGTATTATCACCACGTATGCAGTTCGTTTTCAACAAGAGAAGCGGACTCGTGACTTCATACAAAGTAAACGGTACAGAATATTTCGCTGAAGGTTTTGGTATTCAGCCTAACTTCTGGCGCGCACCGACGGACAATGATTATGGTAACGGTGGGCCTAAGCGCGAGCAAATATGGAAACAGTCCAGCAAGAATTTCAATGTAGCAGATGTTACCACAACAACAGACGGCAACAAGACCGTATTAACAGTCAATTACCTACTGGCGGCAGGCAATCTGTACATCATGAAATATACCATCTATCCCGACGGTGTGGTTCATGCAGGCATCACCTTTACTTCTACCGATATGAAGGCTGCCGACACGGAAGTATCAGAAGCTACCTTAATGGCCACTTTCACACCGGGACAGGATGCTCAACGCCTTGCCTCTTCCAAACTGAACGTACCACGTATCGGTGTACGTTTCCATTTGCCATCCGATATGAACCAGGTAGAATACTTCGGACGCGGACCGGGTGAAAACTACATCGACCGTAATGCAAGCAGCTTCGTTGATCTCTACCGCACTACAGCCGACCAGATGTACACCAACAACTATGTCCGTCCGCAAGAAAACGGACACCGCACCGACACCCGTTGGGTAGAACTGACCCGCAAAGGCGGAAAAGGATTGTTAATACGTGCCGACAGCACTATCGGATTCAATGCCCTGCGCAACTCCGTAGAGGACTTTGACTCGGAAGAAGCTATCAGCCGTCCCCGTCAGTGGACTAACTTCACTCCCGAAGAAGTTGCTAACCATAATGAGGAAAAAGCTAAAAATGTAATACGCCGCATGACACATGTCAATGATATCACCCCACGTAATTTTGTGGAAGTATGTATTGATATGAAGCAACAAGGTGTAGCCGGTTATGACAGCTGGGGAGACCGCCCTCTGCCGGAACATACCCTACCCGCCAATAAGGAATATCATTGGGGATTCACATTGATGCCGGTAAAATAAAAACATAGCAAGCATTCCTTCCTTAATAAGAAGAGTATGTCAGAACTCCGATGGCACTATCATATAGATTGTCATCGGAGTTTCATTTCCCATCCTACATTTCAATTATAACCTGAAAACAAGATCAGTCTGATTTATATTTGCTAGCTTTGTACTCAAAAAATCGAACACATGGAACAACAAGGAGAAATCATACTCTACCAACCGGATGAATCAGTGAGGATGGAAGTGCGCATTGAAGATGAAACAGTGTGGCTGACCCAGGCACAAATAGTAGAACTATTCCAATCCAGCAAAGCCAATATAAGCGAGCATCTAAAGAACATTTATAAATCAGAAGAACTAATCCAAAGTTCAACCGTTCGGAATTTCCGAACAGTTCGCCAAGAAGGCAACAGACAGATTACGCGTAACTTAGAATATTATAATTTAGATGTGATTATATCAGTAGGATACCGTGTAAATACGAAACGAGGAATCCAATTCCGCCAATGGGCTAATAGCCAGGCACATGACCGTTTTCTTATTATAGACCAATCCGACATATATCACATCGGAGCCTCTTTGAAAGATTTGGGAAAGAAACTGTTTGCCTTCTCCAAAATGGATATTCCGGCATCTATCCTCACAAAACTGCTATAAAGATGAGAGAAACAGAGTCCAATAATAAAGTCCTACTAGGCATGAGCGGAGGAACAGACAGTTCCGTAGCCGCCCTTCTATTGCAGGATGCAGGATACGAAGTAACCGGCATCACCTTCCGCTTTTATGAAAAAGAAAATGATACTGAGTATCTGGAGGACGCCCGCGCTTTATGTGAACGTCTGAACATCCCCCATCTCACATACGATGTTCGTGACACCTTCCGGAAAACCATCATTGACTATTTCATCAACGAATATATGGCAGGTCATACCCCGGTTCCCTGTACCTTGTGCAACAACTACCTGAAATGGCCTCTTTTAAAGAAAATATCCGATGAAATGGGAATTTATCACTTCGCTACAGGACATTATGTACGCCGGCGCTTCATCAATGGATGCTATCACATCACTACCGGTGCCGACCCGGATAAAGACCAATCCTTTTTCCTATGGGGGCTGCCACAAGAAATCCTGCAACGTATGCTTCTCCCTATGGGCAACCTGACTAAAGCCCGTGTCCGTGAAATCGCGGCAGAGCGTGGTTTTCTGAAAGCCGCCCATAAACGGGACAGTCTGGGAGTCTGCTTCTGCCCCATGGACTACCACACATTCCTACATAAGGAATTACCTGAAGGAAGTATCCTACCGGGTAAATTCTTCGATGAAATGGGGAATTTTATCGCACGGCACAAAGGTTATCCTTTCTATACCATCGGCCAGCGGAGAGGATTGGGCATAGATCTTAATCGGGCTGTCTTTGTCAAAGAAATCATTCCGGCAGAAAACAAAGTCATACTGAGCGACTTGAAAGCACTGGAAAAAACAGAAATGAGACTGAAAGAATGGCACATCACCAATCCCGCTTTATTACTAAACAAGGACGACATCATCGTCAAAATACGCTATCGGAAACAAGCCAACCGCTGCACAGTAACCCTGCAACCGGATAACACCCTGCATGTACAACTGCACGAGCCGCTGACAGCCATTGCTCCGGGACAGGCAGCCGCTTTCTATAGGGATGATGTAGTACTGGGTGGGGGCATTATCATCTAATTCCAGACACTTTCAAATCATATTTCAGTCCTCTTTTTTGCTGCTTCAAGATTTTCTTGATAACTTTCCGTCGTTTTTCACCTTCAGGTCGAGAAACCTGAAAGTGAAAATAGACATATATCCGGATCAAACCTTAAATAAATAAAGATGAAAAGTAGAAATTATGCAGGCATATCCTTACTTGCCTCATTGGCCGCCTGTAACTCTGCAACAGCAGAAACCGTTCAAAAAAACAGTACGCAGGACCCCCAAAAGCCCAATGTTATCGTTATTCTGGCAGATGACCTGGGATATGGAGATTTAAAATGTTACGGAGCCAAGAATATAGAAACTCCCCATGTTGACAAACTGGCATCGGAAGGCATTCGTTTTACTAATGCACATACCGTAGCCGCTACCAGCACCCCATCCCGCTACTCCTTGCTGACAGGAGAATATGCATGGCGCAGACCGGACACGGACATTGCCGCAGGAGATGTAAAAATGATTATCCGTCCCGAACAATACACCATGGCAGACATGTTTAAAAGTGCCGGATATGCTACAGCCGCCATCGGCAAATGGCATCTGGGCCTGGGAGACAAGACAGGCGGACAGGATTGGAATGCTCCTTTACCAGCCGCTTTAGGTGACTTAGGCTTTGACTATCACTATATCATGGCCGCTACAGCCGACCGTGTACCTTGTGTATTTATAGAAAACGGCAAGGTAGCCAACTATGATCCGTCCGATCCCATAGAAGTGAGTTACACCAAGAACTTTCCGGGAGAACCGACCGGCAAAGATAATCCCGAATTACTGTATAACCTACATCCCAGCAACGGACATGACATGTCCATCGTCAATGGCATCAGCCGCATCGGATTTATGAAAGGGGGCGGAAAAGCACTTTGGAAAGACGAGAACATTGCCGATTCCATCACCGTTCATGCCATCGACTTTATCAAACAGCATAAAGACGAGCCTTTCTTTATGTATTTTGCAACCAATGATGTACACGTTCCTCGTTTTCCCCATGACCGCTTCCGTGGAAAGAATCCTATGGGACTACGCGGAGACGCAATCGCCCAATTCGACTGGACGGTAGGCCAGCTGATGGAAACATTGGACCAACTTGGACTAACTGAAAACACGCTGATTATTCTATCCAGCGACAATGGTCCGGTTGTAGACGACGGATATAAGGACAAGGCAGAAGAGCTGTTGAACGGACATACACCTTCCGGTCCGTGGAGAGGAAACAAATACAGCGCTTTCGAGGGTGGAACAGCCGTCCCGGTCATTGTCCGCTGGCCACAGAAGATAAAACAGACAGGAGACTCGGACGTATTAATGTCACAGATTGACTGGCTAGCCTCTTTAGGAGCTTTGATCAACGCCAGATTACCTAAAGGCAGCGCTCCGGACAGTTATGACCGTTTAGGGAATCTGATAGGAACCGACAAGACAGACCGCCCCTGGATTGTGGAACAATCCATGAACCACACGTTGTCCGTCCGTACCAAAGACTGGAAATACATTGAACCGAATGATGATCCGACCACTTTCATGAAAGCAGAAAAAATAGAAACCGGAAACCTGAACGTTCCCCAGTTATATGAAATGGAAAAGGTGAGCGAACAAGAGAATGTAGCAGAAAAGTATCCTGAGAAAGTATTTGAGTTGCAGACCATTCTGAGGCAAGTACGCAATAAGAGAATAAAGATGTAAACAGGACTCATCCAATAAGAGGATATTTCAAAAATCCGAAATAACCATCAAATGTTCCACCGTATGGGCAGGCCCATGAGCCCGCCCATACAACATAACGACAACAAAAATCACTTTTGACTCATTTACATAAAACACAAAAGCATTCCATCACAATAACTCGCTCATTACCAAGAACTTCCAGTGAAACAATCTTTCAAATTCTCCTCAATCGGTATGCCGGTGGCGAAATACATCTGCTTCGGGGATTCTCTCGGACAGAATGTAAAATCAGCCCCTCGTTACCTCCCGGTAGCTCGTAGGCATCAGAAGAACCTATTCTCATCGTGTCTTCACCTCACTCCATTTGATATTTCACCCAGGTGCAGCAGTTATTCCACTTGTGTGAAAGCGGCTGTTCACCTAAGCGAAGCCACCTCTTCACCTTAGTGAAGCAATGAACGCACCCGAACAAAAATACGCCTTATGACGCTCTCCTGCAAGGAAACAACCGTAGCTATGACACAGGAATCAGAACAACCGATATCCGTCAAACCAAATTTGGCAGCGGAGAATGGCAAACCGTTTCAGGGGGATTTAGAATGTATTTTCACGGTACATTACTGATTTACAGCAAAATACCGTGAGCAATCCAAGATGACAATATACGTATAATCAAAAAAACTCCCTTGGTACAACCAAGGGAGACAGGTATACATTTCCTTTAAAAGTTCCGGATGCAATTGGGATTATAAAGCAGCCCTTCGGCTGCTTTATGTTTCTCTATACCTCTGTGTTAGCATTTAAAGGAATGATTCATCTTTTACTTATTACTTGCCTTAACAAACTTGTAAAGCACGAAAGTCTTGGGCGCCATCTCTACATTCAGTACATTACCCTCAATCGTAACATCACTTTCTTTCGGAGTGATGACATTCGGATGCTCTACCGTGTTATCTTTATCCAAATCGGCAGACTGGAGCGTGATGCATTTACCTTCCACAAGTTTATCACTGTTCTTCAATCCGTTGAAAGTCACTGATACCGGTTGTGCCTTATCCGAAGTATTGGCAATTTTCACGATACAAGCCTTTTCATCCTTATCCCATACGGCACTGGCAAACAGACCATCCTGTCCTTCCTGACCGCTCACAGCTTTTTTATCCATTGTCAGCGGCAATACATGCGTGCCTTTATTATGACTGTACAACTGTTGTACATAGTAACTGCAAGTACGGACGGAATTCAGATTATCAAACCAAATCAAATCCGGACGCCACTGCCACCCTTCCACATGAGCAAACAAAGGCGCATAAGTAGCCATGTGTACCACATCGGCATTGCGTTCCAGTCCGGTCATGAACGCAGCTTCCATTAAAGCAGCATTAAAATGGTTCCATTTCTTGCCTTTTCCATGACAAGCATATTCTCCGGCAAAGACCTTCGGACCTTTGCGGTCGTAATTGTCATAACGGTTACCTTGTGCCAGGAACCAGCTTTCGGGACGATAGAAATGCTCATCCACCAAATCCACTTTCAGATTTTTCATTTCCGGCCATAAGTAATCAAAGTCTTTACCTTCAGACTGAGGTCCCGAACTGCCGACAATCTTGATTTCGGGATGCGCCTTACGAAGCACCTCGACAAACTGTTTCAGACGTTCCGGATATTCCGGTCCCCATTGTTCGTTGCCAATACCCAAGAACTTCAAGTTGAAGGGAGCAGGATGTCCCATATCCGCACGAACTTTTCCCCAAGTAGTCGTAACATCACCATTGGCAAATTCAATCAGATCCAATGCATCCTGTATATACGAATCAAGTTTGGACAAGCTGACCTGCTGGTCGGGGTCATTCTGATACTGGCATACCAGTCCGCAGTTCAGAATAGGCAACGGTTCGGCGCCTATATCCTCCGACAACTGGAAATACTCAAAGAAGCCCAGTCCGTAAGTCTGGAAATAATCGGGGAAGAAACGATGCTTGAACGTATAATGCCAGCGGTTTTCATTCAACGGACGATTCTCTACCGCACCTACTGTTTTTTTCCATTCGTAACGGGTAGCCTCATCCGTACCTTCCACAATACAGCCGCCGGGAAAACGGAAAACACCGGGTTTGATATCATATAAAGCCTGCACCAAGTCCTTGCGAAGCCCGTTCTTACGTTCTTTCCAAGTATCCACAGGGAAAAGAGAAACATGTTCCAGATCCACCGTTCCCGCACTTTCAAGGAAAATACGGAGATGAGCCTTGGGTTCCGTTCTCGGCGATTTCAATATCACCTCATATTGTTTCCAATCCTTCGAGTTCACTGTCAGTTCTTTTGACTCAAAAGCCTGACGTTCCTCCATCGTATCATTCTTGATCAATTCAATGCGAAGTTTCTGGTTCTCACCACGTGCCCATACGGAAAAACGGTACTCGGCTCCTTCCTTGACACCTATACCGAAGAAACCTTCGTTTTCAATCCCTGTATGTTTTTCCCTGTGCCCGGAATTACCCAGACGGACATAATGCGGATTTCGTTCAAACGGCCCGTCATCCATCAAGGTCACGTTACCGAAAACATTCCACCCCATAAAACGTTGCGGGAATTCGAATGAACGGTTCTTTACCAGTTCGGCATACAATCCTCCGTCGGCTCCATAATTAATGTCCTCAAAAAACAAACCATACATGGTTGGTTGTATTTCCGCACCAAGTTTATTGGTCTGCACGACCATGTTGTGCGCATTCTGTGCATGTAGCGCTACTCCGGCAGCAAATACCCATGCTGTGAATAGAGTTCGGTGTAATTTCATGATAGTAATATTATTAATTTTTATTAGTTAATTCTCTTTCCCCATACAGAATGCCCTTGAGCATCCAGACCGGTAAAGAGAATGGTTTCTGTTTCATTTTCCCAATCGTGTCCGGCAAAGATAATCAAATTGTTAATATCTTCTGTGGCTGTTTTTATAGTAAGAAGTTGTTTTTTAACATTAAAATCCCAAGTTGCATCTCCAACACTGCCATCTGCTTCCAAAACGACACGGGCAGACAATGCCTGCTCCCCATTTCGCAAGTCTCCTTCGCCCCACATTATCTGACCGGCCTCCAAGCTACGTTCCAGAGGCGGCTCCTGAAGACGGATAATTTCCCACTCACCTGCCAAATCTTCTTTAGTGAAAGAGCGCGGAGCAGTACCTGCATAGCGTTCGGGAGAAACCACAGGCCATCCGTTTACAGTAAAGAACACTTCACGTACATGCAGATCCATCAACTGGTTCTGAGGAGAGAGCCGTCCCTGATGAGCCATAAAATAACGGCCGTCACCGGCATCAATAAGACCGCAATGAGCCGTTCCCGCCCATCCCGGATGATTTTCGAAGCGGTAAGGAGCTGTCAAAATGGGAACATTATTCGTTGTATCTTTTATATCCTCTCCATAGAAATCCACAAAAGGCCCTTCGGGAAAATCGGAATAAGCGACACGTACATTATAGGTAGTCATCAGCGGATCGTAGGATGTAAACAGATAATATTTGCCAAGTTCCGGCTGATACATGATTTCCGGCGCTTCCAGATTGTCTTTCCGGTAATTGGCCCGGCGTGCTATCAAGTGCCCATGATCCTCCGGCTGCATAGTCATTCCTGTTTCGGGACTCAGTTCCACACAGTACAGACCGCCGAAATAAGAGCCATAATGCATCCACCACTTTCCGGTTTCCGGGTCCTCAATAACAGAAGGGTCTATGGCATTCATCGCATCCCCTTCCCCTGTCTTGACCACACACCCTTTCTGTATCCAGGGACCTTCGGGAGAATCCGACTCGGCCATACCGATATAGGATGTATTCCTGCCGAATGCCGATACACAATAATACAAACGATAAATACCCTGATAAGGCATCAGGAAGGGAGCCCAAATGTTAGTCGCCCCTTTTCCTTCCGCCTGACTATGGACCCATTCTATAGCCGGAGCAGGTATTTCGGGAAAGGCCCATCCCACAAAATCCCAATGTACCAGATCTTTTGATTTGCGTACCTGGATAAAACCTAACGGTACATTCTTCTCTTCCGCCTCTTTCCGGTTCTCGGCAAAGATAGCATCAGTGGAATACATATAATAGGTATCCCCTATTTTTTTACAGGCCGGATCGTGTACATTATACGTTCCCCACTGCTTGTAATTTTCCATAGACGAAAGGGCGGTATAATCATCCACCCAAGGATTCGGTGAAGGAACAGGCACGAAAGCCGTAGGTGCATTGCATGATACCAATGCCCCTACGACCAACAGGCCTAAACCAACCAACCTATTTATTATTAACCTCTTCATGTCCATGAATAATCTTTGAGGAAAAAATTGCTGTTTCATAGTATTTTGTTTATTATATGACCATTTGCTAATGTACTAATTTGTCAATGGCCATGTGGCATATAGCGCAGCCAATTGGCACATTGGCATATTGACACATTGACTAATTATTATTAATGCAAATATAGCTGCAACCAAAAGCTCGCCAGGTGGACAATATCGCTTAAAGGGTGGACATTTGTACAGCAGAGGGATAAAAATGATTTGTTTGTTTTTAAGGAAAAACGAAAAGGTATATCTTTGTTTCCATAATGGTATATTCTTACGTCATTAATGAACTATACACTATGAAAAGACATTCTTTGCTATTTGCTCTGTTCATCTTTCTGTCGAGCCTGTCTATACAAGCTGAAGGGACCGCCGGAAAATGGTCTGAACGCTATAACGTCACCGCTATTACGATGGATGAAGGACTGCCTCACAACTTCGTGGACGATATATTGAAAGACAGCCAGGGCTTTTTATGGATTGCCACCCGTGGGGAAGGAATCGCCCGTTATGACGGTTATGAATTTACCGCCTTCAATATGGGAAGCACCCACACCAAACTACGAAGCAACTTCATAAACAAACTGTGTGAGGATAACTTCAAGCGTATTTGGGCTGTCAGTGAAATGGGTATTGACATATTGGATATACAAACCATGCAGACTGTACAAGTCGCTGATACGAAAGACAAACTTATTTCACTGTGCAACCGCCCCTCCCATCTCATTCTCCATAGCAAAGCGGGAAATATTTGGGTTTGTTCGGAAAACAATTTATTCAAAATTACCTTTGACAAACAAGGAAATATAAGACAGATCATTAAAATATGCGAAGTGCCGGCAGGAGAATCCGTCCGGACTATTTGTGAGGTGGAAGACTATCTTTGGATAAACTACAAAGACGGTATCTACCGCATCAAAGAATCGGCTATGGAAGTACAGGAACCCACATTCATTTCATCTGCCCTGCAATTACCCGGTGTGTCCATACAAGTAATCTGCCGGAAAGAAAATGAAATTTGGATTGGCAGCGCACAAGGCCTTTTCCGATACAATATGGATACGGAACTGATGAAGCATTATATGTACGATCCGAATGACAACAACTCGCTTTCCCAAAACTTTATCACAGACATAGCAGAAACAGGAGAACATACCATGCTGGTCGCCACCCTAAAAGGTATAAACCTTTATAATGCGTTGACAGACAATTTTGAGCGGATAAATAAAGATACCGGAGAAGGAGAAATTGTACAAAACACATTGAACTGTGACTTCGTAAACTGTCTGCTGACCGATGGTGACATTATCTGGGTAGGAACCGAAGTGGGAGGGCTGAACAAGATGAGCCGCCGGATGCTGTTGGTACAAAACTATTATCATATTCCCACCATTCCCGGAAGTCTTTCCCAAAATCCCGTCAATGCCATTTATGAAGACCCGTCGGGTGTTTTATGGGTAGGAACCGTAGAAGGAGGTTTAAACCGGCGGGCTCCCGGCAGCAACACTTTTGAACACTATACCACTGATGCACCCGCCCACCTAAGCCATAATACCGTCAGTTGTTTTACCAGCGATAACGATGGAAGACTCTGGATAGGAACCTGGGGAGGAGGCATAGGATGGATAGACATGAAAAATCCGCAGAACAAACAATTCCACCACATAGAAATACCCGAATACGGAGACTTCTCATGGGGATGGGCCGGAAGTATCTGCTATGACCACTTGAATAATGCCATCTGGGTGGGAACCAGTACCAATATCTATGTTTACGACTTGAAAACACAAACGCTCACCGAACCATTCAAGGGTATGAACCTAGGTGGAATTGAAGGCTGTACAGGATACTATATAGATAAGGATAACCACCTGTGGCTGGGACTTACAGAAGGACTTTGCCGAATAGATCTAAGCAGTTTGAAAGCCCCCAGACTGATTTATCAACTCTGGAGGATCAAGCTGGACGAACCGGAATCAAAGTTGAAGGAAAGGGTAACCTACATCACCCAGTCTAAAGACGGAACCCTATGGATAGGCAGCAACGGATATGGTTTCTACAAATCCTCACCAACAGAAAACGGAGAATATACCTTCCGCTCCTTCACCACCGAAGACGGACTGATAAACAACAGTGTCCGCTGCATATCGGAAGATAAAGAAGGGTATCTTTGGATTACCACCACCAACGGACTCTCCCGCTTCAATCCTAACAACAACAGTTTCTTCAACTATACCCGGAAAGACGGACTATTATCCAACCAGTTCTATTGGAACGCAATATGCCGTGCCGCCAATGGAGATTTGTATATAGGAAGTACTAAAGGGCTGTCTGTGGTCAAACCAGTCATAGACACAAATCCCAAGGAGGCTGTTCCTTTGGCATTCACCCATGTTCGTGTGGCCAATGAAGAGCGATTGTACACAAACGGCACCCTACAGTTACACGAACGCGACAAATCTCTCTATATTGAATTTGCCGCACTGGATTATGATGCATCGACATTCGCCAATTATTATTACCGCTTGAAAGGATTTGACGACAAATGGATAAAAGTGCCGGCCAACAGGCGACAAGCCGCCTATACCAACCTGCGTCCCGGCAACTATACTTTCGAACTGCGTTATGCCCCCGACGGCAAACAATGGCTGGAAGAAATGGCAGAACTCCACATTGCCGTATCACCTTATTTCTATAAAACCATCTGGTTCATTCTGTCCATATTGGTTCTTCTATCTTTCCTTATATATAAGGTATTATCATGGAGGCTTCGTTCGTTAAAAGAACAACAAGAAATACTCCACATCAAAGTAGAGGAACGTACCCGTGAACTGGAAGAACAAAAAAAACTACTTTCCACTCAGGCAAGCGAGCTCTATCGTCAAAACCAACTATTGAAACAGCAAAACGAAAAAGTAACCAAACAAAAAGGGCAACTGATACAAATGTCAAAGAAAGTACAGGAATTGACGGTTGACAAACTCGCCTTCTTCACCAATATCACCCATGAATTCCGTACTCCGTTGACATTAATCGTAGGACCTATAGAAAGGGCATTGAAACTAAGCTACAATCCTCAAGTCATTGAACAATTACATTTTGTGGAGCGCAACTCAAAATATCTGCTCTCACTGGTCAACCAATTAATGGACTTCCGCAAAGTAGAATCAGGGAAAATGGAAATTGTCCGCAACCCGGGCAACTTTGCCAAGTTACTCAATGAACTGCTGGTTCCCTTCGACGCATATGCATCCGAAAGAGGAATAACCATCGAACGTCGTTTCCGCCTTCCTTCATGTGAAATCATGTACGATGAGGATGCCATGCATAAAGTGATTGTCAATTTGATAGGAAATGCTTTGAAATTTACCCCCAAAGGAGGACAAATTACCATCTATGCCACCCCCTTCCGCCAGGAAGAGCAGGAAAAGTTGTTCATCTGTATCCGGGATACGGGGCCAGGACTGCCCGAAGAAGAGATAGACAAAGTATTCAACCGCTTCTACCAATCACAAAACAAGACGCATTCCTCTATCAACGGACAAAGCGGGACCGGAATCGGCCTCTATCTATGCAAACGAATTGTCCAGTTGCATGGAGGTTCAATTTGTGCCAAGAATAATCAGAGCAAAGGATGTTCTTTCCGTATTTTACTTCCTTTGCAATATGCCGATGCAGACAGTCTGCCCGCACCAACAGAGCAAATTAAAGAACCGGTAGGATCTCCGCTGGCCTTGCAACCTGCCACCAATGAAAAACTGACGATTCTGGTAGTAGAAGACAACAAAGATATGCGCGACTATATCCGTTCCATTCTGGCCGAATATTATAACGTGCTCGAAGCATCCCAAGGTGAAGAAGCATTGACTGTGCTCCAATCCCAGAACGTGGATTTTATTGTTAGCGACCTGATGATGCCTGTCATGGATGGTATGGAACTGTCCCGCCGGGTAAAATCCAATTTCGCCATCTCACATATCCCCTTCCTGATGCTCACAGCCAAAACATCCAACGAATCGCGTATCGAAAGCTTCCGTATAGGTGTAGACGAATACCTGCTGAAACCATTTGATGATACTTTGCTGCTGGCCCGGATATCCAATATACTGGAAAACCGCAAACGTTTCCAACAAAAGTTCTCATACAGTATGGATGTGGATGCACTGAATATCGAAAAAGAATCCAGTGACAAGAAATTCCTGGACAAGGCGATGCAGATTGTGAAAGAAAACTATAAGAACTCCTATTACGAAATAAGCGATTTCATCGAAGCAATGGGGGTAAGCAAAAGTTTGATGAACAAAAAAATGCAAAATCTGACGGGACAGTCTGCCGGACAATTCATGCGTAACTACCGGCTGAATCTTGCGCGGGAACTTATTATCCGTAACCGGCTGACGCACAATATGAACATATCCGAAATAGCATACGAAGTGGGATTCAATGACCCCAAATACTTCACACGCTGCTTTACAAAACATTTCGGAACAACACCCAGTTCGATGATGGAGAATGGAACCGACTGACTTATTCCAGAGCGTAAAATGAACGGATTGTATACCATAAATGCTCCGTTTTTCTACGCTCTCGCCTCGCTAAATAAATTATCTTTGCTCTACATTATAATAGCATATTTAATACCCATGAAAAAACAATTTATGACTTGGCTGCTTGCCATCACTACAATGTCAGCTTTTGCCCAACAAGCTACAGTTACAGGACCCGATTCCTTTTTGAAAGTAAATGTATCCATAAAACAGGGTATCCCCGTTTATTCCGTTACCTATAAGGACAAGACCATCCTGGAAGATTCACCTTTAGGTTTCATTGCCAATGTGGGGGACTTCAGCCGAGATATGACTTTCACCGGACAAAAAGAGAATAAAATAGATAAGACCTATACACAAGACCGTATCAAACAATCACAAATTCATTATCAAGCCGCGTAAGCAACAACGATATTGCTTTCCGCTACGAAATGCCCAAATATGGCGATACGGGAAGCATCGTGATAGAAAAAGAAACTACCGGTTTTGACTTCCCCTCCTTCACCACTACTTTCCTGTGCCCGCAAAGTGACGCCATGATAGGTTGGAAACGTACCAAGCCCAGTTATGAGGAAGAATATAAGGCTGACGCTCCTATGAATGTACGTTCACAATATGGGCACGGTTACACATTTCCTTGTCTGTTCCATGTAGGAGAAAATGGCTGGGCACTTATCAGTGAAACCGGAGTAGACAGCAAATACTGTGGTTCACACCTGAGCGATGCCACCGCCGACGGACTTTATACCCTCGCTTTCCCCATGCCCGAAGAAAACAACGGTAACGGTACGGCATCTCCCGGTCTTGCATTGCCCGGTTCCACTCCTTGGCGTACTATTACTGTAGGCGAAAACCTGAAGCCCATTGTAGAAACAACGATTCCATGGGATGTCGTGGAACCTCTTTACCCAACGGAGCATACATACAAAATGGGACGCGGAACCTGGAGCTGGATACTTTGGCAAGATGGCAGCATCAATTTCGACGATCAGAAAAAATATGTAGATCTTGCTGCCGCCATGGGATATGAATATGTATTGATAGACAACTGGTGGGATACCAACATCGGCCGTGAACGTATGAAAGACTTCATAGACTATGCACACAGTAAAAATGTAGATGTATTTTTATGGTATAGTTCCAGCGGCTACTGGAATGATATCGTACAAGGTCCTACCAATTACATGGACAATCCCATTATCCGTAAAAAGGAAATGAAATGGCTGCATAATATAGGAGTAAAAGGAATCAAAGTAGACTTCTTCGGAGGTGACAAGCAGGAAACCATGCGTCTGTACGAAGCCATCCTGAGCGATGCGGATGATAATGGACTGATGGTCATTTTCCACGGCTGTACCCTTCCTCGGGGATGGGAGCGTATGTATCCTAATTATGTAGGAAGCGAAGCCGTGCTCGCATCGGAAAACCTGATTTTCCAACAACATTTTTGCGATGAAGAAGCATTTAATGCCTGTCTGCATCCATTTATCCGCAACACCATCGGTTGCATGGAGTTTGGCGGCACATTCCTCAACAAACGCCTCAACCGCAACAATGACGGCGGAAGCATACGCAAGACCACTGATGTATTCCAACTGGCAACAGCCGTTTTATTCCAAAATCCTATTCAGAATTTTGCGTTGGCGCCTAATAACCTGACCGATGCCCCCCAAGTTTGTTTGGATTTCATGAAGCAAGTTCCCACCACATGGGACGAAACAAGATTCATTGACGGCTATCCGGGCAAATACGTAGTACTGGCACGTCGGCATGCCGATAAATGGTACATAGCCGGAATCAATGCACAAAAAGAACCGCTGAAATTAAAGTTGAACCTTCCCATGTGTACTAAAGGAGATAAAGTGATGCTTTATCAGGACGATAAAAAACTAAATCCTCACGCTGAAGAGATAACATTAAAAAAGAATGATGAAGTCAGCATTACGATGCAGGCGGAAGGAGGATTTTTACTTGGGAAATAATTCCTTTCAGAGAATTTTATTTGTATTTTATCCCTCATGTAGCCGGACAGTCCTTCACCAGGTTGTCCGGCTACATGACTTTATATAAAAAAAGCCTTCTCCTAAGCCTATCTCACCACCTCCAAAAGACGCAAACTATAAGCGGAATAAATACATTTTTTTCCATTATCCATTCGTCCACCCTATAAAACCGTTTGTCCACCCCTGTTTACGGTGTAAATTATACTTTTGTCATGCAATCGGTGCTCAATCTTTCGGAAGAGAACCCTGCTTTTAAAGTCTAATCCTAATC
>OHRO01000205.1_pt1 | contig 17633 bp, 18 predicted proteins | sample 1578461 | NCBI WGS metagenome assembly OHRO01 (sample SAMEA3879545, study PRJEB24766) | human gut metagenome | biome: human-associated habitat; feature: feces | place: USA | collected 1985/1987
ACTTTTTTGTTATATACTACCCAAAAAGATAGTGTAGGGAAGAGAAAAATGAAATGTCCAAGTACCTTTAACTGCCCGGTTGAAGCAACCCTCGATTTGATTGGTGGGAAATATAAAGCACTTATTCTGTGGCATTTGATTGATAATACCTTGCGCTTTAATGAGATAGGAAAGTTGATTCCCAAGGCTACGCCTAAAATGCTGACACAGCAGCTCCGGGAGCTTGAAAATGATAACTTAGTTATTCGGAAAGTTTATCCTGTTGTGCCGCCAAAGGTAGAATATTCGCTCAGCGACTTTGGGAGAAGCATCATTCCTATTTTGGATGCGATGTGTAAATGGGGAGAAAACTATCTGGCAGATGCAAGCAAGAAGTAATCCTTAAAAGACAGTTGCATCCTGAACGTAAATACGTTATAATACTCACAGAGATCCCGCTGGTTGTGTGATACTATCCTGATACTAAAAAATCAGCAAGCCACATCTAGCACAGCAATCTCATGGAAAAGTGAACATCCAAGAATAGACTTACTAAACAAATTTGCTTAGTAAAGAAATAAACTTACCGAGCTCGAGTAATGGATCAAAATGCCGAAAGCCTGTATTCATGCGGGTTTTCGGCATTTGTTTTTATCAATGCATAAGGAAAGGGAAAGAAGGAATAGGTTATGCTGCCGACAAGAGATGAAGCAATGGCGTTGCTTCGGGATGGTCTATCAAATAATCCGGGGCCTTGGGGAAAACATAGTTTAACAGCAGCACATTGTGCAGAAAAAATAGCAGCGGCATGTGGAGATATGGATGCGGAGAAGGCTTATGTTTTAGGCTTACTGCATGATATAGGAAGAAAATTTGGCGTAAGACATCTTGGCCATGTTTCCGATGGGTACAGATTTATGATGTCGCTTGGATATGATGAGGCGGCAAAAATCTGTTTGACGCATTCTTTTAACAATCACACGGTGGATGAATACATTGGAAAGCTTGATGTTTCAGATGAAGAAATGAAAATGATTAAGACTGAATTGGCCAGGATAGTATACGATGATTATGACCGGCTGATTCAATTGTGTGATAGTCTGGCAGGAGCGGAAGGGGTTCTGGATATAGAAGATAGAATGAACGATGTAAAGAAACGGTATGGCTTTTATCCGCAAGACAAGTGGGATTCCAATATGAGATTGAAGAAGGACATCTACCTTGTTTGTGAGAAAGACTCATTTGTGCCGGAAGAGATAGGATGATCGAAGGCCTTGTGAATGGGTTTCCTGATGGGAGACTTTATGTTATAATAAGCAGATAGCGAGGTGAAGTGTATGAAAAAAACAAGGGATCTGTTCTGGACTTTTTTGAAGATCGGTGCGTTCACGTTTGGCGGCGGCTACGCAATGGTGGCCCTGCTGGAACGGGAATTTGTGGAGGACAAGCAGTGGCTGAGCCGGGAGGAATTTCTCGATATGGTCGCCATTGCGGAGTCCACACCGGGCCCTGTGGCGGTGAACAGCGCCACCTATGTGGGGTATAAGATCGAAGGGGTAGAGGGGGCTGCGGCATCCACGCTGGCGGTCTGCCTGCCTTCGTTTGTGGTCATCTACCTGATCTCACTGGTGTTTGACCGGTTCTTGCAGCTGTCGGCAGTGGCAAGCGCGTTCCGGGGCATTCAGGTCTGCGTCATCTATCTGATCCTTTCGGCGGGGATGAAGATGCTGAAAAGCCTGTCCGGCACGGCCTTCAACAGGATCATCGTTGCCGGTGTTGTGGCGGCCATGGTGGGCTGCTCGGTGGCGGCGGTGTCCTTCTCGTCCCTCTACTACATCCTGCTCTGCGGGGCGGCAGGGGTGCTGCTCTACCTGTTAAAAAAGCTGCGGAAGGAGGATAGAGCATGATCTACCTCCAACTGTTCCTCAATTTTCTGATGATCGGAGCGCTCTCCTTTGGCGGCGGCTACGGGATGATCTCGCTGGTGCGGGAGACCGTGCTGCGTCATGGCTGGCTGACCGAAGCAGAATTCCTGAGCTTTGTCGCCGTTTCGGAGTCCACCCCGGGCCCGCTGGCAATCAATATGGCAACCTTTATCGGTTCATCGCAGGGCGGCTTTCCGGGGGCGCTGATCGCTACGCTGGGTGTGGTGCTGCCCTCGTTCTTCATCATCCTGCTGATCGCGGCGGTGCTGAAAAACCTGATGAAGTATGCGGGTGTGGAAGCCTTTCTTTCCGGTGTGCGGCCCTGTGTGGTGGCCATGATCCTGGCGACCGCGCTGAATATGATGCTCTCCACGCTGGGCGGCATCAAAACGCTGGCGGATGGATTTGCACCGGATGCGAGATCGATCCTTGTGTTCGCTGTTTTATGGGCGGTGCATTTTGTCTGGAAGAAGCGGACGCAAAAAGCCCCGTCGCCCATCGGAATGATCCTGTTGGCGGCGGGACTGGGAATCCTGTTCTGGGGCGTATGAGAGATCATCGCCTTTTTTTGTGGCTCAGTGTTCCACGAATTCGCCGCGCAGGGCGAACATGTGGTCCATGGGGCCGGAGCCTTTGCCCAGATTGAGCATGGCGGACAGGCAGCCTGAAATATATGCCTTGGCCCACTCTACGGCGGCATCCAGGGGATAGCCCTTTGCCAGATTGGAGGCAATGGCGCTGGACAGGGTGCAGCCGGTGCCGTGGGTGTTGGGGTTGGCGATGCGCTCGCCGTGGAACCATTTGCCGCTGCCGTTGCGCCAGAGCAGATCGTCGGCATCATTCACCTTGTGGCCGCCCTTGCAGAGCACGGCACAGCCGTATTTTTCGCTGATGCACTTTGCAGCGGCCTCCATCCCGGCGGCATCGGTGATGGTCATGCCGGACAAGATCTCGGCCTCCGGAATGTTGGGCGTGACCACCTCGGCCATGGGCAGAAGCTGCCCGGTCAGGATCTGGATGGCGCTGTCCTGCAGCAGCTTGGAGCCGGAGGTGGCCACCATCACGGGATCGACCACGATGTGTTTTGCATCATACTGGCGCAGCTTTTTGGCAATGGTCTCAATGAGCGCAGACGACGACACCATGCCGATCTTGATGGCATCCGGGTAGATATCGGTGAACACCGCATCCAGCTGTTGGGCCAGAAATTCGGGTGTAGTCTCAAAGATTCCGGTCACGCCGGTGGTGTTCTGGGCCGTCAGAGCAGTGATGGCGCTCAGGGCAAACACGCCGTTGGCGGTCATGGTCTTGATGTCGGCCTGAATGCCTGCACCGCCGCTGGAATCGCTTCCGGCAATGGTCAATGCTGTTTTCATAAGGAAAATCCCCCTTTTTCCTCTCAGCATAGCACAGTCCGGCGGCATTTGCAAGGAAAACCGGCCCGCCCTCTTTTCTGCCGGAGAAAAGCGTGATAAAATAAGGCAAAAACGAAACTGGGGGAGAATACAATGAACATCACGGTATATCTGGGCGCAAACGAGGGCAATGATCCGGCCCTGAAGCAGGCGGTGCAGGAGCTGGGAAGGTGGATCGGGGAGAGCGGGAACGCGCTGGTGTACGGCGGCTCCCGCTGCGGCCTGATGGGAGAGATCGCCGAAAGCACCCTGAACGCCGGGGGCAAAGTGACCGGCGTGGAACCGGAGTTTTTCGTGCAGGGAGAGCTGCAGCACGAGGGGCTGACGGAGCTGATCGTGACAAAGGATATGACAGAGCGCAAAACAAAGATGATCGCGCTGGGGGATGCGTTTATTGCATTTCCCGGCGGCACCGGCACACTGGAGGAGATCACCGAGGTGATGTCTAAGGTGTCGCTCAGGCATCTGGATGCGCCCTGCATCCTCTATAACCTGAATGGTTACTACGATGGCCTGAAAGCTCTGCTTGCCCGGATGATCGAAAAGGGGCTCTCCTCCCCGGAACGCCAGCAGGGGATCTATTTTGTAGAGAATCTGGAGCAGATCAAGGAAATTTTGCAGAAATTGTTTTGAAGATCCTGTTTAGGGTCGCTCTCTGCACACCTCCTGCCGCCTTGGCATAGACCGGGAAAAGGGGGAGTGCGATTTGGAACAGATTTTCCTGACGGCGGCAGTGCTGCTGCTGCCGATGCTCTGCACCACGGCCGGTGCGGCTGGTGTGTTCCTGCTACGGAAGACCGGGGAGCCTGCCACCCGGCGGATGCTCTGCGGCATGGCGGCGGGTATTATGCTGGCGGCCAGTGTATGGAGCCTGCTTTTGCCGGCCATTGAGCGGGCAGAGCAGGGGCCGCTGCCTGCATGGGTTCCGTCTGCCGTGGGCCTGCTGCTGGGTGCGGTAGGGCTTTTGCGGCTGGAAACGCTGGCGGGCCGCCTATTGAACGCCGGGCCGGGCCGCTGTGGGCGGATGGTGCTGGCAGTCACCCTGCACAATCTGCCCGAGGGCATGGTGGTGGGCCTTGCTGCCGCGCTGGCCCTGCGGGGAGAACCGGATGCCATCAGCGGGGCGCTGGCCCTTGCGCTGGGCATTGGGCTGCAGAATATTCCCGAGGGAGCTGCGGTCAGCCTGCCGCTGGCGCAGGAGGGCAGGTCTAAGCGCCGTGCCTTTGCGGCGGGGGCTGCCTCCGGGCTTGTGGAGCCGCTGGGGGGCCTGCTGGCCCTTGCACTGGCCGGGTGGGTCAGTGCAGCCCTGCCCTGGCTGATGAGCCTTGCCGCCGGGTGCATGGTCTGCGTGACGGCACAGGAGATGATCCCGGAAGCCGTGGAGGCAGACGAACCGGCGGGAGTCATCAGCGTGGTGGCAGGGTTTGCCCTGATGATGGCGCTGGATGTTGCCCTATAAAATATTCTGTAACACAAAAAGGAGACCGCGTGGTGCGGTCTCCTTTTTTGTCTGTCAGTGTGCTTCGAGTATTTCGGCCTGCAGGGTATCCAGCTGCTCAAAGCTGTACAGCCGGTTCAGCGCCTCCACCAGCTCCTTTTTGGAGAGCCGGGGCGGCAGGCCCAGCGCATTGAGCAGCTGGTATTTCCGCTCCGCACTGCCCGGGGTGCCGGAAAGCCCCCAGTTGTACAGGTCGGTGTAGGTGATCTGCCGACCCTCCGGGCGGGCAGGCGCGGCCCCGGCTTCTGCGCCCAGTGCATCCCGCAGGCATTGCAGGACGATGGCATCGTCCACGCCTTCCACGCCCAGCAGGCCTTCCTTGCCGGGCTGGGGCTTCCGCTTTTCCTTGCCATGGATGGCGGGCACATAGGCCTGCACCACGTTTTCTGCCCCCACCAGACCGGTGATGTAGGTGCGGATGCGGAACCCGGCGGCATCGGAATCGGTGAAGAGGATCAGGCCGTTTTTCTTCGCCAGGGCTTTCAGCAGCTGTTGGCGTTTTTTGTCCTTGTAGATGCCAAAGCCGTCTGTCAGCAGAATCATGGCATCGGTCAGGTGGGAAAGACGGGCGGCATCGTATTTGCCCTCCACCACCAGCACCCGGTCGGTGTGCAGCAGTTCTCGTTCGCTCATCGTCCGCTCCCCGCCAGCGCCAGACGGCAGAGTGCTGCTTCCAGCAGGGTCTGCACATCCACGGGCTGGCTCTTCAAACTTTTATCGAGGTCCAGCAGCACCTGCAGGCAGGTCTCCAGCTGGCCCAGCGTGTAATGTGATGCCGTTTCGGCGGAGCGCTTGAGCCGGTAATCGCTGCCCTTGTAGCCAAAATCCTTGAACACGGCAGCGTAGCTCTTCCGTTTGGAAGCACCCAGCTTGACCCGGTACAGGTCTACATAACTTCCGATCATTGCGCCGGTGATGGCAATGGGCTCCTGCTGTAAGCGCAGCAGGGTCTGCAGCTTTTTGCAGGCACCGGTGGCGTTTTTGGCGGTGATCATCCGGATCATCTCAAACACATCCGCTTCCAGGCTCACGGTGCCCATCTCGGCCACCATGGCGGCGGTAACGGTCTGATAGCCGGAAAGGGCACAGAGCTTGTCTACCTCATTTTCCAGCAGGAAGGGATCCTCGCCGCAGCGCTCCAGCAGGGCTGCGGCAGCGCCCTCGGGCAGGGTGGTATCCTGCGCCTTGGCCCGCTCAATGAGCATCATCTTCAGCTCGTAGGGCTTGGGTTTGGAGAGCTCTTCGGCAAAGCCCAGCTTCTTGCATTCGGCGATCAGCTTTTGAGCCCGCTTGCCGGTCTTGAGCTTGCTGCGCTCCAGCTCGAACACGCTGCCCAGCACCACCACGGCATTTTCCAGGCTGGCAAGGGTGCTGCACAGCTCGTCCAGATCCTTGTCGCCGTAGGCGGCGGGGTCAAGCTCGGGCAGCACCACCACGCGCCGGGTGCCAAAGAAGGAAATGGTGCCCGCCGCCATGATGAGCTGCTCGATCTCGGGCGCGGCACCGTCCAGCACGGTGGTCTCCTCATCCGTGTCAGCGCTCAGTATCCGGACAGCGGCAGACACTGCCTGCCGGACAAGATACCGCTCGCTGGAATAGAAATAGTAGACCGAACAGCCGCGGTCTGCCAGCTGGCGCAGTTTGGCTTCCGTTGCCATGGCGGGGCCCCCTTTCAGAAAAGAATACTTTATAAGTGTACCCACCGGGGCGGGAAATGTCAATGCAGGAGGCAGAAGAAAAAACACGACAGATGTCTTTTATCGCTTCCGCAAACGTGATATACTGAAAGAAAACGGCCTGCGCCGGAACGGAAAGGGAAGAATACGGATGAAACGAGCCTATTTCAACTGCATCCTGCTGGACGGCACCGAACAGATGGAGCCGGTGGCGCACAAGATGGTGCTGGCGGACGGGGAGAAGATCACCGCCATCGTGGAGGATACCGCCCCCTGTGAGGGGTATGAGAAGGTAGACCTCAAGGGCGGCTACCTGATGCCGGGCCTCATCAACCTGCATGTCCATCTGGCGGGCAACGGCAAGCCCAGCGCAAAGCCCCGGGATAACGCCGCACTGGTGCGCAGGATCCTGAGCAATGGTCTGACCCGGGCGGTGGCTTACCGGCTGGTGTGCAGTTACGCCAAGCTGGAACTGCTGGGCGGCGTGACCACCATCCGCACCGTGGGCGGTCTGGCAGATTTCGATACCCGCTGCCGGGACGACGCGGCAAAGGGGAAGATCCTGGCTCCCCGCATCCTTGCCGCCAACGAGGGCATTTCGGTGCCCGGCGGGCACATGGCAGGCTCGGTGGCGGTGGCGGCCCACAACAATGCCGAAGCGCTGGCCCAGCTCCGCAGGGCCGGTGAACAGGGGGTGGACCTGGTCAAGCTGATGATCACGGGCGGCGTGCTGGATGCCACCCAAAAGGGCACCCCCGGCGAGCTGAAGATGAAGCCTGAGATGGTCCGGGCCGTCTGCGATGAAGCCCACAGGCTGGGGTATCCCGTGGCTGCCCACACCGAATCGCCCGAGGGGGTGAAGGTGGCGCTGGAAAACGGTGTGGACTCCATCGAGCATGGCGCAAAGATGGATGAGGAGACCATCCGGCTCTACAAGGAGCGGGGTGCTTTCGTCTGCACCACCATCTCCCCGGCGCTGCCCTATGCACTGTTTGACCCGGCCATTTCCGGCGCTTCCGAGAAGGACCAGTACAATGGCAGGATCGTCTTTGACGGCGTGGTGGAAAGTGCCAGAACGGCCCTTGCCAACGGCATTCCGGTGGGTCTGGGCAATGACGTGGGCTGCCCCTACGTCACACAGTATGATTTCTGGCGGGAGCTGTGCTACTTCCATAAATACTGCGGCGTGAGCAACCAGTTTGCCCTCCACACGGCCACCCTGCGCAATGCCCGGCTGGCCGGTGTGGGGGATGTGACCGGTTCCATCGAAGCGGGGAAGAGCGCTGATTTCATCGTGATCCGGAAGAACCCGCTGGACGACCTGATTGCCCTGCGCCAGCTGGAACTGGTGGTCTGCCGCGGCCGTGCCGTGCACAAGCCCGCTCCCAAGCGGAACAAAACGGTGGATGCCCTGCTTGACCCGTATCTGGCATAAATGCTATAATATCCTTAAATTCCGTCCGTGCCAGAGCGGGCGCTGAAAGGATGAAACGCTTACGAAACGTCCCAAGCTAACATTGCAGCTGCAATACAATTCGCCGGTGATCCTGACCTTTTTTCTGCTTTCCCTGGGGGCTTTGTTCCTGGGGCAGTGGACGGGCGGCTGGACCACAAAGCATCTGTTCTGCGTCTACCGCGGTTCTCTGAAAGACCCACTGTTTTACATCCGGCTTTTCGGCCATGTGCTGGGCCATGCCAGCTGGGATCATTTCCTGAACAATATGCTCCTGCTGCTGGTCATCGGCCCGCCGATGGAAGAAAAATATGGCAGCGGCCCCCTGCTCAAGGGCATCCTGCTCACGGCCCTCATCTCGGGGGTTCTGCAGTGTGTGCTCTTCCCCCATACCGCCCTGCTGGGGGCTTCGGGCATCGTGTTCATGCTCATCATGCTGGCATCGCTGTCGGGCTTCTCCGGCGGCATCCCGGTGACCATGCTGCTGGTGGCGGCACTGTATCTGGGCCAGCAGGTGTATGATATCATCTTTGCCCGCGATAATGTGGCGAACTTCATGCACATCGTGGGCGGTGTGTGCGGCACAGCCTTTGGGTATGTGTATGCCATGCTGCCCCGGAAACACAGGAGACCGGCTGCCAGAAAAAAGCGATGATCAACAAACGACCCCGGAAAGCTTGACTGCAGCTTTCCGGGGTCGTTTTATGGATTATAATTCGTTCAGGACCCGCCGCGCGGCACGGATGGTCTCCTCGCTGGTCTGCCAGACCTCAAACTCGGAGAAGCCGGGCAGGCCCATGGGAACACCTTCCCGCCGGAAGGTCATCCGGCTGTCCAGCACCTGCTTGCCGGACATGTGGAAGGCGTGCGCGCCTGTCTCAGCTGCCAGAGCCGGAAGATTGGCCGGGGTCACGCCCGCACCCACCAGAATCTCAAGATCAGGTCCGGCGGCCTCCACCAGCCGACGGAGCAGGGAAGCGCCCGCCGGGGCGCTGGCGGCCTGCCCGCTGGTCAGGATGGTGCCAAGGTTCAGCGCTTTGGCCGCTTCCAGCGCCGCAAAGGGGTCTTTGCAGACATCAAAGGCACGGTGCAGGGTGCAGACGACCGGACAGCCAGCGGCCTTTGCAGCGGCCCGGGCGGCCACGTAGATGGGACGCAGTGCGTCCACGTCCAGCTCCCCCTCCGGGGTCAGCACACCGGTCACAATGCCGTCCGCACCCGCCTGCACCAGCGCGGCGGCGGTCTCGGCCATCTGGGCAAGCTCATAGCGGTCGTAGCAGAAATCACCGAACCGGGGCCGCAGCAGGGCACGCACCGGCAGGCCGGTCTCGGCCTTGACCTGCCGCACCAGCGCAAGGCTGGGCGTGGTGCCACCGATGATCAGGTCGGCGCACAGCTCCAGCCGGTCGGCCCCGCCCCGCTTTGCCGCAAGGGCGCTTGCGACACTGTCTACACAAACTTCTAAAGTATAGGGCATAAAAACCTCCCGGGAAGCAGGCCAGCGGGCGATGAAATGGACTGCAACAACAGCGACCGCCGCCAGTGGCGGATGTAGGAAGCTGTTGTTGGGGCCGCGGCCAGCAGGATGCGAGTGCAATTGCACGAAGCAGACGCTGGGAGCCGCAACCCGTACTCACTTGCGTGGGGAATCACCGCCGGCCTGTGGTGGTTACTTTACACTTTCGAGGAACCGCACGAAACCGACGCGGCCGGCTTCATCCAGCTTGTAGACACCGGCATCTGCCAGCACCTGCGCGAACACCTGGCCTACCTCATCCTGCAGGATCAGGTGGACGCTGTCGCTGTTCAGCTCAGGATGGCGGGCCAGGATCTCCTGTGCCCATGCGGCGTGCTTCTGCAGGGCTTCGGGGTACTGCTCGGCAGGCACCCGGGCCACCAGCATATCTGCCAGATCGAACAGCTCCTGCTTCAGGCGGCTGGGAAGGACTGCCAGACCCATGACCTCGATCAGGCCGATGTTCTCCTTTTTGATGTGGTGGAGTTTTGCGTGGGGATGGTAGACCCCCAGCGGGTGTTCCGGGGTGGTGATGTTGTTGCGCAGAACCAGATCCAGCTGATATCTGCCATCCCGCACCCGGGCAATGGGAGTGATGGTGTTGTGGGGCTCGCCGTCCGTCTCGGCAAAGATGAAGCTTGCCTCGTCGGTATAGCCGCGCCATGCGGTCAGGATCTTATCTGCAAGATCCACAAGGCGGTCTTTCTTTTCGCTGCGGATCCGGATCACGGACATCGGCCATTTTACAATGCCTGCTTCCACATCCTCATAGCCATTGACCGTAAAGCACTTCTCCACCGGAGCTTTCGCCATTGCGAAGGTGTATCTTCCACCCTGAAAGTGATCGTGGGTCAGGATCGATCCGCCGACGATTGGAAGATCCGCGTTGGATCCCAGAAAATAGTGCGGGAACATCGTCACAAAATCAAACAGTTTTTTGAATGTGTTCCGGTCGATCTTCATCGGGGTATGGTTTCCATTGAAGACGATGCAGTGTTCATTATAGTAGACATATGGGGAGTACTGGAAGCCCCAGGATTCGCCGTTTAAGGTCAGCGGAATGATCCGGTGATTGTTTCTTGCCGGATGATTGACGCGGCCCGCGTAGCCGACATTTTCCATACAGAGAAGGCACTTCGGGTAACCGCTCTGCTTCATGGTCTTTGCGGCAGCGATGGCCTTCGGGTCTTTCTCCGGTTTTGAGAGGTTTACCGTGATATCAAGGTCACCGTACTCTGTCTTTGTGATCCACTTCAGATCTTTACAGACACGGTAGCGCCGGATATAGTTTGAATCCTGACTCAGCTTATAGAAATAGCCGGTCGCGTCCTCCGGGGACTTTTCATATTCCCCGTGGAATTTCTTTACGACCTCGCTTGGGCGCGGCATCAGGCAGTTCATAAGTCTCGTGTCAAAAAGATCCCGGTACACGATGCTGTTATTTTCAAGGATCCCATGCTCCGCCGCGTAATCAGTGAGCGCGTTTAATGTATCTTCCAGACTGATCGCATCTGTAATATCCCCTGGCTCCTCGTATTCGGACATGTTCAGTACTTCCATGATCTGGTTTCTGGCGTAGATCTCGTCTTCGGCTTCGATAAGGCCTGTTGTCCTTCCGTACTGTACCAGTTTCTTTATTGACATTTCAATCATGATCGTTTTCCTCCGTTTTTTTACAACCTGTTACCATTCATTATAATAAAAACCACCAACTAATACAATCGCTATTTTATTTTTTTATCCCCCGCATTGCGCACAGAAGCCGCCCGGTGATAAGTCCCCCGACGATTCCAATAAGTGTCCCTGCAATGCATCCCGCCGCGATCAGAAACGGCAGATAATAAAACACCCCTGAGGTCTGAACAATGACAGCCGCAAATGTGATCTGTCCGATATTGTGGGCGATGCCGCCAAGGACGCTGATGCTGATCTGGGAGAATCTTCCGGTCTTTTTGAGTATTGCCATCACCAGAAGACTTAAAAAGCTTCCTGAAAGTCCATAGATCATGCTGTAGGGATTTCCGAAGGAAAATCCGACAAGAACGATGCGGACCAGAGTCACTGCGATTGTTCCGGGAATCCCGATCAGATAGAGTCCCACAACCGTCACAAGGTTCGCGAGTCCAAGTTTTACACCCGGGATCGGGATCGGGATGGGAATCAGGGTCTCAACAAAACTTAACACCAGGGCCAGAGCGGTCAGAAGTCCGTACAATGCCACGGTTATTGCTTTTTTTTCTCGATACATCAGATATGTTCTCCTCTTCTTGACTTTCAAAAGTCCATTTGTTAGAATAAATCGGATCATGGACTTATCACATTTATCTTACAGGAAGTATATGACTTATGAATAAAAAAACGATATTTGGTCTCTGCGCGGCGGGTCTCCTGCTCGTTTCCGGCATGACGCTGAGCGGATGCGCAGACAGCAGCGGGCCGGGACTTCTGACTCCTGAGACCCCTCTCAGCCGTTCTGATTTTCTGCTCAACACCTTCGTCACGATCACGCTCTACGATTCCGACGACTCCTCTATCTTAGACGATTCAATGGCACTTTGTAAAGAGTATGAATCCATTTTCAGTAAGACACTGGAGACCAGCGAGCTTTACCGGATCAATCATCGGACCTCTGACACGGTCACGGTTTCCGACGATATGGCGGCGCTTCTGGCAAAAGGACTGGAATACTGCGAAAAATCGGACGGTGCTTTTGATATCACGATCGAACCTTTAAGCTCCCTCTGGAACTTCACGAGCGGCGAAGCAGTGATCCCGGATGAGACGGCCATCGAAGCAGACATTCCGAAAGTGGACTACCACAACCTCGTTCTCTCTGGAAACACTCTGACGTTTCTCTCCCCGGATACCACGATTGACCTCGGAGCCATCGCGAAAGGATACATTGCTGACCGGATCAAGGATCAGCTTCTGAACGCCGGTGTAAAGAGCGCTATCATCAATCTCGGCGGAAACGTCCTCTGCGTGGGTGAAAAACCGGACGGAAGCAAGTTCCATATCGGACTTCAGAAACCGTTTGCGGACCGCGACGAGACTTTTGAGGTGCTCGGGATCAATGATCTCTCCGTTGTGACATCCGGTGTCTATGAGCGTCATTTTGAGATCGACGGAAAAAATTACCATCACATTTTAAATCCGAAAACGGGATATCCTTACGATAACGGACTGATCTCCGTGACGATCCTCTCAGAAGAATCTGTAGACGGTGACGGTCTCTCCACCACCTGCTTCTCCCTTGGACTGGAAAAAGGTCTGGAGCTTGCAAATTCTCTGGACGGGATCTACGCATGCTTTATCGATGAGGATTACAATGTCTATTATTCAGATGGAATGGAAAACTTTATTGTAAAGCAGTAAAGCCAGTACCGGTCACCCCTTTGGGGAAATGTGAAATAACAGAAACTTTTAAAAAAACAGGATATGATCCTGATCGCCGTAATCCTCGGGGCTGCGATTCTTCTTTTTCTCGGAACAAAGCTCATGCATAATACTCCCGCAAAGATCGTTGAAATTTCCGTAGACGGAAAAATAGTGGAAACTCTTGATCTGGCAAATGATCAGGAACTCACCATAAACGGAGCATCCGGCGGCACAAACCACCTGATCATTAAGGACGGTGAGGTCTGGGTCTCAGAAGCCACCTGCCCTGATAAGATCTGTGTGCATCAGGGAAAGATCCATCTCGACGGTGAGATCATCGTGTGCCTGCCGAATAAGATGACAGCACAGATCAAAAGTTTGAAATAGAGACCCTCAGCTTAAACGGCTGACAGCGAAATGAAGCGAAAAAGCATTTCAGAAAAACCTGAGAAGTCCAGATGTGACTCCTCAGGTTTTTTCCTGTAATTCCCTTACTCCGCCAGACCCATCTTTTTCATCTCTTCCGCGATAGGATCCTCGCAAGATCTCATGGCGAGGATCGTCATTTCCATCAGCTTCGGCAAATCCCAGCCGAGATTCTCCGCGCCTTTTATGATGACATCTCTGGAACATCCGGCAGCAAATTTTTTATCTTTGAATTTCTTCTTTAAACTGGATACTTCCATATCCTTCGTGCTCTTTGACGGGCGCATCTTTGCCGCCGCCCAGATCAGACCGGTCAGCTCGTCTGCCGCAAAGAGAACTTTCTCCATCTCATGCTCCGGCTTTGCGTCGATCCACTCGTGGATACCGTATCCGTGACTGCACACTGCATGGATCACTTCATCTTCTGCTCCGCCTTCTTTTAACAGACGCGGTGCGACCAGGCAGTGTTCTTCCGGGTATTCCTCAAAATCAATATCATGAAGGATTCCGCAGATCTCCCAGAATCCGGCTTCATCCCCGTATCCAAGCTCATTCGCGTACCATTTTAAAACTCCTCCGACGGTAAGTCCGTGGAGAATGTGGAACGGTTCTTTGTTGTGTTTTCTAAGGAGCTCAATGGCATCCTCTCTTGTAAGTTTTGTCTGCATGCTTTTATGCCTCCGTACTGATTTTCAGTAACTGTCCGGTACCCTTGCAGTTACAATTTTCTTTTCTATCAGTATAACAGGATTTTCCTATAATTCAAGTATGTATGATAATAGGATTCCCATCACACGTTACAGCCAGAACTTCATCATCACGATCCTCTCCGCATACCCGAGATCCCACCGGTCAACCTTACCAGCCGTCACCACCGGATCACTGTCCAGAATGATCCCATCGATCATATAATCTCTCTGCCCCACCGGCGTGCCCTCCTGCACCGGTGCAGCCACAGCCTTTGCAATCTTCGTTCTCACCCGGATTTTTTCATCTTTCCCCAGCAGGACACGGAGTGTTTTCTCATCTGCACTCCCATTTTCGATCCGAATCTTCACCTCCGGCTTTACACCGTTTTCCACTGAAATCACCGCAAATTTCCCAAGTCCCTGTTTTTCGACCTCCCGGTATTCAAATTTTTCCTCCCCGTATGCCACAAGCTTCCTCATATCCTGCCACTTGTATGTCTTATGGGGCGGCCATCCGCAGCCTAAAAGTGCTGCAATCAATAATCTCTCTCCTCTTTTTACCGCCCCTACATAGCAGTACCCGTCTTTTCCCGTAAATCCGGTCTTTCCGCAGACCGCGCCCGCCATGGATGTCAGAAGCGCATTGTGGTTCATACAGGAAAAGCTTCGCGCACTGGAGAGATCTGAAAACGTATGGGACGGTGCTCTTGTGATGGCAAGAAATTCTTCCTTCGCCGGAGAGAGCAGGATCCCGTATCTGAGAATCCGCGCCAGATCTGCCGCCGTTGTGGAATGGGTCTTTCCGCTCCCCCTCTCCGTTGCATCCAGTCCGTTGGGTGTCAGAAAATATGTATCCTCACACCCGAGTTCCGCCGCTTTCCGGTTCATCATATCCGCGAAATTCTCCACACTGCCTCCAATGGCCTCAGCGATTGCTGCGGCGGAATCATTATGGGATTCCAGCATCATGGAGTACAGAAGATCTATCAGGCGGTATCTTTCCCCTTTTCTCACATGTAACTTTACCTCCGGCATCGATGCTGCGCGATCTGAGATCAGAACTTCTGAGTCCGGTCCGGCATTTTCCAGTGCCAGAATACAAGTCATGATCTTCGTGGTACTGGCCATCGGAAGGACTTCCGTCTCGTTTTTTCCGTATAGAATGCGCCCCGTATCGCCATCCAGCAAAACAGCGGCACGGGAGTTCAGAAGGAGCGGATCCGTCTCCGGCTGCGCTGCCGCCGATTCCAGCGCGGTCTGACCAGCCTGACATCCGCTGTGTTCCGCATATAGATAATTTCCGGGAACTGCAGCCGCAAAAAACAGGAATGCCCCCAGACACAGCTGCAAAATTGGCGATGCTTCATGTTTTCTCTCCACCTTTTCTGCCGGTCTGGTCCATTCTCCGACCCACGACCGTGCCTTTTTAGCGATATTTTGATTCTTCCACATGTTTCAGAACTTCCGCTGTATATTTATCACAACATATGCGTCTGCTTTCTGAGACTTGCCGCGCAATTTTTCCTGTGGTACAATGAGATCTGCTGACTGCCCGTATTTTATCAAAAAAGGATATTCCATGAATGTAATTTTAACCTACAAAATCACCGAATCAGAAAGTGGCCGGTCCATCGCTGCATTTCTTCTGGATTCCGGCTATTCATCCCGCCTTGTGGTCCATCTGCGGAACACCGCGGAAAGCTTCTTTCTAAATGGGAAAATCGTCTATTCCAATACAATCCTCCATCCGGGTGACTGCCTGAATGTCCATGTGACAGAGAAAAAAGCTTCTGAACAGATCGTTCCGGTTCCTGCGGATCTCTCTGTCGTCTATGAAGACGAACATGTCCTCGTGATCGACAAACCTGCCGGAATGCCGGTCCACCCGTCTCAGGGACATTACGAGAATACTCTGGCAAACGTGATCGCCTGGTATTACAGGAACGAGGAGACACCGTTCGTATTCCGCGCCGTGAACCGTCTGGATCGGGATACCTCCGGGCTTATTCTTCTGGCAAAAAATCCCTACAGCTCCTGTATTCTCTCAGAGGCCGTGAAGGATCATGCGATCCACAGGGAATACGCCGCCGTCGTTTCCGGAAAGACAGCTGACTCCGGCACCATTGACCTTCCGATCGCCAGAAAAGACGGCTCTACCATTGAGCGCGTCTGCGATCCGGAGCGGGGTGAGGCTGCCGTGACCCATTATCAGACTATCGCATACAACAAGGACGCCGACCTCTCGTTCATCCGCCTCCTGCTGGAGACGGGAAGAACGCACCAGATCCGCGTCCATATGAAAGCCATCGGGCATCCGCTGCCGGGGGATTTTCTCTACTGCCCGGACTACCGTCTGATCGACCGCCAGCCGCTTCATTCCACCTATCTGAGCTTTTCCCACCCTGCGACCGGGGAGAAGCTTGAATTCTCTGCTCCGCTGCCGCAGGATATGCAGAACCTGTTTCCGGACATCAAAAATCCGGAAGGGCCTGTCTTTTAACGAAACAGGTTCCGTCAGCCTCCCTGAATCCTCAAGCCCTTCGGATAATGGTTCTTGAGCATTCCTCCGGCTGCTTTCGCAAACCCAAGCGACATACCGCCGGTCGTCACGAGAACCCAGCCTTTTGCCGGGATTCCCTGATTTTCAAAATCTTCCTCCCGCAGCGTCTCTCCGCGGAGATATTTCAGGGCAAGAGCCCCAAAACCGACCTCCACCGTCTGCTTCACTTCCTCTTTCTTTAAAAACAGGGCCAGAGCATGGGACGGTTCAAGCCTTCCTTTTTTTGCTGTTCCAAGATGTAACCCCGGTCTTAAGACCCTGAGCCCCTTAAGGTCCGGCATCATCTCCGGAACGAGGTAGAGATTTTCCCCAAACAGCAAAAATTTCTTTCTGTCTTCCAGCTCTTCTGCATCCGTCAGGTTCTCTTTTTCAAACTCACGGAATGCGGAGACTGCCTCAGAAAGGGCGCCGTCGTCTTTTCTATTGTCTTTCCTGCTGCCCTTCTTCCGTTTCTCCACGATCTCCGCAGCGTTCTGACTGTCTGCCTCCGTCACAGTGTCCCCGGAACTCTCCCCTTTCACAAGCAGTGCCAGAAAATGACCTTCCCCATCCGCAAGATGCGGCCAGATCCTGACTGTCTTTTCCAGTTCTTCGTTCCCGTCTGCCCACTCCGGGTGTCCGGCAGAGAAGTACTTCGCAAGTTCCGGCTTTTCCACAGAAAATTCCGGATGGCGCGAGAGGAATCTCGCCACACTCTGTTCATTCTCCTCCGGTGAAAATGTACAGGTAGAATACGCGATCCGTCCGCCATCTTTCAACATGGCTGCCGCGCAGTCCAAAATCCCGTCCTGAAGCCCTGCGCACTGTTTGACATGGTCCGGGCTCCACTCATTTCTGGCATTCTCATCCTTTCGGAACATTCCTTCTCCGGAACAGGGCGCGTCCACCACGATCCCATCAAAAAACTCCGGAAACGCCGGTGCAAGCTGAAACGGATCCATGTTCGTCACCACCGCATTTCCGATGCCGAGGCGCTCAATATTCTGGGATAAAATCTTTGCCCGGACCGGATGGATCTCATTGCAGATCAAAAGCCCCTGCCCGCCCATTTTTCCCGCAAGATGGGTGGATTTTCCTCCGGGTGCCGCACAGAGATCCAGAATCCGCTCCCCGGGCTT